>JAEEGH010023556.1_pt1 | contig 12510 bp, 14 predicted proteins | sample 9134181 | NCBI WGS metagenome assembly JAEEGH01 (sample SAMN16246544, study PRJNA631951) | gut metagenome | biome: gut microbiome; feature: rumen; material: DP-attached | host: Bos | place: Iran: Karaj | collected 2018-10 | reverse complement strand
CTGCGCACATTCGTTTGCTTGCGTTTTTCGACCGCTGCGGAAATTCCGGCTTCGCTTCATCTGCCACTGGCAGCGCGAAGCCGCAATTCCCCCGGAGGGGGAGGCAAGTCGCACTGGCGTGGCAATCCGTTCTTCTTCAAAAAGCCCGTGTTTTCAAGGCTTTCAGGTTACGGATCGCCACACCGCTTTTTGCCTTCGGCAAAAATGCAGACATCGGTCACTCACTACAAGTTCTTGTCGACGAAGGAGACTTAGAACTTGTGCGTGCCTTTGGCAGGTTCGCGATGACAGAAACCCACTTTGTCTACGGTCTGCGATCCCCCGGAGCCGGGCTCCGGGGCGCGCCTGTGACGAAAGTGTGAACAGTTTTTCGGAAAAAGCGCGAAAAATGATTGAAACGAAAAAAACGCTATGGTAGAATACACAACGGAATACTATAACAACGGAGCAGAGCGGAGCATGGGAAAGATCAAGATCAAAACCAAGCGCGGCGTGACCCGGGTCACCCGGAAGCTGGTAAAAACCGAGCATGTCAACACCATCGAGCTGGACATTCTGAAGAAAAACGAGATCCCCGGCCTGTTCCCCCCGCAGCAGACCCTGGACATCGAGAATAAGGCCCTCACCTACCAGGTGGAGGCCTTCCCCACCCTGGCGGAGCTGCTGGAGCAGGAGATGGACTCCGCGCTCTTCTGCCGCCTGGTGCTGGAGCTGGTGCGCACGGTGCAGGACTGCAACTCCCACGGCATCCGCAGCAGCAACCTGGAGCTGGATCGGGAGGCGATCTTCTTCGACGAGAAGAGCCAGTCCTTCCGCTTCCTGTTCTGGCCCATGGTCACCCTGGAGGAGGTGCAGGATTTCCGGGAGGAGTTCCGCACCCTGGGGCTGCACTTCAAGCCCGCCGGGCCGGATCCGGAGTGCCGGCGGCGCTACCTGGCCTTTTTCGAGTCCCGGGCGAAGTTCAACATCGCCCAGCTGGAGAAGTTTGTCCAGGAGCTGAGCGAGTGGTGGGAGCGGCGCTGCGCCCCCCTGTCCCGGGCCAGATACCTGGTGATGACGGAGCTGAGCACCGGCAAGCGGGTGGAGATGACCGCCTTCCCCTTCGTGGTGGGCCGCTCCCAGGAGCTCTGCGCCTTCAGCTGGCCGGGGGACTCCTCCATGAGCCGGCGGCACTTCTCCCTGTACCAGAACCACGGCAGCATGTACCTGTCGGATCTGGGCTCCCGCAACGGCACCATCCTGAACGAGAGCGCCATCCTCTCCACGGATGAGGAGAGCGTCACCCCCGAGGGGATGACCCGGCTGAGCGCAAACCCCCGCGTCCGCCACGGGGACTATATCCGGGCGGGCAAGACCACGTTCCAGTGTCAGTTTATCTGACTTAAGATCGCGCAAACGGAGGAAACACGATGAATTTGATCCTTTCGGTGTACGCATACGCAGCCTACCGGGAGTTTTACCTGCCGGTGCTCAACGACGCGGACTACAGCCTGGTGCTCCACGCCGGGGAATTCGGCCTGTCCCGGGATCTGAAGCTGAAGATGGAGTCCGTCGGCGGGGAGTGGAAGATCCGCAGGGACGAGGGCTATTCCGTCTTCTGCCGGGACATGGCCTTTGACGATCAGCCCCTCAGAAGCGGGGATCAGATCAGCGTCCGCACCCGGGACGGGGAGACCGTCGTCATCCTGATCTGGGAGTCTGCCAAGGAGCTGGCCGCCTTCAAAAAGTACCGGGTCTGTAAGAACCGGATCGGCATCGGCAAGGGCGTGGAGAACGACATCTGCTATCAGGGCATGCGCCTCATCTCCGGCTCCCACGCCGAGATCGTCCAGCGCAAGGACGGCGCCTACCTGCGGGATACGAGCAAAAACGGCACCTATGTGGGCGGAAAGCGCATCAGCGGCGAGGTGAAGCTCCGCTTCGGGGACATGATCAACCTCTTCGGCCTGACCATTCTGTACCTGGATAACATCCTGGCGGTGAACGGCCTGGGGGCCGAGCCCGTCGTCCGGCCGGACAGCATGATCCTCATGGACACCGTCCCGGACGGGGCCCGCCGCAAGGAGGGCAAGGCCGGGGAAGAGGCTTACGCCGAGGAGACCACCATCCACATCGCCCCCCGCAACTTCCCCCAGATCCATACCGAGGAGGAGACCATCGACGGCGTGCCCTCCAAGACCGAGGGGGACGGCCGCCCCGCCTGGATGAGCATCCTCCCCTCCCTGACCATGGTGCTGCCCATGGTGATCGGCTTTCTGCTGATGAGCGGCGGCATGGGCTTCGGCCTTGTGATCTCCGCCGGCTCCGCCGTGGTGGGCACCGCCTGGGGCATCATCAACTACCGCTACGCCGTCAAGGACCGGCAGAAGAAGGAACGCCGCCGCCAGGAGCGCTACGAGGCCTACCTGGTGGAGTGTACCGACCGGATCCGCGAAAAGTTCGAGCATAACCGGGAAGTGCTCCACTACATGTACCCGGACGCGGAGACCAAGGCCGAGTCGGTGCGGAGCCAGACCGGCCTCTGGGAGCGCAAGCGCCAGCACGCGGACTTCCTCTGCGCCCGGGTGGGCCTGGGCGACATGCCCTTCCAGGTGAAGATCAACGTGCCGAGGCGCGCCTTCTCCCTGACGGACGATGAGCTCTCCGACCGGCCCCACCGCATCAAGGAGAGCTATTCCACCATGCGGGAGGTCCCCATCAACGTGGATCTCCTGCACCGCAGCGTGGTGGGCATCCTCACCGGCGGCAACCGCCCCGCCGCCCTGGAGCTGACCCGCCTGCTGGTGACCCAGATCACCGCCAACCACTGCTATACGGACGTGAAGCTGGCCGCCCTCTACCACGGCGGGCGGGACACCGCCCCGCAGTGGGAGTATCTGCGCTGGCTGCCCCATGTGTGGAACGAGGAGCGCAGCATGCGCTATCTGGCCTCCGACAGCGCCGGCACCGACGAGGTGCTCTACGCCCTGACCCAGATACTCCGCGGCCGGGCGGAGAGCCTGTCGGAGAATCTGGTCACCAAGAAGCCGGTCTTCAACCCCCACTATGTGCTCTTTGTGGAGGACCCCTCCTTCCTGGAGTCCCAGATGATCTCCAAGTACCTCTTTGAAAACGGCGCGGAGCTGGGGATCACCACCGTCATCCTGGCCGACAGCTATGAGCAGCTGCCCAGCTCCTGCGAGTTCGTCATCGAAAACAGCGACCGCTTCCACGGCGTCTACGCCACCAAGGAGGATCAGGACACCCGGGTGGAGGTGCGCTTCGACCGGATGGATCTGGCCACCGCCGAGGATATGGCCAAGCAGATGAGCGCCCTGCGGGTCAATCAGCTGGAGAGCGGCAGCGACATCCCCTCCACCCTGACCTTCTTCGAGATGCTGGACATCCAGCGGCCGGAGGATCTGAACGTGCTGGACTACTGGCGCAAGAACCGCACCTACGAGTCCATGCGGGCGGCCCTGGGCCAGAAGATGGGCGGCCAGATCTGCTATCTGGACATCAACGAAAAGCACCACGGGCCTCACGGCCTGGTGGCCGGCACCACCGGCTCCGGCAAGAGCGAGACCCTGCAGACCTATATCCTGTCCCTGGCCATCAACTTCTCCCCCCAGGACGTGGGGCTCTTTATCATCGACTTCAAGGGCGGCGGCATGGCCAACCTCTTCTCCAATCTGCCCCACATGATCGGCCAGATCTCCAACCTCTCCGGCAACCAGGTGCGCCGCGCCATGGTCTCCATCAAGAGCGAGAACCTGCGCCGCCAGCGGATCTTCGGGGAGTTCGGCGTGAACCATATCGACGCCTATACCAAGCTTGTGAAGAACCGGGAGGCCACCGTGCCCATCCCCCACCTGCTCATCATCATCGACGAGTTTGCCGAGCTCAAGCGGGAGCATCCCGAGTTCATGCGGGAGCTGATCAGCGTGGCCCAGGTGGGCCGAAGCCTGGGCGTACACCTGATCCTCTCCACCCAGAAGCCCAGCGGCACCGTGGACGACAATATCTGGAGCAATACCAAGTTCAAGCTCTGTCTCCGCGTGGCCGACAAGCAGGACAGTAACGACATGCTCCACAAGCCCGACGCCGCCTATCTGACCCAGGCCGGCCGGGGCTACCTGCAGGTGGGCAACGACGAAATTTACGAGCTGTTCCAGTCCGGCTGGAGCGGCGCGCTCTACGACGGCGGCGGGCCCAGCGTGCGCAGCAGCGCGGCCCTTCTGGACCTGCAGGGCAGGAACGCCGTCTCCGCCAACCGCAACAAGAGCAAGCGCGTGCGGGAGCAGACCAAGGCCTGGATCGCCCAGCTCATCTCCGCCGTGGATCGGGCGGCGGCGCAGCTCTCTCTCCGGAAGGTGCCGGAGGGGCTGGGCCAGGAGGAGCTGATGAACCTGGCCAGGAAGACCGCGGCGCTCATCAACGAGAAGGAGACCGTCTACGCCGAGAACGCCACCAACATCCGCCGGATCGAGGAGCTTATCGAGCTGCTGCCCGCGGAGCGGGAGGATCCCTCCGCCGTGGCGGAGCAGATCATCGAGCAGTACCAGCGCCTGGGCAAGAAGCTGCCGGAGTGCCAGGAGCGCACCCAGCTGGACGTGATCGTCCGGTATCTGGCCGAGGTCGCCCAGAAGAGCGGGCTCGTGAACAAGCAGCAGCTCTGGATGCCCCTGCTGCCCGAGCAGCTGACCCTGGAGGAGCTGCCGGGCTACAGCGAGGCCGCCTGGCGCAAGGGCCAGTGGAACGCGCACAGCGGCGAGTTCTCCCTGGAGGCCTTCGTGGGTCTGGCGGACGATCCCGAGCATCAGCAGCAGTTCCCCGTGACCCTGGATCTGGCGGACAAGGGCCACCTGATGGTGGTCGGCAGCGTCTCCAGCGGCAAGAGCACCCTGCTGCAGACCCTCATTTACAGCATGATCAGCACCTATTCCCCGGCGGAGCTGAACGTCTACGCCATCGACTACAGCAGCCAGATGCTCTGCGCCTTCGAGGAGGACGCCCATGTGGGCGGCGTGGTCATCGAGGGCGAGGACGAGAAGCTGGACAAGCTCTTCGTCATGCTCTTCAACATGCTGCAGGAGCGCAAGACCCGCATCCGCGGCGGCAGCTTCGGCCAGTACGTGCGCCTGGCGAAGGAGCCCCTGCCCGCGGTGGTGCTGGCCATCGACGGCTACGCCAACTTCAGCGAAAAGACCGAGGGCCGCTTTGAGGCCCAGCTGCTGGAGCTCTCCCGCACGGCGGAGGGCTACGGCATCTATCTGATCATCTCCTGCGGCGGCGTGGGCAACGGCGAGCTGCAGACCAAGATCGCCGGCAACATGCGCCAGGCCATCTGCCTGGAGCTGGGGGACAAGTTCCAGTATGCCGACGTGCTGCATACCACCCACTTCGACGTGCTGCCCGAGGAGAACGTGAAGGGCCGCGGCCTTGCCATCCTGGACGGCAGCATCCTGGAGTATCAGACCGCCATCGCCTGCCGGGCGGAGAACGACTATCAGCGGGGCGAGCAGATCCGCAAGCGCTGCGCGGAAATGAGCGCCCAGTGGACGGGCGAGCCCGCGCTGCAGATCCCCACCATCCCCGAGAAGCCTGTCTGGGAGGAGTATTCTGCCCTGCCGGCCTACCGGGCCGCCATCAAGACCGGGCGCAAGCTGCCCGCCGGCTATATGAAGGAGACCGCGGAGCTCTACTGCGTGGATCTCAGCGCGAATTTCCGCTACCTGATCCTGGGCGCGGATCGCTCCGGCAAATCCGTGTTCCTCCAGAACCTGATGTGCTCCGCCGCCGCCCTGGACTGCGAGCGCTACCTGGTGGATCTGGACAAGACGGACGGCCCCTCCGCCGCCGCCACCGGCACGGCGTACATCACCGATCAGGACGGTCTGCTCAAGCTCACCCGCAGACTGCTGGAGACCACCAACGAGCGGGGCGCCCTGCGCAAGCAGCTGCGCACCGACGGGCTGGACGATGAGGAGATCTACGACGCCATCGCGGCAAAATTCCCGCCGATCTTTGTGTTCTTCGCAAACTTCAAGACCTTCCTGGACGCCGCCTACAAGCGCATCGAGGGCGTGGGGCAGATCGGCGCTTCCATCCAGCCCATCTTTGAAAAGGGCCGCTCGCTGAACGTGTTCTTCTTCGCCGCGGCCAATTCCGGCAGCATCGCCCAGATGAGCGACAAGGCCGCCTATCTCAGCTTTGTCAAGAACTGCCCCGGCGTGCTGCTGGGCACGGAGCTGCCCCGGCAGAACGTGTTCCAGTTCCAGAACATCCGCTACAACGAGCAGAATAAGCGCTACAAGGCGGGCATCTGCTACGCCACGAACCAGCAGGATCCGCAGACGATGGATCTCATCGTGTTCCCCAACAACAAGCGCAGTAGAGCAAAATGATTCGGATTTGTGTGTTGGCCGGGCAGACAGACCTGGCCTGGCTCCGGGATACCGTGGCGGAGCTGAGCATCCGCCGCGGCTGGCCGGACTGCGAGCTGAGCGGCGCCTCCCGCCCCGCCGAGTGGGAGCAGAGGCTCCAGCCCTACGGCAGCGTGGATCTCGTCATCGCCGATATCGGCCTGGACCCCGGGGCGGAGCTTCTCAAGCTTGCGCGCCGGGCCAATCCCGCCGCCCTGGTGGTGCCCCTGGTCTCCGCCTCCGTGCCGCCCACGGTCTATGTCCGGCCGGAGATTCTGCCCTTCAGCCTGCTCTGGCAGCCCATCCGGGCGCCGGAGAATCGGGAGATGCTCTCCCGGGTGCTGGAGCATGTCTTCGCCGCCGCCGCGCCCGAGGAGCAGGTGCTCACGGTGAAGGGAAAGCGGGAGTCGCATAAGATCCCCTATCGGGAGATCTGTTATTTCGAGGCCCGGGAGAAGCGGGTCTTTGCCCACCTGCGGGAGCAGGAGCTGGCCATGAACGAGACCCTGGCCGCCCTGGAGGAGCGGGTGCCCCCCTGCTTCCTGCGCTGCCACAAGGGCTTTCTCGTGAACGCCGACCTGGTGGAATCGGTGGACTGGAGCGATCAGGTGCTGCTGCTGCGGGGCGGGGAGACGGTTCCCGTCTCCAGAAGCTACCGCGCCAAGGTGAAGGAGAGAATCAATGGAATTGACTGAACACAGCGTGTGGATTCTCCCGGCCCTGGAGCTGAACCTCTGCCTGCAGATGCTGGGCGCCGGGGAGAGACAGGTGCTGCCCGTCGCCGAGACCGATACGCCCCTGGACCACCGGATGCTCAACAGCTTCCTGTATCTGCTGGAGCTGGGCCTGGTGAAGACGGAGGGCGCCCGCTTCCGCCCCAGCGAGAAGCTGCGCCGGCGGCTGGAGCCTGTGGCCTCCCCGCGGCAGATCCTGCGCCTGGGGGACGGAACGGAATTTGTCCTCGCGGCCTATCTGGGCGAGGATGCCATCACCCTGGCCGAGGTGCAGGGCGAGGACGGGCAGAGCTGCCGGCTCAGCGCCGTGACGCCTGCGGAGCTGGCCGAGGCGCTGGAGCGCCTGCCGGAGAAGCTGGAGCCGGAAAAACTCCAGCTGGAGCTTCTGGATCGGGAGGGGCAGTCCCTTCTGAGCGAGCCGCTGCCCCCGGAGACGGAGCGGCGGCGGGAAGCGATCCGGAGCGTCCTGGAAAAAGCGGAGCTCCCGGAGCAGAAGGAAGAAAAGCCCGCCGAGAGCGGGATAACGGAGGAATAGAGATGCTTTTGTCTGTCTTTTTTGCGGAAACCAATCAGGCCTATGACTTCAAGCTGGACGGGAACGTCCCGGTGGCCCAGCTGCTGGACGAGGTGGTCGGCATGATCTCCCAGCGGGATCACGTCCCCCTCAAGCGCGAGCCCGGCCCCTTCCTCCTGTGCAGCAAAAAGCAGGGGCGGATCCTGAACAAGTCCGCCTCGCTGCTGGAAAACGGCGTCGTCTCGGGGGACGAGCTGATGCTGGTCTGAGCCTGCCGCGCCTCCCCGGGGAGCGGATGAGCGGATGCATGTGCAGCTTGTCGGCTTTCGGGCGCCGTTCGTCGGCACTGCGCGCACGAAAGAAAACGCTGTGCTATGATTGCACCAGAAACAGGGGAGACAAGCAAAAGGAGACTGGGCGTGAAGACATGGAACTGAAAGTAAATTTTCCGCTGCTGGAGAACGCCGGGTACGAGCTGAAAGCCCAGGCGCAGCGGATGCAGGCCGTCTCGGATGAGATGCAGGCCGCGCGCTTTTCGCTTCTGCACTTCGGTGACACCTTTTGGCGGGAAGCCTCCCTGACGGGACGGAAAGTCGAGAAGCTGGAGCGGGAGATTGCAGAGCTGAGAGTTCTGGCCGACGTTCTGCTTGAGCTGAGCGAACTGTACGCGGGCTGCGAGCGGAAGCTGGAAAGAGGCACGGCCTTTGCCTTCTGGAAAGCGAAGATCGTGCTTCCCCCGATCCTGCAGAACGAAAGAGAACCTTGCTGGATCAGACCGGAACTGCTCATCGAAAGATTTGAGAAGCTGATCGGCCCCCTGCTGGAAGGGCAATGAGAAAGGAAGGAAGAGGCGGACATGAGATTTGAAGTGGACACGAACCAGGTGTCACAGACGGTGACGAAGATGTCGGAGCTGATCCAGAACATCGCGAGCGGGAAGAGCCAGATGATGAACGCGGTGGGATCCCTGAGCTCCATGTGGGTCGGGGAAGCGCACGACGCCTTTGTGGCCCAGGTGCAGGTGGACGATGCGGAGCTGCAGTCGCTGGTGGAGGATCTGAACGCCATCGCGGATCGCTTCGACCAGGCGCGGATCGCGTACGACAACTGCGAGAACAAGGCGATGGAGACCATCGCGGCGATCTCGGTATAAGGGGGAAGAGAAATGGCAATAGCGGGAACGCTGAAGGTGGATCCGGAGGTGCTGCGGGCGCAGTCCAACACCGTGGAAAACGAGCGGAGGAAGATGCAGGGCTATTTCGACGATCTGAAATCGGTGATCGAGGGCAGCTCGGGCTACTGGATCGGAGAAGCGGGAGACGCGCACCGGAAGCTGTATCTGAGCCGGATCGGGAAGGTGGAGGAGATGCTGGCGCGGTACCAGGAGCATGTGCGGGACCTGCAGATCATGGCAGGGGTGTACACGGAGGCGGAGGCAAAGGCCACGTCCCAGGCGGAGGCGCTGCCGGCGAGCACGCTGGAGTAAAGGAGAGGGACAGATGGACGCGATACGAACGATCAACATCACCTTTGGCAACGCCAAGCGGCAGGCGGAGCGGCTGAACGACTGCTCGAACCAGCTGCAGAAGATCCGGCAGCAGATCGACGCGCTGCGAGGGAATCTGCAGCGGGACTGGAGCGGGGAAGCGGCGAACGCCTTTCTGGCCAAGTGCGACGTGCTGCAGGAGAAGATCAACAACACCTCCACGGACATCAACCGGATCGCAGGGGTGATCCGGAGCGCGGCGAACGCGTACTACAGCGCGGAGATGAAGGCGATCGAGATCGCCAATACCCGGGGCTGAGAGCCCGGGAGAGAAGCAAGGGAACCAACCGTCAGAGGAAATGGCGGAAGAGGATAAAAAAACAAAATAAAACATAACAGGAGGAACAAAACATGAGCAGATACTCTTTGACAGCGCAGGAGCTGCAGGGCGCGATCACCGAGCTGACGGCGAGCAACGGGCAGTTCAAGAACCGGGTAGCGGACCTGCTGAACGCGCAGCAGAAGCTGGCTGGTATGTGGCAGGGCGACGCGAACAACGCGTTCAACACGGCGTTCAACAACGACAAGGGCCAGTGGGACACCTTCGCCCAGCTGATGGACAAGTACATCGAGGCGCTGCAGACCATCAAGAACACCTACGAGACGGCGGAAGCGGCGAACACCCAGACCGCATCGACCCGGAGCTACTGATCGAACGCAGGAAGCAGAACCACAACACACAACTTGTTTTTGATGATTGAAAGGAGATAAAGATCATGGAAGGAACCCTTCTTGTAACCCCCGAAGAACTGACGACGGCAGCCGGCGAATTCGGCGCACAGGCAACGCAGATCACCTCTCTGCACCAGTCGATGCTGGGGAAGGTGCGCTCTCTGACCTGGGAGGGCGAAGCGGCCAACACCTATAAGACGAAGTTCAACGCCCTTGAGGCGAGCATGACGCGCATCAACGCGATGATCCAGGAGCATGTGCGGGACCTGAACGAGATGGCGCAGCAGTACAGCAGCGCTGAGAAGACCGCGCAGTCCGCGGCGGAGGGTCTGCCTGCCAGCACCCTGGAGTAAGGCGGGGAAAAGCACCGTGCCGGGAGACCAGCTCTGGTCTCCCGGCAACGCGTAAAGGGGATGAAAAACGATGAATCCGATACGAGTAGATACAGAGCTTCTGAACGCTCGGGCAAGCGAGCTGGAGAAGCTGCAGGATGAGCTTGCGAGACTGTCCGAAACCCTCGGCTCCATCAGCTCCTCCCTGACCTGGCAGATCCCCGGGAGCAGAAACATCAAGGGCAGCCTGGATTCTAAAATGGCGCAGCTGGATCTCCAGCACACCAGAGCCGGCGCCATGGCCTCCGGCCTGCGCAGCATCTCCCTGCTCTACGACATGACGGAGCGGAAAAACGCCTTCGGCTCCGTTGCGGGGCCTGCAGCGGCAGCCGCAGCGGCAGCGGCCGAGGCAGCCGCAAACGCCGCCAGCGGCGACAGTAAGAGCGCCTTGGATGAGTACGGCACATATGAGAAGGATGACGCCTTTAATGAGAAGCTGAATCTGCCGGAGCAGAAAAAGTACAAGGGAAAGCAGATCAACGAGGACGAGAAGTTCTACGATAAAAAGGGCACGATCCTGGAGAAGAACCTGGCCGAGGCAAAGGCGGAGGCCACCTGGATCGAGGGCGAAGCGAGCGGCAAGTCGAAATACGCCCAGGGCACGGCGGGCTACAAGGTCGCCACGGCCGAGGCCCATGCCGGCGTCACGGCGGGCATGTATGTCTATGAAAAAGACAAGGACGGCAATGTGACGCGGATCTTCTCCCCCGGCGTCTCCGCGGCAGCGGGCGCCAGCGTTGCGCTGGCAACGGCCTCTGCTTCGGGGCGGATCGGTCTCGGCGAGGACAACAATATGCTCGGCGTTTACGGCAAGGGCGAGGTCAAGGCGGTTACCGCGGAAGCGAAAGCGGAGGTCGCCTTCAACCGGAAGGAGATCCATGCCAGCGCCAGCGCGGAGGCTGACCTGGTGAAGGCCGAGGGCAGCGCCGGCGTCACGGTTCTGGGAACCGACATTGGCGTCAAGGGCGCGGTCAAGGTTGGCGTCGGCGCCCATGCCGATATTGGATATACGGACGGGAAATTCAAGGTGGACGTCGGCGCGGCCGTGGGCGTGGGCGTGGATCTTGGCTTTGAGATCGACGTGGGCGGCACGGTGGACGCGGTGTCCTCTGTCTGTGAGAGCGTGATCGACTTCTTCACGTGGTAGCCCCGGCGAAAAGCACGAATCTTATCACTTTTTCAAGTAAAGGAGAAATGAACATGTTGACCGGTCTTTTGCCTATCGGAAGCGTTGTCCTTCTGGAAGAGAGCACAAAGAGAATTATGATTATCGGCGTCCTGCAGCGGCAGGTGAACGCGGAAGGCGAGAGCGTGATCTGGGATTATTCCGGCTGCCTCTATCCGGAAGGCTATGTGGGCGCGGACAAGTGCTTCCTGTTCAACAACGACCAGATCGCCAAGATCTATGCCATCGGCTACCAGGACGAGGAGCAGTTCACATTCAAAGAAAAGATCGACGAGATCAGAAAGCAGATGCGGGAGCCGGAATGATCCTTCCGGCATCCGGCGGCGGGAAGGGCGCGCGGGCGCGTTTCCCGGGCGATCTTTCTCCGGCCGCTTCGGGCTTTTGAGCCGGGCGGCCGGGGAAGGATTTTTGCACCCTTCGGAGGATTCTTGCAAAACATGCAGCTTGTCGGCTTTCGGGCGCCGTTCGTCGGCGCTGTGCGCACAAAAGAAAACGCTGTGCTATGATGGCACCAGAACAGAGAAGACAGGAAAAATGAGACTGACGTGAAGAAATGAAACTGAAAGTAAATATTCCCATGCTGGCAGAATCCGAGATGGAGCTTCGGGTTCTGGCGACCCGGATGCGGGCGATCGCAGACGAGGTGTACGCGGTGCGCAGCTCACTGCTTAGCTTCGGAGAGACATTTCGGCACGAGGCCTCGCTGACGGGAAGAAAACAGGATAAGCTGATAGAAGAAATGCTCCAGATGCGGATGCTGGCCAACGCCCTGGAGAATGTGCTGGATCTGTACAGTAGCTGCGAACGGCAGCAGGAGATGGACGCCGAGATCACAAACGCGGCGATCCGGACAGACCTGCTGCGCCGAAGCGGAAGCGACCGAAGCTACCACAGCACAGAGCAGGTCACGGCAGCGTATGAGGAGCTCATCAAGCCGCTGCTTGGGGTTCTATGAGAAAGGAAGGAAGAGGCGGACATGAGATTTGAAGTGGACACGAACCAGGTGTCACAGACGGTGACGAAGATGTCGGAGCTGATCCAGAACATCGCGAGCGGGAAGAG
>JAEEGH010023553.1_pt1 | contig 12510 bp, 6 predicted proteins | sample 9134181 | NCBI WGS metagenome assembly JAEEGH01 (sample SAMN16246544, study PRJNA631951) | gut metagenome | biome: gut microbiome; feature: rumen; material: DP-attached | host: Bos | place: Iran: Karaj | collected 2018-10 | reverse complement strand
TTGGTGCTCTTCAGTCAATCGAGGCAGCTGGACGTAAGGTTGGTGAGGACATCTACCTTGTAGGTGTTGACGCTCTTACAGAGGCTCTTGAGGACGTACTTGCAGGAACAATGACAGGTACAGTATTCAACGATCACATCGCTCAGTCACACGGTGCAGCTGATGCAGCTATCAACTACATCACAGGTGCTGGCAACGATTACTACATCGGATGTGACTATGTAAAGGTTACAACAGAGAACGCACAGTCAGTTCTTGATTCACTTAAGTAATTAAGCAGTAATCGATCTTAGAGTTTTAAAGTTATAAACGGTGGCGCGGATGCTTGCATCCGCACCACTTTTTAAAGGGAACGCAAGTTAGATAGTGGAGTAGAGAGGGACACGATATGGCATCAGAGTACAAATTGGAACTACGGGGCGTATCCAAGTCCTTTCCCGGTGTAAAGGCACTGGATAACGTACAATTGGCAGTAAAGCCCGGTACCGTCCATGCACTTATGGGAGAGAACGGAGCCGGTAAATCAACACTTATGAAGTGTCTTTTCGGTATTTACAAGATGGATGCCGGAGAGATATACATCGACGGAGAAAAGACAACAATCGAAAATCCTGATGAGGCTATGAAAAAAGGTATAGCCATGGTGCATCAGGAACTTCAGCCGGTACTTGCAAGAAGCGTTGGAGAGAACATGTTTCTTGGAAGATTCCCGGTAAAGAAATATGGTCCACTTCAGATCATCGACCATAAAAAGATGTACGAAGAAACAGAGAAGTGGCTGAAAGAAGTTAATATGGATTTCGATCCAAAGGCACAGCTTGATACACTGTCCATCGGACAGATGCAGTCAGTTGAGATTGCAAAGGCAGTATCACACGACGCCAAGGTTATTATCTTCGACGAGCCAACATCTTCTCTTTCAGATAGTGAAGTTGAAGCGCTTTTCAGAATCATGGAAATGCTGAGAGACAAGGGAGTTGCCATGATCTATATCTCACACAAGATGGATGAGATCAAGCGCATCGCTGATGATGTTACCATCATGCGAGATGGTACATACATCGGAACATGGCCTGCTAAGGAACTTACAATCGACGATATCATCGCCAAGATGGTAGGCCGTGAGCTCACAAATATTTATCCTGTAAAAGACAGAACTCCCGGCGAAGTGGTTATGGAAGTAAACGGACTTTCATCAATCCACGAGAAGTCCTTCCAGGATGTATCCTTCAACTTAAAGAAGGGTGAGATCCTCGGATTCGGAGGACTTGTCGGAGCTCAGAGAACAGAGCTTATGGAAGGTCTGTTCGGTATAAGAAACCTTTCAGCCGGCACAATCAAGATTCACGGCAAAGAGGTTAAGATCAAGAGCCCAAGAGATGCAATGAACGCCGGAATCGGTATGATCACAGAGGACAGAAGAGGAAACGGTATCTTCGGATGTCTTTCAATCAAGGATAACGTAGGCGTTTCAGTTTACAACAAGTATCTCACAGCCGGTTTTGTTCTTGATCATCCCAAGATCAACAAAGTAGTTGATGACAGCATTGAAAAGCTCAGTATTAAGACACCGAGCATGCAGGAGCACATCGCTAACCTTTCCGGTGGTAACCAGCAGAAGGTTATTGTATCAAGATGGCTTGCTAATGATCCTGACATTCTTATAATGGACGAACCTACAAGAGGTATTGACGTAGGTGCCAAGCATGAGATTTATGAGATTATGACTGATCTTGCCAAGCAGGGTAAGGCTATCATAATGATATCCTCCGAGATGGCAGAACTTCTTGGTATGTCAGATCGAATTTATGTAATGTGTAACGGTAAACTACGAGGCGAGATAACTGAAGAAGCAGACATGACCCAGGAGAAGGTTATGAGCTATGCTACACAGTTTTGATTCCCGCAGCTATTATAAGAGAGGAAAAAGAAATGGTTAAGACAAAACAGCAAAAAGCAATTGATTTTCTTATAAATAACGGTGTTATCATCGTTATGTTCATCCTGGTTATCTACACAGGTATTACAAACGACAGGTTCCTTACATCAAACAACCTGTTCAACATTCTTATGAATATGAGTTCAAGACTTGTTATTGCCCTTGGTATCGCAGGCTGTGTTATCACTGCAGGTTGTGATCTGTCAGCCGGACGTATGATCGGTTTTGCAGCTTGTATCGCAGGTACACTTCTTCAGAAGATTGACTATTCAGGTAAGTTCTTCCCTGATATGCAGCCACTTAACATCTTCGTTGCACTTCTTATTGTACTTGCAATCACAGGATGCTTTGGTGCAATTACAGGATTTTTCATCGCATTCCTTCACGTTCCTCCATTCATCGCAACCCTTGCTATGATGGAAATCGTATACGGACTTGCTCTTATCTACACAGGTGCTACACCTCTTGGCGGATACACAACACAGTACACAAACATCGCTACAGGTAAGTTCCTTGGTATAAGCTACCTTATCTGGATTGCACTTATTGTTGCAGCAATTACATGGTTCATCTTCAACATGACCCGCCACGGTAAGTATATGTATGCAATCGGTGGAAACCCACAGGCTGCAGAAGTTGCCGGTGTTCCTGTTCGTCTTACAATGGTACTTATCTACATGAAGGCCGCTATGATGTATGGTCTTGCAGGATTCATGCTTGGTGCTAAGGCCGGTGGTGCATCAGTTAACCTTGGTCTTGGTTATGAGATGGAAGCTATCGCTGCTTGTACAATCGGTGGTGTATCAGTTACAGGTGGACGTGGTAAGGTTTCAAGTGCCATCATCGGTGTTGCCGTATTCGAGCTCTTAAAGGCAGCTCTCCAGTACCTTGGTGTTGATGCTAACGCACAGTACATCTTCATCGGTCTGGTTATCTTCGTAGCTATCTCACTTGATATCCGTAAGTACGTTGCTAAGAAGTAATTTTAGTAAAATTTAATGTATATTTATTAACGAAATTACCTCAATAATAAATGCGTCATGTTATAATAGGGATGTAGTCTTTATGGGCTGCATCCCTTTTTATTGTGCTTTTTGTTTCCTTTTAAGAGGATTTTGTTTTGGACGAAAAAGCGAATCGGACATTAAGAGCCCACAACGTTGTTGTAGTTATTATTACAGTCACCTGTATCGGCGCGATCTTAGAGAGCATATCTCAGAGGTGGGAGCTTTGGGTTGCGCCTCTTATTGCCGGTGGAATAATCGCATGCTGGGCTATTCATATCAACGGCTATGGGGATACCAGATTCAGAGAAAACTTCTTTCTGATCTTTGCAATGATGGTAGCTTTCTTTCATGGTGTTCACATAACCAGTTTCTTCGATATCATAATTATCTCCGTTCTTCTTATGATCACGGCTTCTGTGCTGGGCAGAAAGAGATTTTTGCCTTTTATTTTGCTGGAATACTTTGTAATTACATTCAGCCAGCTTATTCTGGGCGTATTCACAGGCGTTATTGTGCTTGATCCGTTAAACGTATCCAGAATTATTCTTCATATTGTGGTTGAACTGAGTATTTACAGGGCCCTTCATGAGATACTTCGAAACATAAGCAGAATGGAGAGTGGTATTGAAGCTATTCACGGCACGGAAGAGAGTGCCAGAAAAGGAATGGAGGATTTCCTTGCCAACATTTCTCACGAGCTTAGAACTCCCGTTAATGTGATAAACGGTATGTCGTCCCTGATCCTTAAGAAAGAAACCAGAGAAGATGTGGAAGCAATCAGGATTGCCGGACTTCGCCTTTCCAACCAAATTGAAGATATTCAGGATTACAGCGAGATAGAAAGAGGCGATGCAATTCTTGAGGAAGATAAATACATGATCACCTCTATCCTTGGGGACATTGCAAGCAGCTATCAGCTGTACTATCAGTCTAAGGGACTTGAGTTTACCATTGATCTGGACCCATCGGTTCCGGCAGTTTTAAAGGGCGATTCAAAGAAGATAAAGAAGATAATTACGCACCTTATAGATAATGGATTTAAATTCACAAAAAAGGGCGGAGTTCTCCTGAGTGTTTTTTGCATCAAAAAGGAGTATGGAATCAATCTCATAATAGAGGTCTTTGATACCGGTGTCGGCATGACTGAGAAAGTTCGGAACAGGGTTGCTACGGGAAGCTATCAGGCTGATAAAAAGAGAAACAGAAGTACCGGCGGTATCGGACTTGGTCTTTCCATTGTTTACGGCTTTACAAGACTTATGCATGGCTTTGTTACCATTGAAAGTGATCCCGGCCAGGGAACTATTGTCAGGGTGAGCGTTGTTCAGGAAGTTGTTGATCCGACTCCATGCATATCAGTAGACTCCGGAAGATTTTTGGGTGTTGCATTCCATGTGCTTCCTGAAAAACTCGATGATTTCAGAGTTGGCGGAGCTTATGAGATGATGGCAACCAATCTTGCAGCAGGCCTTAGGCTTAACCTGTATTCGGCTCCATCTTTGGACGAGCTGAAAAAGCTTTTAAAGACCGGCAAGATCACGCATGTATTCATGGGAAAATCCGAATACGAGCAGGATCCGGATTTCTTTGAGGAGCTTGCTGAGAGCAGTGTAACAGTGGCAATGTATACAGAACCCGGGTTCTTTGTTAAGAAGAACAGCCGGATAATTGTGCTGCCAAAACCGATTTACGGATATACTGTTGCCAAAGTCCTTAACGAAGAAAACGATGTGACATCATTTATGAATGGCGCAGAGAATAAAGCCCTTAATCTCGAGGGTGTAAAGGCTCTTATTGTTGATGATGAACCTATGAACCTGGTTGTTGCCACAGGTCTTTTCAAGGATTACAAAATGGAGGTTGATACAGCCGATAGCGGAAAAGAGGCGCTGGCTAAGTACGACCTTAATGAGTATGATGTGATATTTATGGATCATATGATGCCTGAGATGGATGGCGTTGAGGCTATGAAAAAGCTCAGAATCATTGCGAATCAAAGAGAGAAAAAACTCATCGTTATTGCTCTTACTGCCAATGCTGTCAGCGGTGCAAGAGAAATGTTCCTAAGAGAAGGGTTTGACGGCTTTATCAGCAAGCCTATCAATATAAAAGATTTTGAGAGAGTCATGAACCGCGTGATGTCTGACAAAAAAGCCGGACGGAATGGAGGTGTCTCATGATCCATAAGTTTGCTCAGATGGTCAGCGGTATTTTAAAAGACCCTTCAAGAAGTTTTAAAGAGCGTGTATTTATCCTGCTTACGCTGGTTACGGATCTCTTTATTCTCCTTGCGCTTATAGGAGATATTATACTGGGTGAAAACACCGTAGAGATAATCGTACTGGTTGTAATTGTCATATCTATTCCCATCGTGACTATTTTGGCGGTAAGAAGAAATCGCGTATCCATCGCAGTAAGGCTTATCGTACTTGGCATGGTATTTCTTGCCATTCCCATAGTGTATTTCTTCGGCGGAGGAATATACGGCGGCGGAATACTGTGGATGATATTCATATTTCTTTATACAGGTCTTGTGCTGAGTGGCTTTTGGAAACCACTTATGCTTATTGTGCTCACTGTGGAATCAGCCATCTTGTATACCATAGGATATTTTTATCCGGAGCTGGTTGAGGAGCACACCAGGCAGGCATTCTTTGCAGATTCCCTTATTTCCATGGTGCTGGTTGGTATTATCTGTTGCGTTATGGTGTGGTTTGAGGAATGGCTCTTTAACGAGGAGAACAAAAGAGCTAAAGAAGAAACCAGGAAGGTTGAGGAGCTCAACAGGTCACAGAACCGTTTCTTTTCCAATATGAGTCATGAGATCAGGACTCCCATAAACACCATACTTGGTCTTAACGAGATCATCTTAAGGCAGGAAGATGCCTCGGAGGAGATAAGGAACGATGCAAGAAATATCCAGGGCGCAGGCAAGATGCTGCTCTCGCTCATAAATGACGTCCTTGACATGTCCAAGATCGAGGCGGGCAAAATGGATATCGTTCCCATAAACTACAATCTCAGTGCGATGATCTCAGAGATTGTTAACATGATATGGCTAAGGGCTCAGCAAAAGGATCTTACGCTTAATCTTGAAGTTGATCCGACAATCCCGGCAGAGCTCTTTGGCGATGAAGTGCGCATAAAACAGATACTGGTAAATCTTCTTAATAATGCGGTGAAATATACCCAGGAAGGTTCTATCACGCTGCGTATTGAAAAGGGCGATGACGCAAGAGCTGATGAAGTTCTTCTTCTGTTCTCTGTAATTGATACGGGTATAGGAATAAAGCAGGATGTTATCCCTTATCTCTTTGATGCCTTCGCAAGAATGGATGAAGAGCGAAATGCCAAGATTGAAGGTACGGGACTTGGTCTTTCCATCGTTAAGCAGCTGGTGGATCTTATGGACGGAAAGATTACGGTAAACAGTACCTATACAGAAGGCTCAACTTTTATAGTTGCTCTAAGGCAAAAAGTTACAAGAAGAGATCCGATTGGTGAGATAAGTATAGGAAGCTTTGCAAAAAGGGAAGCCGAAGGCAGGTATATCCCCGGCTTTAAGGCACCGGAAGCAAGGATTCTTATTGTTGATGACAACGAGATGAATCTGGAGGTTGAACGAAAGCTTCTGGATGGTACTGACATAGTTGTAGAGACGGCTATGAGCGGTTTTGAAGCTCTGTCTATGACAAATAAAGAAAGCTATGACATTATCTTCATGGATCATTTAATGCCTGAAATGGATGGCGTTGAGTGCATGCAGAACATCAGAAAACAGATTGGCGGTCGCAACAATCACACAGCTATCATTGCTCTTACAGCCAATGCAGACAGCGAGAGCAGAGAACTCTATGACAGAAGCGGATTTGATGGCTATCTTGTAAAGCCTATATCAGGTGAACAGCTTGAGAATATGATCCTGAGCCACCTTCAGGAGGCGAAAGTCATGCAGATAGAAGATACTGATATTGATGGCGCGAAGATGTATTCCTCAAGGAACTATGCAAAGAAGATGCCGATAACCATCGCGACCAGTAGTATGTGTGACCTTCCGAGGAAGGTTCTTTGGGGCTATCAGATAGATGTGATTCCGTTCTCAGTCATGTCTGACGGAAAGTCGTATTATGACTATGATGAAGCAAGCGCAGATGAGGTTATGCGCTATATTGAGGAAGGTGCAACCTTTACCTCTTCGCCGCCAACGGTAGAGGAGTTTGAGAGATTCTTTGCAAAAGGGGTCAAGAAAGCACACCAGATCATATATATTGCCGTATCCTCCGGAATCAGTAAGGAATACGAGAATGCAATGGAAGCAGCTAAGGCATACGGAAACGTATCGGTTATAGATTCCGAAGTCAATTCCAGTGCCCTTGGAATGCTGGTTTTACTGGCGTACAGAATGACGCTTCAGGGGAAGCAGTTTGACAGGATAATAAATGATATTGAAAAGATCAAGAAGGATTTAAGATGCAGCTTCGTTACAGGAGATGCAGAGTTCCTTATGAAGCGCGGAGGCATGAAGAAATCCATCTACGGTATTGTCAGCACCTTCGGACTCAGACCTATCATAAATATCAAAGGCGGAAAGGTGACAGTAGGTAAAATACTCACGGGTGAGCTTGATGAGTGTTATATGAAGTATCTGGATTTTGCTCTTCCAAGGAATGCCAATCCTGATCTTGAAGTTGCAATTGTCGACTATATCACGATGACTGAAGAGGAAAGGGAAACAATAGAAAAGGCCATCAGAAGCAGATATAACTTTGAAAACATTCTTTTCCAGAAGGTCTCATCCGTTATGTCTTTTAACTGCGGACGAGGCGCCATGGGCATTATGTATCTGGTCAAGACAGATCAGCCCTACAGCCTTAGTCATATGCTTTCGAATGCGCTGTTTAATTTCACGGATGATGCCAATAATCCGGATTTGATAGAAGATGCACAGGGCTATCAGGAAGCACCGATACCCGGCGATAATGCTCTAAAGAGCAAAGAATGGTATGAAGAGATTCCGGGAATTGACCCCCAAAAAGCCATAGAAAACAGCGGCTCTGAGGAGTCCTTTAAGGCAGTGCTTAAGATATTCTATGAGGCGATTGATCAGAGAATCGAGGAGATAAGTGAGCTTTATTCTTCTGAGAACTGGAAGGACTATACCATTAAAGTTCATGCACTAAAGAGTTCAGCAAGACTCGTTGGTGCTCTGGAGCTGGGAGATGATGCTGAGAGCCTGGAGATGGCAGGAAAAGAGGATAATATTGATTTTATAAAGCAGCATAACGATGCGCTTTTAAAGAGTCTTGAGAGATATAAAGAGATTTTGTCCCCATTCTTTGCAGAAGATAATTCCGGCGATAAAGTAAGCTTTGATAAGATACTGCTTGAGAGTGCTTATGACACTCTGTTTAAGGCTGCAGAGAATAAGGATGACAGGATATTAAAGATGACACTCGATGAGCTTGCAGAATTTGACATACCAAAGGATCACATGCAGAGAATGAGCATGGTAAAAGAGTGTCTTGATAATCATGACTATGACGGGATAAAGGAAATTGCAGGTTCTTTGAAAGGCATTCTATGAAGAGCAGACAGTCGTTAATCTATCTTATATACAGCATAATAATTGTGCTTTTGGTTCTGGCTATACTTGTGGGTATACCTATGTCCACCGACAGGCAGATCACTGTCCACGAGAAGATTGACGGCTTCTCTGATGGGTGGAGGCTTCCAAACGGGGATAAGGTATGCGCAGATGTCCTTGATATAGGAGAATTCAACGGAAGAGTTGCCCTGGAAAAAGAACTGTCGAAGGGCATAACTGATAAGGATGCTCTGTGCTTTAAATCCGAAAATACCAACATCAGAGTTTTCATAGGCGGAAGACAGGTATACAGATTTTACAGCAAGCCAAATCTGACCGGCATGTGCTATGGCATTGCCTATCATGAAGTTGGTATCAGCAAGAGCGAAGCTGGAAAGACCATAAGACTTGAATTTGAAGAAATTTATGAGAATCAGAAAAACGGACGTCTTTACGATATATATCTTTGTTCTGCGTCTGATTTTCTTCAGATGGTCGTAAGAAATAATCTGCTTTCGATCATAATGTGTATTCTTAATATCTTCCTTGGAATAACATTCTTTATAGCTTATGTGGGATCATCAAACAGGAGCAAATTTCCGTTTGATATTCTGGCTATCGGATGCAGCGCGATAATTATGGGTATATGGCTGCTGATAGACACCAACATTTTTCAGCTTATAACCGGTCATACCTATGTCTGCAGGGATATAAACAAGACACTTCCCTTCCTGATCGCATACCCGATAATAAGCTTCTTTAATTCTCAGACGGAGAAAAAGCGCCCGATTTACAGGCATCTTGGATTTGCAACATCCATCGTTTCGCTGTTTGGCATCATTATTCTCAGGTATACTCTGCGAATCGATATGCTGGACTCCTTCATGAAGGTTTTTATTGTCTATGTTGTAGCCGGTTTATCGCTTCTGGTGATCATGGCTGTTGATAACGCACTTTATTGCACAAATGCCGGGAAAAAGAATAAGCTCGGATACCTCTACATTGGCGGAGGAATTCTTATTATCTGCGGAATACTCGATCTTATTCGGTTTTTCATGGCAGGCAGGATCAAGGATAATCATTTGCTATTTATCAGCATCGGATCGGTTATCTATTCCGCAATGATGCTTGCTGAGTTTATGGAATGGTGGATGGAGGACAACGCGGCTGTTGAGAGAGACAGATTTATCAACCGCGCGCTTCAGTATGCGCTTTCATCCAATTCCCCCGACACCAACATCAGGTCTATTCTTGCTTTTTTGGGAAAAGAGCTTGATGCAAGGCGCATATTTGTCTTTGAAGATCAGAAGAACGGAAAATACAAAGGCACTTACGAGTGGTTTAAAGAAGGAGAAAAGTCTTTTTCCATTGAAATTATGTATCTGTCCTCAGAGGACATTATTGATAAGATATACGATGAATTCAACAAAAACGACCACAGACTGATAATCAGGGATCCTGAAGTCTTTAAAGATTCTATCCCGGGCTTCTACAGCCTTATTAAAGCCAATAAGGTGGATAACATGATCATCGGTCCGCTTGAAGTGGGAGGGCATCTTTTTGGTGTCTGTGGTGTTGTAGGTGCTCCGCAAAAAAATCTTGAATACATATCAGAGATCATAAATCTGATCACCTATTTCCTGGCACAGCTCGTTCTTCAGAGAGAGGAACAGAGCAGGTCTCAGTCATACAGCTATAAGGATGCACTGTCGGGGTGCGGTAATTACACATCCTTTAAAAAGTATTTAAATAACAGACTTGATATGGCATCACCCTTTGGATGCGTCAGATGTGACCTTGCAAGGCTGAGTGAGATCAATATTGAAGAAGGTTATGAGGTCGGAGACCGGATCATTGTCGATGCAGCCAGGATGCTCTTTGAGATTTTCGGAGAGTCAAATGTCTTTAGGGTTAGCGGAACGCAGTTTATTGCCTTTGGATTTGAGACTGAAGAGGTTTTCTTTGAGAACGATGTAGAGAGACTAAAGAACATGTTTAAAGAACATGCTATTGAATCAAAAGTATCTTCAGTGTATTGTTTGTATGGGACAAATGATATTAATATAGTACTTAACAGGTTAGAAGACCTGATGAGAGAAAAAAGGCAGGAGAACAGAGATGGACATACAGACAATAGTTAATCAGATGGGTATAGAGATTCTTGCATTTTTGGTGTGCATGTTTTTTGGCATAAGGCTTATAATAACCAGAGACGTTAAGATTCTTAAAAAGGAGAATCCCGAGAGCATCAAGCATCCCAATGAATATACGTTCTTTGCAGGGCTGATCATCATATTCCTTGGCATATCAGCCATTGTAATGGGAATTGTGTCCTTCTTCAATCAGATAGCTGCGCTTATAGTTATTGTGGTAGCCGTAGTCATCATGGGATTTATGTGGAAGATTGTATACGAGAAATATGCTGAGTGATCAGTCGGAGAGTTATGAACAAATATAAAGTTATGCTTGTGGACGATGAGGAAGATGTTGCACAGGCGATCATGAGAAAATTAAACTGGGAGGAAATGGGTTTTGATACTCCCAGATACGCACATAACGGCCTTGAAGCTCTTGAGTTTGCAGAGGAGCTAAGGCCGGATATTGTTATGTCCGATATTAAGATGCCTTATATGGATGGAATGGAGCTGGCAAGGAATTTAAAGCGCCTCTATCCCAATATAAGGATCATTTTCTTTTCGGGCTTTGATGAGTTTGAGTACGCCAAGGAAGCCATCAGGCTTGAGGCTGAGGAGTATATCTTAAAGCCTATTGATGCCGATGAGCTTAAGGCAGTCTTTAAGAGAGTTCACGAGGCACTTGACCGTGACATCGACGAGAAACTGAACGTTGCAAAGCTTGAGAATTATTACATGGATTCACTTCCTCTTTTGCAGGAGGATTTTTTTGCATCTCTTGTGGAAGGCAGAATAGAGGATGACAGGATTGAGAAGTTTATGTCCGATTACAGGATTGAACTGACAGGCCCTGTTTATGTAGCTGCTATCGTCCACGTCAGCAAGTCCAATATACCTGAGGGTATGAATCCCGTGCTGCTGTCCGTATCGGTGAGAAAGCTCCTTGAGGAGAGGATGGACGAAAAGTGGGGCTGTAAGTTCTTTTCCTATCAGGGCTCTACCGTTATGATAGCCCAGCTCCCAACGCAGAAGGATGCATCTGCATTTACCGATGACTGCGACAGACTCTGCAGACTGGCAGAGAGTATATGCAAAGCAAATGTCACAATAGGTGTCGGAAGCACTACAGAGAGCCTCTCGGAAATTGATACATCCTATCATGGAGCAAGAGATGCTGTCTCCTACAGGGTTTTATACGGACATACCAAGGCAATCAATATTTCCGAGATTTCGCCCATGGAAAAAGACGATTCGGCTCCGGCGGAAGAGAATACTCTTTTGGACGTATTCAAGAAGATGAAGATGGCTGATGCCGAGGATGTCAAGAAGGCAGCAGAGAAATATATAGAGAACAACACAAAAGCTCAGGCAACTATCCAGAACTACAGATTTTTTGTCATGGAACTTGTCAGTGAGCTCTACAAGTTTGCAAGGACCAATCAGCTTGAGCTGGGTGATGTCTTTGACCTTAGCAGTGATGTATATTCGGTGGCTTCTCAGATGGAGCCCGGGGAGCTCTCTATCTGGTTTACCGGAGTGTGCCTTAAGATGCACGAGCTTATCGACTACAAGAGAAATGACACCACAAGGTCTTTTGTCTCAAAGGCGCAGGAATATGTGGCAGACCACTATGCGGATCAGGACCTGTCCGTGGATTTCATCTGCAACTATCTCGGAGTCAGCAGCGCTTATTTCTCCACGGTTTTCAAGAAGGAGACCGGCAAGACCTTTGTCGGGTATCTGACGGACTACCGCATGGAGAAGGCCGAGAGGATGCTTCTTGAGACCGATGAAAAGACCTATATAATAGCCCAGGAAGTTGGATATTCCGATCCTAATTATTTC
>JAEEGH010023549.1_pt1 | contig 12513 bp, 8 predicted proteins | sample 9134181 | NCBI WGS metagenome assembly JAEEGH01 (sample SAMN16246544, study PRJNA631951) | gut metagenome | biome: gut microbiome; feature: rumen; material: DP-attached | host: Bos | place: Iran: Karaj | collected 2018-10 | reverse complement strand
CCTCGACAAGAAAACGGGTGACCAGAAGGTTATCAATTCTGTAACCCTGAAACTAACGGATGGATTGAACACTTTCCTCGGCGAGATTACCGGTGAGAGGGCTGTCAACTGTCCCAAGTATGATCCTCAGTATCTGTACAAAGTGCAGTGCTCGATGGTGGTGCGTGAGTGGAACTCTCAGCAGACTGGCGAGGCCATGCAGGCCACGACAATCTATGTGGATAAGATTAATATGATGTAGTATGACTTTAGAGTATCTTGAACTTATGGAAGATATTAAGAAGCAGGAGAAAGAGGTGCAAGGCGCCTCTTCTCCACGTAGGAAACTGCAGAAGTCGTTCAAGTCGAACACCCGCATCTATGATGACGGCTCGATTGAGGTTGACCCACAGGCTCAGGGCGAGCCAAGCCAGAAGGACGTGAAGAAGGTGGGTAAGTCGAAGCGGTATATTACCTCGGGTAAGAACCCGCTGACGTGTGTGGAACTGAAATGTCCTGAGGATGTGCCTGACAAGGCGGCCTACTTCCGAAAGGAGTTGGATAAGCTGACGAAGGACATTCAGATTGACAAGCCCGAAATGCCAGAAGGAGAGTTCCTTGTGAACAAGGACAACCTGAAGGTTTGCTTTGCGGCAAAGGAAGGCAAGGTTACGGCCTGGCTGACATTCGAGACAAAAGGATTGTTGGAAGTAAGGAGAGAGCTGTACTCATTAACAAGCGAGATTGACAAATGTTTTGTAATCAACAGCGATTCGATTTGCCCACAGCAATAGTAACTGCTGCAATCTTCAATAATTTGGTGGACAGTGCACAAACCAAGTGGCTTACGAAAGAACATCGTAAGCTCAGGGAGGCACTGCCCTCCATTTTGGAAGGAGATGCGGAACTATTGGCACAATGGGCCAACGACGAGAATTTCATCAAGTTCTGCCAAGGGCAGGAAGCGAGTAGGAAGAAAGCGGCTGGAGGTAAGACCAAGGGGGAGGTGTTTAAGGCACTCGCCATTGAGAAGAAACTTCAGACGTACTGCGACAACCTGAAAAAGAGTCTGCCGTTTGTCATCTTTATTGCAACTTATATCGACACCGCTTCTGCAAGTGGAAAGTTAGGTTGTTGGAGAAAGCAGGCGGCATGCAGACTTAACGGATTGTGCGTGATTGACTTTGACCACATCGAAGGAGATTGCAGGGCTGTTTGGGAAGAAGCTTATGCCAAGTTGAGTGATGAAGATAAAGCCCGCATTTTGCTGGTTTATATTACTCCATCTGGGCATGGCTTGAAGGTCGTCTTTATGGCCGATGTTGCCGTCGGGAACCTTATAGACAACCAAAAAGACTTTTCGGCTAAGTTGGGCCTGAATCCCGATGAGGCCTGCAAGGATGCTTCAAGAGGTGCGTTTTTGACTACTCGCGAGGACATCATTTTAATTAACGAAGAAAAACTGTTTACGTATGAAAACGGAGAATATGGCGAAAAATACAACGAGCAGTATCATGTCGGTCATAGCCAACCAAAAGATTTATTTACGACAACTATGACAACAAAGACAACAGATGCCGCCAGTGGCGGCAACAGCCTCGCCAGTAGCGAGGATGAAAAGTTGTCTGAGTTGTCGTCAAAAAAAGAACCTGATTTGTCGTACAACGGCGTACCGTATGTGAAGATCATCGAGGCTTGGCTGGATGGCAAAGACCTCACCAACAAGCGCCACGATACCCTTGTGGAATTGGCAAATCATCTTCGCTATCTTTGCGGAAAAAACGCAAAGAAGATTGAAGAGGTGGTGATGCAGTTGGCTTGGGTTCAGGACTTGTCGGCTGAAGGTGAGAACGTCAGTTCTACGGTAGCCTCCGTGATTGACTTCAAGTATTATGAACGTATGCCGAAGAAGATGCGTGATGCCTTGGAAAAGGTTGGTGCCTTGGAGCAGAAAATATCTGATGCTGCTGGCGCAGCGGATGATATCTATGCCCAGTTGCCGCTGGATAAGTGGGCTGAGGAATTGCAGGAAATGGCAGAGTATTATCCTTGCATGAAAGAACTTTTCTTGAATGCACACCCTCACAAGATGCCTGCTATTCTCTTTTCTTCTGCTGCGTTGTTTGGCACGCTGATGACCCGTGCTTACTATCATTTTTGGTATGAGCCGGAGATTGTGCGTCGTTTGAACTATTGCATCTTTATCATCGGTGACCCAGGAGCGGGAAAGAATGTAATTGAGAAGTTTTACTTCAAGATTGCTGACCCGATGATTCAAGCCGACCAATGCCTGATTGATGCGGTGAACCGCTACAAGGATGGACGGACGGAACGAACCACAAGCACCAAGGCCCAGAAGGGCGAAGCCCTCAAAAAGCCTGTCGTGGGTATTCGTGTTCACCCAGCCCGAACAGCGACTGGTGAGTTCATTCGCCACATGTTGGCAGCGGTGGAAAATGTTCAGGGTACTCCCATGAATCTCCACATGTTCTCGTTCGACTCGGAGCTGGATAACGTCACCAAGAATAATAAAGGTGGCGACTGGAAAGACAGGGAAATCTTGGAGTTGAAATCGTTCCACAACGAGCAGGATGGCCAGATGTACGCCAATCAGGAGAGTATCACCGGCATGTTCAATGTCTTTTGGAACTTCATCTATACCGGCACTCCCTACGCCTTGCACCGCAAGGTGAATCAAAGGAACTTCGGTACTGGCATGAGCACCCGACTGGCTGTCATCCCCTTGCCCGATAAAGGCATGGCGCAACGTCACCAGAAGGTTGATCCCAACTCCAATGAAGCACTCCGCACATGGGCTTATCGTCTGGATAGGGTCGAGGGGGAAATCCCCATCGAACCACTCAACGATGAGACCTACGATTGGCAATCAAGCCACTTGGAGATTGCGGAGTTCAACGGCGATAAAGCGGATAGAACCTTGCTGAAACGCATACCTTATTATGGTATAGGTGTATCGCTTCCGTTCATTCTGATGCGCCATTGGGATGAGTGGCAGGAATCCAAGACACTGACAATGGATGACACCGACAAGCGGCTCTGCCGCCTGGCAATGGAAATCCAATACAAGTGTCAGCAGTTCTTCTTTGGTGAGATGGCGTTCAACTACTTTGCCGACCAGAACAAGGAGTTCGTACAGCGTCGCCGCACAGGTCGCTACGAAGAATGTTTCCGCAAGCTGCCCGATGAATTCAAAACCCAGCAGTTCATGGACGGTTTCGGTGTCTCTCAGTCTGCTGCCCAGCGCGCTATCGCAAGGCTGCAGCAGGATCAGTTAATTGAAAGGGTAAAGTACGGTGTCTATAGGAAGGTTCTGCAGGAACTGCCCTAAGAGTTACCCACTTACCCAGTTACCCACTTATGACAGGAAGGTTTTAAGGAAATTGAAAATTGATAATTGAAAATTGATAATTATGACACCACGAGGAATTCGTAATTGCAACCCACTGAACATCCGCAGAAGCAAGGATCAGTGGAAGGGAATGGAAGAGGTGCAGACTGACCGCGCCTTCGTACAGTTCAAGGCAATGGAATGGGGCTACAGAGCCGCCTTCCTACTGCTGAGGACATATCGAGTGAAGTACAAACGTTACTCCGTGCGCACCATCATCGAGCGGTGGGCACCTGAGAATGAGAACCACACGCAGGCGTACATCGACCGGGTGTGCAAGGAGATGGGTGTGCCGCCCCACTTCATCCTGAACATCGGCAGCCTCGACGAGGAGGACACCTACTGGGCGTGCGAACTCGCCCGAGCGATGGTGCTGGTGGAGAACGGCAACAAGTATGCCCACCTCATCAAGAGGGAGGACATCCGGAAAGGCTATGCGCTGGCGTTTGAGCCTCCCGACCACTAAAGGGGATGAAACTGTGAGTAAATGAACAATTAACGATTAACAACGCATCCGATGCTGATGGATACACGGCTCGGATGCGGATGTGCATGTTACAAAAAAAAGTCTCCCGCATTCACAGAACACGGGAGACTTTTCAATTATCCTATAAAAACCTGTCCGTGCATTTGGTGAGATGGAAGAAAAAGTGTTACCTTTGTAGGCAAATGAATTGACAACAGAATATGGCGAAGAAGGAAGAACTCACCCCGATGATGAAACAGTTTTACGATTTCAAGGCAAAGCACCCCGATGCCTTGCTGCTGTTTCGTTGCGGTGACTTCTATGAGACATACAACGAGGATGCCAGTGTGGCGGCTGAGATTCTGGGCATCACGCTGACGAAGCGGAGCAGCGTGGCAGGTACATCAGCCAATGGTACGGCGATGGCTGGTTTCCCTCATCATGCGTTGGATACGTATCTGCCGAGACTCATTCGGGCAGGAAAACGGGTGGCTATTTGCGACCAGCTGGAAGACCCCAAACTGACAAAGAAATTGGTGAAGCGAGGCATCACGGAGTTGGTGACCCCGGGTGTGGCTCTGGGGGATAATGTGCTCTCTACCAAGGAGAATAACTTCCTTGCTTCGGTGCATTTCGGCAAATCTGCTTGTGGCGTGGCGTTGCTCGACATCTCCACGGGCGAGTTCCTTTGTGCGGAAGGAACGACTGACTATGTGGATAAACTTCTGACGAATTTTTCGCCCAAGGAAGTGCTGTTCGAACGTGGCAAGCGACCGATGTTTGAGGGAAATTTCGGAGGAAAGTTTTTCACGTATGAACTGGACGACTGGATTTATACGGACGACTCGGCGAGGAAGAAGTTGCTGAGTCATTTTGGCACGAAGAACCTGAAGGGCTATGGTGTGGAGCATCTGAGGAATGGTGTGGTGGCTGCTGGTGCGGTGCTTTACTATCTGGAGCAGACGCAACACACACACATCGCGCACATCCGCAAGATTGCTCAGATTGAGGCGAATAAGTATGTGCGGATGGATAAGTTCACGGTACGGAGTCTGGAATTGTTGGGTTCGATGAACGAGGGAGGCAACAGCCTTCTGTCGGTCATCGACAAGACGGTCAGTCCGATGGGAGCGCGTATGTTGCGCCGTTGGGTGGTGTTTCCCCTGAAAGACGTGAAGCCGATTGTGGAGCGACAGAATGTGGTGGAGCACTTTTTCCGTGAACCAGAACTGCGCGATGCCATCGAGGATTTGCTGCACCAGATTGGCGACTTGGAACGCATCGTGGGTAAGGTGGCTGTGGGTCGTGTGAATCCTCGTGAAATGGTGCAAATGATGTTGGCGCTGAAGGCGATAGAACCAATTAAGAACCTGTGTTTGGAGGCTGACAGTGAGAGCCTTCGTGCTTTTGGTGAACGCTTGGATGCCTGTATTCCTCTGCGTGAACGCATCGAGAAGGAACTGAACCCATCGCCGCCTATAGCTGTGAACAAGGGGAAGGTGATTGCCGATGGGGTGAACGCTGAATTGGACGAACTGCGCCAAATCGCATATTCGGGCAAGGACTACTTGTTGCAGATTCAGCAGCGTGAGGCGGAAGCGACTGGTATTCAGAGCCTGAAAATCGGCTTCAACAATGTGTTTGGCTATTACATGGAGGTGCGCAACACCTACAAAGACATCGTACCGAAAGACTGGATTCGCAAGCAGACACTCACACAGGCAGAGCGTTACATTACGCAGGAGCTGAAGGGGTATGAAGAAAAGATTTTGGGAGCGGAAGAGAAAATACTGATTCTGGAACAGAACATCTTCAACCAACTGGTGGTCGATGCGTCCGATTACATCCCTCAGATTCAGACGAATGCCACCTTAATAGCACAGATGGATTGTTTGTTGTCTTTTGCCATGACAGCCAAGGAATATCGGTACAATCGACCCGTGGTGGACGAGAGTCTTGTCATCGACATCAAGCAGGGACGGCATCCCGTGATTGAGCGGCAGATGCCTGTGGGTGAGGAGTATGTGGCCAATGACCTTTATCTGGATTCGGAGAAACAGCAGATTATCATCCTGACGGGTCCTAATATGGCGGGTAAATCGGCATTGTTGCGCCAGACGGCTCTCATCACCATCTTGGCACAGATTGGTAGTTTCGTCCCTGCCGAAAGTGCCCGTATTGGGTTAGCCGATAAGATTTTCACCCGTGTGGGAGCTTCGGACAACATCTCGGTGGGCGAATCGACGTTCATGGTGGAGATGAACGAGGCAGCCAGCATTCTGAACAATCTGAGTCCACGTTCGTTGGTGCTCTTTGACGAGTTGGGACGCGGCACTTCGACCTACGATGGCATTTCCATTGCGTGGTCTATTGTGGAATACATCCACGAGAATCCGAAAGCACATGCCAGAACTCTTTTCGCCACTCACTATCACGAACTGAACGAGTTGGAGAAGTCTTTGCAGCGTGTAAAGAACTTCAACGTGAGCGTGAAAGAGTTGAATGGCAGGGTGATATTCATGCGTAAGTTGGTGCCGGGGGGCAGTGAGCACTCGTTTGGCATCCATGTGGCGAAGATAGCGGGTATGGCTCCTTCGGTGGTGAAGCGTGCGGAGCAAGTGCTGAAGGAACTGGAGGCTAACAACTCGGGCGATGGCATCAGTCGTCCGAAGACGGAAACGATACAAGCGATGAGCAATGTTGGGGCGCAACTCAGTTTCTTCCAGCTGGATGACCCTGTGCTTTGCCAGATTCGCGACGAGATTCTCCACTTAGACATCGACAGTCTTACACCGCTCGAAGCGTTGAACAAGCTGAACGACATTAAGCGGATTGTGAGAGGGAAGTGAGGACAACGTGAAATACTTGTAAAGTTTAAAGGTTAAGGTTTAAAGGTTAAAGAGGCTGACGCGGTGTTGGCAAATGAGCCGCATGGTCTTTACACTTTAAACTCTAAACTTTAACCTTTATATTACTAACCTATAAAACTACCATCACTATGAAATCGAAAATTGTACACGACACGAGCATCTTTACTGCCATGTCGGATGCTTTGGCATCATTCTTTGAGATTTTCACAGGAGACAAGAGCTTCAGCATGGGAAAACTGAAACAGGCCGATATCTACATTGGCGAAGAGCACTACAAGGCTCGCGGAAAGATGCTGAACTCCAGTCATGTGAACGAATGTTTCCGCCTTTCGCTCGAAGACGATTCGGAGAACGAGAAAAATCTTGTCTTGCGCCGTATGGTGTCCGAGTTTCTCGACCATCACCCTAATTGCAAGGGACTTCTAAAGAGGGAGTTTGAGCTGTTCAAGGAGTTGAACATGGACATGTGTCCCTATCTGGTGAAGCTTATTGACTACATTGAGGAAGAGGATTCGCTCATCAGCGAGTTGATTCCTGGTTTGCCACTCGACCTCTTTGTGCGACAAGATCCTGAGTACTACTTCAAGCGTCGCACCACCTTGAAGATGCTCAAACAGTTGATTGCCGCTGTGGGATTCCTGCACGACAAGGGTATGTGCCACCTCGACATTACGCCTGCTTGCATTCTCATCAAGGCAGACCCTGACCACGACCTCGTATTACTAAACAACGGTTTGGCTGCTGCAACCTACGACAAACTACCTATCGGTAAGTGCTACGCTCCCGACCTCGCTCCAGAGTTGCTGAAGGGTGAACCTTTCGACAACCGCACCGACATTTGGGAGATTGGCAAAATCATTAAGATGATTATTCAAGTGAGGAAGAAAGACCCCACACGTGCCAGCAACCACTTAAAGCTCATCGCTATGAAGTGCATGAAGCAGCATATCGACGAGCGTTACAACAACGTTTACGAGATTTTGAAAGACCTCGAAGCGTGGGAGCACTTGTATGACAATTTTTGGAAGGGGAAGAAGAATGACTAACGAAAATTGTTAGTCAATCTCTTCGTCGGCCTCGTAACCACCCATCTCGCGGATGGCGTTCTTGAGCATGGTATATTGCTGGAAGAGGTGGTTGACAGGTTCCTCGCCTTGCGTGTAGTCGTGCATTGGGGCTTTTAGGAAGAAGGAGAGGAAGCGCTGGATGCCACTGCGACCAGCACGTGCAGCGAGGTCGCTGAGCAGACATAGGTCGAGCAACAGCGGTGCGGCCAGAATGGAGTCGCGACAGAGGAAGTTAATCTTGATTTGCATGGGATAGCCCATCCAGCCAAAGATGTCGAGGTTATCCCAGCCTTCCTTGTTGTCGTTGCGTGGGGGGTAGTAGTTGATGCGCACCTTGTGGTAGTATTGGTTGTCCTCGTCGTTGCCGTGACCGTAGAGGTCGGGCTGAACGTTGGGCTTGAGGATGGTTTCGAGGGTGGAGAGCTTGCTGACCTCCTTGGTTCGGAAGTTTGCAGGTTCATCGAGCACGAGACCGTCGCGATTACCCAGGATATTGGTGGAGAACCAACCGCTAAGGCCGAGGCAGCGAGTGCCGATGATGGGCGCAAAGCCTGATTTTACCAGCGTCTGACCCGTCTTGAAGTCCTTACCTGCGATGGGTAAACCCAGTTTCTCCGACATTTCCCACATGGCGGGAATATCCACGGTGGTATTGGGGGCACCCATGATGAACGGGGCACCTTCGGCCAAAGCTGCGTAGGCATAGCACATAGAGGGGGCGATGTTCGTGCGGTCGTCGGCCTTCATGGCTGCTTCGAGGTGGGCGAGGGTGTCATGTACTGTCATATTAGGTTCCACATAGATTTCGGTAGAAGCAGCCCATGCCACAACGATGCGTGAACATTTGTTTTCCATCTTGAATTGTCGGATGTCCTCCCGAATCTGCTCCACCATGTCCCATCGGGTGGCACACTGCTTCACGTTGTCGCCATCAAGACGCTTGGCAAAGTTTTTGTCGAATGCGGCCTTGAAAGGAACAATTTGCTGTAGCTCATCCTTCACGGGAAGGATGTCTTTTTCTTGTAGCACTTGGGCATACATAGCACTTTGGAAAGCGTTGGCAGGGTACACATCCCATGCGCCAAACACGATGTCGTCGAGTTTTGCCAGTGGAACAATTTCCGAATAAGAAAGATACTGTTTGTCGGCACCCTTACCAACACGGATTTTGTCGTACTGAGTCATTGAGCCTACAGGCTTTGCAAGTCCCTTGCGAGCCATTAGCACACCTGTCATGAAGGTGGAAGTAACGGCACCAAGTCCTACAACCATGATGCCCAGCTTCCCTTCAGCAGGCTTTACATTTTGATTTGCCATTTCTATACAGTTTAGATTTAGTCGTGTCCAAACGGACACAAAAGCGGTGCAAAGGTACGGAAAAGCCATCAAAAACGGGTTATAAAAAGAGGGTCTTTTGTGTTCCAAATGTCGTTTTAACACAAATTAACCCCTCTTTCCCGCGCAGAATGGAAGTTCCCTTCCAGTTGTTATTTCAGTTTGTCAAAGCCTTCACCGTACACCCCTTCGGCCTTGGTTTGGGAGATGAAGGCCGTTGGGTCTATCGCCTTGACGAGGCGGAAGAGGGCCACCGACTGGTTTTTCTTGGCCACCACCATCAGCACGCTGACAGGTTGTTGGCTGTAGCAGCCTGTGCCAGACAGAAGGGTGGCAGAACGATCCATCTCCTTGCTGATGCCGTCGTAGATTTCCTGTGGATGCTTGGTGATGATGAAGAATTGCACGGATTGTTGTACGTAGTTCATCACGTAGTCGAGCATCATGTTGCACACAAACATATCGACAAAGCCGAAAGCCAGACGTTGCCAGTCGTGCAAGAGGGGATAGGAGGCACTGATGATGATAATGTCGAGGTAGAGCAGCATACGGCCAAGACTGACGTGGCGGTACTTATTGACCATGGCGGCGATGATGTCGGTGCCGCCCGTGCTGCCTTGGTGGAGGAAACATTGTGCCAATCCCATTCCGCAGAGTGACGAGCCGAAGAGAACAGCCATGAGCCCTTGGTTCTCACCGAGGTATTGGGGAAGTTTGGTGGCACCTTCTCCCTCGCTGGCCAGCAGCAAACGCTGTAGTGCCCAGAGGAAAAACGTAAGTACCAGTACGGCGTAGATGGTCTTGATGCAGAACTTGATGCCCAAAATCTTCATGGCACCTAACAGCAGGAATGCGTTGATGATGAGGTAGGTAACCTGCATTTCCAAACCTGTCACATAGTAGATGAGTGCGCAGACACCCGTCAGGCCTCCCGACGGAATCTCGTAGGGCAGTAGGAAGACCGTCCACCCGATGGCGTAGAGGAGGAGGCCGAATGTGATAAAGAGGTAGTCTTCCACCTCGTTTTTCCAATTAGTAAAGTACATATTCATCGTTCTTCTTGTATAGTACGACACGCTCCGAAATGCCGTTGTGGCATCCCGGAGCGTGTCGTATGTATTTAACGGGATTCGTCCTTTTCTTTTTCTTGTTGTTATTCAGCGGTTTCAGCGTTTTCCTCCTTCTCTTCTTCAGAGGATGAAGGCACGAAGGTGTTGCCAGAAATGGCAGCGAGAATCTTCTTCTCGATTTCTTCTGCCAGTTCGGGGTTATCAATCATGAGTTGCTTCGTGGCATCTCGGCCTTGGGCAAGGCGTGTGCCCTCGTAGCTGAACCAGCTGCCGCTCTTCTTGATGATGCCTGAATCCACGCCGAGATCAACGATTTCGCCACTTCGGCTGATGCCTTCGCCATACATGATGTCGAACTCGCAGCGGCGGAAAGGTGGTGCCACCTTGTTCTTCACAATCTTCACTTTGGTGAGATTGCCCAGAATCTCTTCGCCGTTCTTGATGGCCGTGCTCTTGCGGACATCGATGCGCACACTGGCGTAGAACTTCAGTGCGTTTCCACCCGTTGTCGTTTCGGGATTGCCGAACATTACGCCAATCTTTTCGCGCAGCTGGTTGATGAAGATGCAAGTGGTGTTGGTCTTGCTGATGGTGCCCGTGAGTTTGCGTAGTGCCTGACTCATCAGTCGGGCGTGAAGTCCCACTTTGCTGTCGCCCATATCGCCTTCAATCTCAGCTTTTGGAGTGAGGGCAGCCACAGAGTCGATGACGATGATGTCCACCGCACTGGAACGGATGAGTTGGTCAGCAATTTCCAGCGCCTGCTCGCCGTTGTCGGGTTGGCTAATCCACAGGTTGTTGACGTCAACGCCCAGTTTTTCAGCATAGAAACGGTCGAAAGCGTGTTCTGCATCGATGAATGCAGCCACGCCGCCAGCCTTCTGACATTCGGCGATGGCATGGATAGCCAGCGTGGTCTTACCCGACGATTCGGGACCAAATATCTCGATGATACGTCCCTTGGGATAGCCTCCAACGCCCAAAGCGGCGTTCAGGCCGATGGAACCAGAAGGGATGACATCAATATGTTCGATATTCTCGTCGCCCATCTTCATGATGGCACCTTTTCCAAAACTCTTCTCTATCTTGTCCATCGCAGCCTGTAGGGCCTTCATCTTTTGTTGTTGAGGGGTCAGATTTGCCTCTTCTTTTTGTGTTTTTGCCATATTCTTCTTGATTTTACAGTTCTAAATCGCCATCGTGAATTTCGTGCCAAGGCAGACCTTGAGTGTTCAACTGCTCCATGAAGGGGTCGGGGTCGAACTCTTCCACATTCCAGACACCTGGGCGTTTCCAGATGCCCTGCATGAAGAGCTTCGCACCAATCATGGCGGGCACACCAGTAGTGTAGCTCACGCCCTGCATCCCTGTCTCTTCGTAGGCAGCGCGATGAGAGCAGTTGTTGTAAACGTAGTAGGTGTGCTCCTTGCCATCTTTCAAACCACGGATGCGACAACCGATGGAGGTCTGACCTTCGTAGTTTTCGCCCAATTCTTGTGGGTTGGGCAACACGGCCTTGAGGAACTGCAGCGGCACAATCTTCACCTTCACAGGCCCACTTCCGTCGGCTGCTTCGGCTGTGTACTCTATCTCGTCGATGCGCGACATGCCGATGTTCTGAATCACATCTAAATGCTTCAGATACTGTTCGCCGAAAGTCATCCAGAAGCGTGCTCGCTTGATGGTCGGGTAGTTCTTCACCAGCGATTCAATTTCTTCGTGGTGAAGCAGATACGACTCCTTGGGACCAATCTCTGGATAGGTGAGAGGTTGGTGAATCTCCAGTGGCTCCGTCTCTACCCACTGGCCGTTCTCCCAATAGAGTCCCTTCTGGGTAATCTCGCGGATGTTGATTTCTGGGTTAAAATTGGTGGCAAACGCCTTGTGGTGGTCGCCAGCGTTGCAATCCACGATGTCGAGATACTGAATCTCGTCGAAGTGGTGCTTGGCAGCGTAAGCTGTGTAGATGGAGGTCACACCAGGGTCGAAACCGCAACCCAGGATGGCGGTCAACCCTGCCTGTTCGAATCGCTCCTTGAATGCCCATTGCCAAGAGTACTCGAAATGTGCCTCGTCCTTTGGCTCGTAGTTGGCGGTGTCGAGATAGCTCACGCCACTCTGCAGACAGGCTTCCATGATGGTCAAGTCCTGATATGGTAGTGCCAGGTTCATCACGAGGTCGGGTTTGTAGCTGTTGAACAGAGCTACCAGCTCCTCCACGTTGTCGGCATCCACACGTGCTGTCTTGATGCTGCCCACGGGCACCAGTCCCTTATCCTCTATCGCCTTTGCCAAAGCCTTGCACTTCGACTCCGTG
>JAEEGH010023546.1_pt1 | contig 12514 bp, 12 predicted proteins | sample 9134181 | NCBI WGS metagenome assembly JAEEGH01 (sample SAMN16246544, study PRJNA631951) | gut metagenome | biome: gut microbiome; feature: rumen; material: DP-attached | host: Bos | place: Iran: Karaj | collected 2018-10 | reverse complement strand
CAGAGCGAAATACATTTTCAATCAGTTCATATATCTCATCTCTGCCCTGCTTTGTCTCAGCTGAAAAAGGAACTATGGTAGTCTCTTTTCCACATCCCAAGGTATCACGAATAAGCTTAACCTGCTTCTGGATCTGGCTTCTCTTGATCTTATCAAGCTTTGTTGCTATGATCGTAGGCTCATATCCCTGACTGCAGATCCACTCGTACATCATCTTGTCATTTGCGGAAGGCTCATGACGGATGTCGATCAAAAGGAAAACCTGCTTAAGCTGTACCGAGCTGTGAAGATATCTCTCGATCATCTTACCCCAGGCTTCTCTTATCTCCTTCGCTGCGGATGCATACCCGTATCCCGGAAGGTCAACAAAGTAGATATTCTTATTTACATTATAAAAGTTAATGGTCTGAGTCTTACCGGGCTGTGAACTGGTCCTTGCCAAAGACTTTCTGCAAACCAGTGCATTGATAAGGGATGACTTACCAACATTACTTTTTCCGGCAAAAGCAACTTCCGGAAGTGTATTTTCCGGAAGCTTACTCTTAATACCACATACAGTTTCTAATTCAACCGATTTAATAACCATAAATTAGCTACTCTTCTTTTCAAGCTCTTCGTTTCTTACAACCTCAGGTTCCTCGGTGCCTTCGATGGCTTCCTTGGTGATCCTGCATGCTGTTATCTCGTCGTCTGAAGGAATCTCATACATAACGTTCATCATGGATTTTTCCATAATAGAACGAAGTCCTCTTGCACCGGTCTTTTTCTCAAAAGCCTTCTCTGCAATAAGCTCTATCGCATCATCGTCGAATGTAAGGTCTACACCGTCCATCTCAAAAAGCTTACGGTACTGCTTGATAAGAGCGTTCTTGGGCTCGCGAAGGATGCGAACAAGAGCATCTTTGTCAAGTCCCTGAAGACATACATTAATGGGCACACGTCCGATAAACTCGGGAATAAGACCAAATTTAATGAAGTCCTGGGTGCTTACTTCCTTAAGGATCTCGTCCATCTCCATGGTGTTCTTCTTGGTGATCTCGGTATTGAATCCGATAGCCTTTCTGTCAAGACGGCTCTCGATGATCTTTTCAAGTCCGTCGAAAGCACCACCGCAGATGAAGAGAATATTGCTGGTATCGATCTGGATAAGCTCCTGATGAGGATGCTTACGTCCGCCTTGAGGGGGAACGCTGGCAACAGTACCCTCGATGATCTTAAGGAGAGCCTGCTGAACACCTTCACCGGATACGTCTCTGGTAATAGATACATTCTCGCTCTTCTTGGTGATCTTATCGATCTCGTCGATGTAGATCATACCGTACTGAGCGCGCTCAACATCATAATCCGCTGCCTGGATAAGCTTAAGAAGAATGTTCTCTACATCTTCACCTACATACCCTGCCTCGGTAAGAGTGGTCGCATCTGCAATAGCGAAAGGCACATTGATGATCTTTGCCAAAGTCTGAGCAAGATAGGTTTTACCTGAACCGGTGGGTCCTACCATAAGGATGTTACTCTTCTGGAGTTCAACATCGTCCATATTTCTTTTGTACATAACTCGCTTGTAATGGTTATATACAGCTACGGACAATACCTTTTTTGCCTCATCCTGTCCGATAACATAATCATCCAAAAAATCGCGGATCTGCTTTGGCTTAAGGAGCTTGATATCTCCGGCATAGTCAATGTTTCTGTCGTCATCATCGAACTCATCGTCAATGATGCCGCGGCAAATGTCTACGCACTCATCACAGATATAGATTCCGGAAGGTCCGGATATAAGTTTTCTAGCCTGTCTCTGGCTTTTTCCGCAGAATGAGCAATGTACTCCGTCTCCGCCCATCTTCTTTCCTGCCATCTTAACTCAACCTCATTTTCTCTCTAAGATACTATTTTAGGGGTTATCAATCTTTCTTCTCTGAATCGTGTAAGGTAATAACCTTATCAACAAGTCCGTACTCTGCAGCTTCCTCAGCTGAAAGCCAGTTGTCACGCTCGGTATCGGCACATACGGTCTCGTAAGGCTTACCGGTGTTTTCTGAAAGGATTTTGTTTAACTTTTCCTTGGTTCTCAAGATGTGCTTTGCAGCAATCTCAATCTCGGTAGCCTGACCCTGTGCTCCGCCGAGAGGCTGATGGATCATGATCTCAGCATTGGGAAGTGCATAACGCTTTCCCTTAGCTCCGCCTGAAAGAAGGAATGCTCCCATGCTTGCTGCCATACCGATACATACGGTAGAAACATCGCACTTGATGTACTGCATTGTATCATAGATTGCCATACCTGCAGTTACGCTTCCTCCGGGGCTGTTGATATAAAGGTGAATATCCTTCTCGGGATCCTCTGCCTCAAGGAAAAGAAGCTGTGCAACAACAATACTTGCAGATGCATCATTTACTTCTTCGCCGAGGAAAATGATCCTGTCTTTAAGAAGTCTTGAATAAATATCGTAAGATCTTTCTCCCTTGCTGGTTTGTTCAATGACGTAAGGAACCAAACTCATTTTAAAATCCTCCTCTGATAATAAAGTGCTAAGGTCGCGATGTTACGAGAACTTAGCACTTATATTGTATAACATATTAATTCTTTTGTGGTTAAACTTCAGATTAAAAATATATTAAATATACTTAAACTGAGAGAGAGGAATTATTCTGCATCTTCTGCAGGGGTCTCTTCCTTCTTCTTGCGAGGAGCACGCTTCTTGGTTTCCTTAGCATTGTCTGCTGCAAACTCAAGAGCCTTCTTGATAAGGATATCCTTCTCAATCTGCTTCTTGCCTTCTTCGCCAACCATTTCCTTAACCTTGTCAAGCTCAAGTGCATATGCCTCAGCCATGGTCTTAAGCTCTGCATCGTAATCCTCTTCGGTTACGGTGATGTTCTCAGCCTTAGCGATCTCTTCAAGAACAAGTCTCGACTGAATTCTTGAAAGAGCCTGGGGCTTAACCTGCTCCATGAACTTATCCATGGTAAGTCCTGAGAACTGCATGTACTGCTGGAAGGTAAGTCCCTGTGCCTGCATTCTCTGAGCGAAGTCATTGATCATGCTCTTCTGCTCGGTCTCAAGCATAGCATCGGGAATATCCATCTTTGATCCCTCGATGATCTTGTCGATAACTGCATCCTGCTTAGCAGCCTTAGCGTCTGAAAGCTTCTTAGCTTCAAGATCAGCCTTAAGGCTCTCTTTGTACTCAGCAAGAGTATCAAACTCAGAAACTTCTGATGCGAACTCGTCGTTAAGCTCGGGAAGTTCCTTTACGCTGATTGACTTAACGGTGCACTTGAATACTGCGGGCTTTCCTGCGAGCTCAGCTGCCTGATACTCCTCAGGGAAAGTAACGTTAACGTCAGTCTCTTTTCCGATCTCTGCTCCGATAAGAGCATCTTCAAATCCGGGGATGAATGCACCTGAACCGATGGTGAGGGGATAATTCTCGCCCTTTCCGCCTTCGAAAGCAACGCCGTCAACGAATCCTTCGAAATCGATAACGGTATCATCGCCTGCCTTTACAGCACGGTCGGTAACCTCTACCTTACGAGCCTGCTTCTCCTGCTCTGCCTTGAGAGCTGCCTCAACGTCCTCATCCTTAACTGTAACGTCGATAGCATCGATCTTAACTCCCTTGTACTCGCCAAGAGTAACTTCGGGTCTTAATGCTACGGTAGCGGTGAATACGAAAGGCTCGCCCTTGCCCATTGATACTACATCGATAGTAGGCTGTGAGCAGATCTCCTCTTCGCACTCGTCGTATGCTTTCTCGTATGCTTCGGGAATGCAGATGTTTGCAGCATCCTCAAAGAATACGTCCTCGCCGTACATCTTCTCGATCATCTTTCTGGGAGCCTTTCCTTTTCTGAATCCCTGAACGTTGATCCTTGATCTGTTCTTCTGATATGCACTCTCAACAGCTTTCTCAAATACATCGGCATCAACAGTGATGGTGAGTTTAGCCATGTTTTTTTCTAACTTTTCTACCTGTACGCTCATCTTCGCGTCGTCCTCCTTAAAGTCCGGCTATACATAATTAGCCACAATCAGTTGTTCATTATACCATACGCAAGTTTTATAAGCAAGAATTTTTGTCAAATAATGTTGGCTGTGGCCGCGTAGTACCTTGCTATAGGAAGGAATCCCTGGGCAAAATTCTTGGGAGAAACATTTCCGATGAGCACCGCATCTTCTACTTTGACTTTCTTGTTGCTGACAGCGGGTGGATTTGCCATGATCCTTTCAAGTGTCCGCTTTCCGGCTTCAAGATACTTCCTGTCGCCGGTGTATTTGTAGGCAACCGCCAAGGCCTCAAGGACCAGAGGATTGTGACCGTTCTTTCGAAGGCTGGGAAGTTCCTTGTAATAGAAGAGACCCTGCTCCGTCATTCCGTTTTCAATAAGATCATCCACTGCCTCGACCATCATGGCTCTCACGCTTCCGTCACCGGTTGCGGAATAATATCTTTCAAGGCTGATGACTGCAACGGATATCATAAAAGGCACTCTGATAAGAGTGTTGTCCGTATATCTTTGAAGCCATGCGCCGTACTCATTTCTCCAGGCCTTAAACTGATTGATTATCATATCGCACTTCGAAAGCCATTTGGGATCGTGGGTCTCTTCATATAAAGAAGCAAAAGCCCTTAATGCCCAACCGGTCTCCCTTGCACCCACTTCTCCGACAGTTTGATACTTGGGAAGCTCGAGGAGCTTAAGCACATTTTCTCCGATTTTCAGCGCAGCCTCGTAAGCCCTCTCATCACAGGTAAAGTGGTAACAGTCCAAAAGTCCTTCCACCCACTCGTGGCTTGGAGTTACTTCTCCGAAGTGCTCATCGCCGTTCAATCCGCCGTTGTGACCGCAGATGTGCATGTACTGGCCGCCGGTCTTTAGCTCGTCCTTTCCAAAGTGGCAAATATCAACATCCATCTGATGCCATGTAGCCACATTGCCGTAGTCAAGGAATCTTCTGATACCGGTCCTTGCAAACTGGAGATATTGAGCATGTCCGTAGTCATACTCATTGTTGACCCAGACCTGCGCTCCGCCACCGCGGCCCTGAGCCGTATAGTTGGGATCCGGAGCATCGCCCCAGTTCATCATACCGTAGCCCCTTGCATGGGCATCCGCCATATCGATAAGAAAGATCTCTTTATCCTGATCCTGTTTTCTCTTTGAAACAAAGATCTCAGGCATTACTCCCGCTCTTTCAAAAACTTCCGGATCAAGGGTCGGTGTGTCCGGCATCTGATAAATAAGAGCCCTGTTTATTATCTCGTCGGTAGTAGTAGCTCCGCTGTGGAAATGAAGCAGGAACTTTTGCTCCCTTGCCATGCCCGCACCGATCTTAACTTTCTCTTCTCCCTCTGGGATGATATGAACTTCAAGGCCGTTCTTTGAAGCTGTCACAGCCTTGGGGAAATTCTGGTAGGGCTGGAACACAGTCGCTGAAATACCGTAGTTCTCTGCGGTATAGTCCGCAAAAAGACATCCGTGAAGAACCTCTCCGAAATGTTCGAAGTTTTCTTCCATGATGATATCGGCTGTGGTCCTTGCGGAAACGTTCTCCCCCTCCTCCGAAGTATAGAGGGACGTTCTGTAGGCGCTTCTTCCGACGCTTGTTCTGGGATTCTTATTCGCGTCCTCCGGCGTTCCGACAAAGGACTCATTAAATCTAAAGATCATGGACTCGGGGACAATATCTTTAAAACTTCTGTTGATGATCCTCCATCCGATCTCAAAGTATGGACTTCCTGCGCTGATCTTGATCATGCATTCAAAATCAAGGCTCTCCTTTTCAGAAAAGCGAAGCCCGGCCTCCTCAGGAACAATTATCTTTCCTTTTCCAAGGACCTTGGCAAATACAGGTCCTTCTTCGGGAACTGTCCACTCTTCCACATCAAGTTCACAGGCAGTTCCACCAATGGTTATAACCGGTCCTTCAAAGGCATTCTCCGTATAAACAATATCTTCGGAATATGCTATCTGTTCAAAAAGCCTGCTGCCATATCCGAAGTCGATGACCAGCTTACCGTTAGAAACGGACAACTTTTCATCATCTTTTGAAACTAAAACAACATTCTTGGGGACATGGTAATTCTTCTCACTGACAACATCAAAATCCTTTGACGCATTACCGGGAAGATCCGCAAGAAACCTTACAAAGGCATACTTCACGGAACCGTCATCCCATGTGGACGTAACTTTTGTCTGGGAAGGCAGGATGGTCCCAGCATCCGAAATCTTTATGAGCGACGCTTCCTTAAGCTCGCCCTTCGCAAATGGGATTGCCACTCCGCAGCACTCACCGTTTCGGTCTTCCCTGTATAATTTTTCGAAGTGAAGTTTAATCTTGTCCATTTTTAAGCCTCACCTTTCTTGTTTTTATAAAACGGTTTTTTCAAGTTCGCTTGTAAATACCTTGGGTTCTTTTAACATGATGACTTTAGCCTCGGGATAAAGCTTTTTAACATAGCGTTCAGCTTTGGGTCCCTCTCCACTGCCGGCATAGAGAATAAAGGTAAGCTTCTTTCCTGAAAAATCAATATCTCTCAATACGGTATTGAGAGGGCTTGCCAATTTTCCTGCCCAGATGGGAGCTCCAACAACAACTTCATCATGCCCATCAAGACTTTTATCGTAGTCCTTAAGCTTGTCCTTATATCCCACAGAAGCTTTAAATCCGCCCTGCATGATCCTTGAAAACATGGATTCAGGCATTTTCTTTACGGTCTCAATCTTCCTGATCTCGTAGCCTTTTTCCTTCATGGCCTCTGCCACAACATCACCGTTTCCGGACAAACTATAATAAATAAAAAGCATCACTAAACCTCCCTTATTTTCAAAAACCTCATACATAATGATTTTACCACATAGACGGCCTTAGGCATATTAAAATCAAACACAAAAAATCTCTGCCTTTTTCAGACAGAGATTTAATGACACTAAACAAACAGTTTAAGGTCTATCCGCATAATAAAAGAGAGATTTGACAAATATCAAACCTCTCTTTTATTATGCGGAAGAAGGGACTTGAACCCTCACGATGTTGCCATCACAAGATCCTTAGTCTTGCTCGTCTACCAGTTCCGACACTTCCGCGCGCAACAATGGTATATTACCATTAGGACCTTAAAATGTCAACACATTAATTACCAAAATTTTTATGTTTTTAATTCAGCTAAATCCCATACTTCAAAGTCAGCGGGAAATTGCCCTCGATCCAGTTTTTAACAAGATTGACCCAGGTATTTACCTCGGGGTAAATCTCCTTGCCCACGTTACCTGCTGTAAGGGGAGTAGCCAGTCCAAGGCCGTGGCAGCCATGAGCATAAACATGAAGTTCCGTAGAAACTCCTGCTTGTCTCAAAGCGCTTGCCATTAGGAAGGAATTCTCTACAGGCACAGTCTGGTCCTCAAATGTTGCCCAGATAAAGCAAGGCGGAACATTTTCAGTTACCTGCTTTTCAAGAGATAAGAATTCATCAATGGGAACGCCTTTTACCTCTGAGAAAGAATCTGCGGTTTCAAGCTTTCCCATGATCTTTTCCATTGATCTTGCATGGCCAAAGGTTCCGGCGGAAATAACCGGATAATTAAGGATCATTCCGTTAGGCTTAATATCCTCTTTTGTGATTTCCTTACCCACCGTTTCCGTAAGAAGTTTTGCAAGAAAACTCTTGTCCCAGAAGCATCCGAGGCAACCTGCCAAATGTCCGCCGGCGGATGAGCCCTGAACAAGGATCCTGTCCTTATCTACATGCCATTCTTCTGCGTTCTCCCTAACGATTGAAACGGCATAAGCAAGCTCCGATAATGCGATGGGAAACTCAGAAGGGCCAACTGAATATCTTAAAACAGCAGCGTTTAATCCCATAGCACAGAAAGTCAACGCAAGGGGCTCTGCTTCTCTGTCAGATGTATGGTCATAACCTCCACCGGGGCAGATGATAACCATTGGTCTTTTCTCCACTCCGAGGTTCACCGAGTAGTCCTGAATATATGTATAAAGAGCTGCGTACTCCTCAGAGCCCTTCATCTTAATGCTTATCTTTTCATGTATCATCTTATTTCCTCTACATTCAAAACCAGCTAAACAAAATTATTTCATGTAAGATACAGGGATCTTAACTACTACTTTTTTAACTTCCTGCGCCTTATCGCTGATAACTCCGGGCATATGTCCTGTTTCGGGAAGAAGAAGTACGGGCTTCATGGGCTCTAAAAGGATATTGTCGCCAACTACCTCGTTTGAAAAGAACATAACATCCTTTTCATCTGAGTATTCCTTTGTAACCTTAAGATCAGCAACGGGAGCAACCTCGATGTACTCGCTTCCTGCGATCAGCATCTGAACGTCAAGATACTTGATATGGCTTTCAAACTCTTTAGCGGTTCTTTCCACGGTGGTGTAACTTGAAAAGATTGCGTAGCACTCATCGGTAATATCCACTCTGCCATTCTCGGCGTTAACATTGCACTTTGAAGCATCAGTTATAAATGCATAAACCTCTGGTGAAATTTCCTTTACTTTTTCTAGATCGTTAATGTTTAATACTTTAGACATTCTAATTTCTCCTTTAAGTCTGATACAGCATATTATAACATCAAACTCCACCTAAAAATACAATAAAAATGCAGTTATCAGAGATGTTTTCTCCAACAACTGCATTAAGTCGTTTCGTTTTATTTATCTCTTCACTTCACGGCACTGCCAGAACTGTGATTTGATCTCTACGACGATCTCGCCGTCCTTTTCGATCTTCTCATCAAAATAAGCTTTGATCACATCTTTCTTGGACTCAAGAAATTTCTCCTGCTCCTCAAAAGTCTCTTTAAATCTGTTATAGAGTTCCTCGGAATCCGTATAGTGCCAGTTGTTCTGAAGAAGAACAGAATCAACCTTTCCGTAATACTTGCCAAGCATCTCCTTGCAGGCCTCACGTCCTTCAGTCTGCTCAGCAATTCTCTTTTCGATAAAATCAGTCTTTAATCCAAGTTCATCAAGAACGCCTTTAAAGAAAAGATTCCAGTAGCTTACAGCCGCACCGTTAAAGCAGAAAACACCGTCCTTTGAAACCACCTTGCTGGCTTTTTCAACAAGGGCTTCGGGGTCCTTAAGCTCATAATTGATCTAATGAGCAACGACCATTGAGTACTCTTTGTCCTCATCAATCATGTCCCAAGCGGTCTGCTCTTCAAGGTCTTCAAACTTTAAGCTGATATCTACGCCTTCAGGGAGTTCAGCCTTGTTCTCCGAAACAAATCCCTCGAAATTATCTGCCCAGCTTCCGTGAATATCATATCCAAAGATCTTTGTATTCTTGGGAATATCCTTCCAGTTGTTTCTCCAAAGCTTAGCAAATCCGCATCCAAGGTCAAGAACCTTTTCATTCTCCTTGATGTTAAGGGATTTAAATATCTTAACGTACCAGTCCTCTTCCTGATTGGTGTGCTTCAAAGCATCCCAGTGGCGCTCATCTGCGCTCTGATCGAGGCTGATGTTCTGGACCATATCCGCAACATCGTCCCAATCCAGTTTCTCGCCCTTGCGATCAAGAGTTCTGTTAATAGCAGCGATGACCTTCTCGATCTGATACTTCTTACTCTCCATCTCCTTAAGCTGGATCCTAAGAGCCTCTTCAACGTCTACAGCCTCGCCGTTAACAAGATTGTCCCTGATCTCCTCAAGTGAAAACCCGATCTGCTTAAGTGCTACGATCTTTTCAAGGATCTTTAACGCTTCCTTGTCGTAGAGCCTGTAGTTACCTTCCGAGTAATCCGTGGGTTTAAGAAGGCCCTTCTCGTCATACAGACGAACCGCTTTCTGTGAAACCCCCGCCTTTTTTGCAATTTCTCCTGATGTCATTTTCTTGTCCATATCGGAACCTCCTTTTTGTTTGATAAGTCAACCTTAAGGGATTCCCCAAGGGCAGAGTCAACAACAAAAATGAAAATTTTTTACAGCCATTTTTTTCTGCGGAAAAATATCAGGCTTGCGATGACGATAAGTAGGCAGATCACAATAACAACGGGATATCCCCATCTCCACTCAAGCTCCGGCATATACTTAAAGTTCATGCCGTACCATCCCGCGATAAGAGTAAGGGGCATGAAGATCGTGGTAACCACGGTAAGAACCGTCATGATCCTGTTCTGCTTGATATCAAGATGAGCCTTGTGAAGGTCCCAGATCTGCAAACAATAGTCACGAAGGGACGTGGATGTATCGTGAAGCCTTGCCATACGGTTTAAGAAGGATCTAAAGTATCTAAGATTCTCCACCGCAAAGAAGTTGTTCTCGTTTTCTTCAAGTTCCTGACCAAAGTCAATAAGCTGCTCGTAATGGATTCTCAAATATCTGATATCATTACGGATCTCGCTCTCACGTCCCGAAGGTATCTTCTTGTCTTCACTGAGAAGTGCCTGTTCCATGGAATCAAGCTCGTCCTCATATTTCTCCATTATTCGGAGATCATCCTTAATTATTTGATCAAGGAAATCATAAAGAAATCTTTCAAGAGAGGGGAATTTCCACTTTTTTGTACGTTGGATATTTCTGATGAGTTTTAACGCAACGCCTGAATCATCAATAAATACGATACCTTTTTCATCAAGGGCAAAGGCAAATTTGCTGTCCTCTCCCGAAAGATCGTTTCTGTCCGGAATTGCAAATGAACCGATAAGTGAATCGTAGTTTACTTCAGCTTTTGTAGTAAAAATCTCAGTAAAATCCGGCTCCATATCTATTCCCATGTTGAAATTGTCCTTGTACTTTCGCCATTCCTCCAAAGAAAGTACGGCAACATATTGCTCCTTGGCATTAAGCCATTTATCCATATCAACTTCTTCAAGAGTTTCTCTGATCAGAAAAAACATTTCCTAAATCTCCTTTAAGTTCTTTTTTTCTATTGTACTACTTCATGGTCTAAAATGTTCTTTATCCACCACTTCGTAAACATCCCTGCTCATTCTTTCTTCAAAGTACTCTTTCAGCTTTAAATTTGAATCCCACTTTTCCTGAGGGAAGTTGCCATATCTACGTTTAACATCATTCATCCTGTCCTCGATGTTCATAACGCCTTCGCTTCCTGCCAAGGAATCGCAGAGCTGAATCAGCTTGTCATAATCATCCAAGGTAACCTTTTTAAGTTCAGTCTGAATAAGCCTTAGTTCCTCATCTGATGTATCAAACCTTCCGATGTACTCATCCGTAGTCTTATTGTTAAAGGAATGGGTAAGGCAGACCCTTGCCACCTCATCATACCCAAGGGACATCATATATGTGTATCCGTCCGATACATGTCCCAGATGTCTTACTCCAAACTTTCTTCCAATATCATGAAGCAATCCAAGTACATATGCCTTCTTGGGATTCATCCCTGAAGCCTCTGCTATTTTCTCAGCACAATGAGCAGCTGTTCTACTATGATCTCCCCATGGCCCCGGATTGCAACCCTCTGCTTCTTTCAATATCTCTTCAGCTTTATCTCTATCAGGATACATATTCCCCTCCACTTTCTTTTCCTCAGAACTCCTTCAAAACAATTCATGAATTAGGATTTGGGATTACCGCATTTAGTATTTCTTCATACTCGGCTACAGTAATATCCTGATCGTCTAAATAGAATCTTTTTATTCCATCGCCATCCCAGTCTTCCCATCCAAAATCAAATGAATCCACGACTTCAAGATTTCCGTTAAACTTAATTAAATTGTATGTACATCTGCCTTCATGAATCGTATCGCTGTGAACGATCCAATATGCGTCATCATATTTCGTAAATGAACAATATGCTGTTGTTCCTTCACCCTGTGCAAAGCAAATCACCTTATCGTCCTTGCAATCAAAGCACATATCTCCATAGACAGGATTAACCAGCACATACTCAGGCTCACCATCATTATCCAGGTCTACCGGCTCGGCTTTACTCAGCATTAAACTGACATCGCCGGACTCTTCCGAAGGATCTGAGACCAATTGATAATCTCCAATATTCATTGTCCATGTTGCGTCATCATAATAAGATCTTGCCTCAGCTGAAATCTGCCCCTCACAAAAGGCATTGAATAAATCTTCAGGTGTCGACTGCGTTGTAGTTTCTTCTATAAAAGTTTCTTCTGTAGTAATTTCATCTTCTGCAACTTCCTTCTCTTGCTTATAAGCTACTTCAGCTGCATCTTCTGTCTTACTACATCCGCATAACAACGCAGGAATGCACAACGCTATTACAAACAATTTAGAATACAAACTCTTATTTTTCATTCACCAATCCCCTCCAGAAATCAACTTATGTAAAAATCGGCCTTATATATACAAATCGACCTACCCCCAATGATACAACATAATACCCTGTATATGTAAAAAGTTAACGAATCTTAACCATTGGTTGGATATATAACAAGAACCCGAGGTTGCAACCTCGGGTTCTTATTTGTTCTTCTATAGATCTTTCTTAAGAACTATTTTTTCTTCAGTTTTGTAATCCTCATAGAAGCATTGTTTCACAAATAGCTTACTAGC
>JAEEGH010023545.1_pt1 | contig 12514 bp, 9 predicted proteins | sample 9134181 | NCBI WGS metagenome assembly JAEEGH01 (sample SAMN16246544, study PRJNA631951) | gut metagenome | biome: gut microbiome; feature: rumen; material: DP-attached | host: Bos | place: Iran: Karaj | collected 2018-10 | reverse complement strand
TCACCGACGGACAGGGCAGGACGGTCGATTTCAAGAACAAGATCATCATTCTGACCTCGAACATCGGTTCCGACACGCTTCTGGAGGGCATGGACGCCGACGGGCATCTGCGTCCCGGCGTCGAGGACTGGGTGCGCAACGAGCTGAAGACGCGCTTCCGCCCCGAGTTCATCAACCGTCTCGACGAGATCGCGTTCTTCAAGCCGCTCACCGGCGAGAACCTCAGGAACATCGTCGAACTGCTGTTCAAGGACCTCGAGAAGCGGCTCGAATCGAGAAGCTATCGCCTCGAAGTCACCGAGGCTGCAAAGGCGTACATCGTCGAAAACGGCTCCGATCCGCAGTTCGGCGCGCGTCCTTTGAAGCGCTATATCCAGTCGCACGCGGAATCGCTGCTTGCGCGCTACATCATCCGCGAATCGCCCGCCGAGGGCACGACGCTGACGCTGGACGTCGACGCGAACGGACTGACCGTGCGGTAAATCAAGGCAAAAAAACAGGCTGAACCTTTCGTTCAGCCTGTTTTTCTTTTCGCTTACCGGAAGAACAGAACTTCCGAATCGGGACCGTAGTACTGCGCCTGCTGCGAGTTGGTCCAGTTGTACGCCGTGCTGTACGTGTAATCGAACAGCTCCTTGAGCGTGATCTTCTTGTTGTTGTCCTTGTCCGCCGGCATGGAGGAGCTGCCGATCGCGCCGTTCGGGAAGGTGCAGCCCATACCCTTGATGAGAGCCGCCGTGAACGCGCCCTGATAGTTGCCGGAGCCGTCGAACATGCCGTCGTAGGAATACTGCGTGGAGTGTGCGGCGGTGATGACGATGAACTTGCTCTTCTTGAGCTCGCCGGACCGGACGCCGTCGGCCGGTTCGAGCGTGTAGCCGGAGAACGCCTCGATCGCCGCGCGGTTGAACGCGTCCGCATCGAAGGAATCGCCCTTTCCGATCGCCGCGCCGCTCTGGCAGCAGTCGAGGATGATGATCACGCGGCCCTTGATCTTGTTGAGCTCGGTCGCCAGCGTGCTGAACGTGATCGTTCTGCCGTCGACGCAGTAGATGCCGCTCGTGTTGCCGTGACCGGAGAAGCTGAGCAGCGAAACGTCGCTGTCGGTCGCGCTCTTGAACTGCGTGCGGATCGCGTTGACGATCTCGGTGCTTGAGCTGTTCGGCAGCGTCGTCACGGTGAACGCGTTCTTGAGCCCTCTGAGCATGCCCGCCATGGAGTTCATGTCGTTGACGCAGCCGTACAGCGCATTGCCGCCGCTGTAAGCGTTTTCGCCGACGCAGAGCGCGCGGTACTTGGTGCTCGACGGCGTGACCGTCTGACCGCTGCCCGGCTTGACGGAGAGCACGTTCGACCAGCCGCCGTAATAGGTCATGCCTTCGAATTCGTGGTACGAACGGATGCGGACGTAGTACGTCGTATCGTTCGACAGCGATTTCAGCTCCTTCGAATAGGTCGTCGGCGAGGTGATCTTGATCGTATTGACGCCCTTGGTGAAGTCGGCGTCGGTCGCGTAGCTCAGCTGATATCCCGTGAAGTTCTTGGAACCGTTCCAGTACGCCGTAATCTTGCGGTTGCCCGCAACCAGCTTTGTGAGCTCGCGCGTGGTGATGCGCACGGTGGTCTTGAGCGGTCCGACGACGCCGAGGTTGAAGTTGTCCCCGACGTTGCCGCCGATCAGCGCGCCGGTGACCGCGTCGGTGCGCTGTGCAAAGTACGCCTTGACGCCGTATTGATAGCGCGTGCCGGCATAGACTCTGTGCGACTCGTCCAGACCGTCGATGTAGGTCAGATCGGTCGTGTTGTTCCATCTGGAAAACGCCGTCCAGCCGTTGGTCGTGGTGCTCCATGCGCGGCGATAGATGACGTAGCCCGCGGCGCCCTCGACCGCTTTCCACGTGACCTTGATGCCCTCGTCGATGTTCTCGACAAAGGTGGACGTCGTTGCGGGCAGGTAGATCTTGAACCATGCGCGCGTCGTACCCGTATACCCGCTGTTGAATGTGACGAACAGATAGCCGGTACCGGCGTTCGTGTTCTCGGCGTAGCGATAGGTATAGGTGCCCGGATCGACGACGCTGCCGTCTGCGGCCTTGACCGTAAAGCGCGGCGTCTGCGCACTGCCGCTTGCGACGACATACGGCGTCGTACCCTTGAATTCGACGTCGGAGCTGTTCCATTCGATCGTGCCGTCGAAGTCGCAGACCTCCTCCTGATAATGCCATGCGGCATCCAGCAGCGGGTCGTTGGCATTGGTGCTGATCGACAGCGTTTCGTTGCGCGTCTGCTCCGTGCCGAGGTAGAACACGTCGGTCAGCGCACTGTCCTCATAGAACGCGTACGCCGCGATCTCGGTGACCGTGTCGGCGATCGTGACGGAATTGAGACTGGTGCACCAGGCGAACGCGCCGAGGTCAACGGCGGTTACGCCCTCCGACAGGGTGACGGTACAAAGACTGTCCGCGCCGCTCAACGCATAGGTGCCGATCTCGGTCACGCCGGAAGGAACCGTGTAGGCGGTGTCCGGCTTGGTGCAAAGATACGAGTGCAGATAAGAGCCGTCCTTGCTGAAGAGCACGCCGTCCTCCGCCTTATAGTTCGCGTTGCCGGGATCGACACTGAACGATTCGGGCAGCAGGTCGTAGCAGTACGCAAAGGCGCTCGTGCCGATGTAATAAACCGATGCCGGAACGAAAACCTCGTTGAGGTCGCTGCCGTAAAAGGCGAACCCGTCCAGCATTTCCAGCGCGTCCGGAAGCACGGCGTCGCGCAGGGAGCCGCAGCTTTCGAATGCCGAGTTTCCGATCCGGATCAGACTCTGCGGGAACGTGACGCGTTCGAGCCCGTCGCACCAGAGAAACGCGCAGTCGCCGATGCGCTCGACGCCCTCGGGAATGACGACGGAGGTCAGTCCGTAGCACTCATAAAATGCGTAATCGCCGATGAAGGTCAGCCCGTCCGGCAGGGAAACGGACGTGATGTCGCTTGCCACATCGTACCACGGCGCTTCGCCCGGTTCGAAGTACCACATATCGCCGGAGCCGGTGATCGTCAGCTTGCTGGATGCGGCGTCGTAGCTCCAATGCAGGTTGTCGCCGCAGGCGGTCGCATCGAGCTGCTCAACGCAGACGTCGAAGGAACCGGAGACGGAGCTGCTGTAAAAGCGCGCGCCGAGATAGTACGTTTCGCCGCCGGTCAGCGATTTACGCAGCGAAAAGTTCGCGCCGGTTCCGGCGTCGTCGTTGAAGGACAGCTTGTTATAGTCCGCATCCAGCAAATACCCGTAGGTGTCCTCGTCACAATCGGAATAGAACCGATAGAGTCCGTCCTCGCTCGGAACGAACGGACGGTAGACCGTCTCGCCTTCGCCGACATCGTAGGTGTTGGTGCCGAGGGTCAGCGGCGTGTCCAGATACGTATCGGCACGCGCGGCTTCTGGCGCGGCCTTTTCGGTCGGCTTGCGAAGATCCTTCGTCTTTTGCACGACCGGCGCGGACGCTGCCGCTGCGCCTGCATCCGCAAAGGACGCGGCGGGAATGAGCGCAAGAACCATTGCAAAGCAAAGGATCAGCGCAAGATACTTGTTGTATTTGTGTTGCATGGCAGTCTCCTTTTCTGCGAAATAGCACAAAATCCCATTTATATAAGAATACCGCACCTGCAAACCCTCTGTCAATCAAAAATATAGGAAGTCCGCCGGATTTGCGCGCGGCAGCTTGACTTCCCGTCCTGTAAGCGCTGACGCCCCGCAGCCCGACGGAGCAACACCTCATCACCGCTGCGCGGAGCTTCTCCTCAAGGAGAAGCCATGCATTGCGCGCAGCCAAAAGCCCTCCCTGTGTAGGGGGCGAAAAGCTTCGCGCCCGCAGTGCGGGGAGGAGCGAAGCGGAAGCGCGGGTCGAACAGGGAGCAGAAGGAAGCATGGTACGCGCGGGAAGCGTGCGATCTACCGCTGTAACGAAGCGAAGCGGAGTGGATGGTACGCGCGGGAAGCGTGCGATCTACCACTGTAACGAAGCGAAGTGAAGTGGTATACGACGCGCTGCGACCATGTGAGACCATTCAGGGGCGAGGTACGAGGTGGATGAGGTGCTGCACGCCGAACGGCGACGCCGTTCGCTATCCAATTAGATTTCGCGGCGCTGCCGCAAAGAAGATTTGAGAATACAGTAAAGGATGCAGAGGTATGAAACAGAGAGTATTTGCATGGTTGTTGGTACTGATTCTTGCGCTGACGCCGGTGCTGGCGATCGCGGAGGGCGACGAAACCGAACCGCCCGCAACGGAGCAGCCGAGCGAGCAGCCGTCCGTCGAGCCGAGCGCCGAGCCGAGTGCAGAGCCGTCCGCAGAGCCTTCCGCGGAGCCGAGCGCAGAGCCATCCGCCGAGCCGAGTACGGAACCGAGCGCCGAGCCGAGCGCGCAACCGAGCGCCGAACCGTCGGACGCGGGGGAGGATCCGTTCAAGATCGACACGTACTGGGTGTATCCCGGCATGGAAAAAAGCTATGCGGCGGGCTACGTGCCGACGGTAACCGACACGGAGGCGCGCATCGTGATGCCGCTTTTGGGCAAGGCGCTGGGCAATGTGATCCGCGTCGTGCCGGAGTTTCCGTATGACGGTCCGTTCGAGCCGGGCAACGTGCAGTTCGACGTGCGCGAAAAGACCTACGACGTCACGCACGCGTCCGGCCGCACCGGTACGAGCAGCGCATACCTCATCGATTTCAGCGTGCCGCTTAAGGCGAAGCGCTACAACGGCAACTACACCGTGACGTTCCGCGTCACCTACAAAACGCTGTCCGGCGAATCGACGGAGCAGACCTTCTCGATGCAGATTCCGATCAAGAACGGCAGAAACCCTTCGACCGGCGACGGCGGCTACAGCGGCCCCACGGCAATCAAGAAGCCAGTGCTGCTGATCGAAAGCGGCAAGATCTCGCCGAACGAAACGGCGGGCAATTCGAACGTTTCGCTGACGGTCTCGGTCGACAACGTCGGACAGATCGACGCCTGCAACGTGCGTATCACCGCGTATGCGCAGGACAGCGACCTGACGCTGTCTTCGGACCTCAACGGCGTGTTCGTCGAGACGCTTGCGGTCAACGATATGACGGAGGCGACGTTCGACTTCCGCGTCACGCGGCACGCGCTGGAAGGCGACCATACGGTGCAGGTGCAGATTTCCTACGAGGACAAATACGGCAACAACTATTCGGAATCGGGCATGTACCGCGTGCACGTCGCACAGCCGGTCGAGCTTGCCTACGATCCGGTCAAGCTGCCGGAATCGCTGACGAGCGGCGACACCTTCACGCAGATCATCTACGTCTACAATCCCTCGTGCGCGACGGCGTACAACGTGCGCGCTGTGCTAAACGTGGACGGACTGATCTGTTCCTCGGCATACCTCGGCAACATTCCGCCGCAGGGCTCCGCGGACAAGGAGCTTTCGGTGTTTGTCACCACGCTGTCCGGCACCAACAAATACGGCGATACGTGGGGCAGCTTTGAGCTGCACTACGAGTCCGAGGAAGGCGACGAGCTGATGCTCTATCAGGACCTGAAGAGCGCCATCTCCGAGCCGGTCAAGATCACGGACGAGGAAAAGCTCAAACAGGAGCAGGAGCAGAAGGAGCAGCAGACGCTCTCGCAATGGTGGATCTCCCTGCTCGTTGCGATCGCTGTGATCGTCATTCTCATTGCAGTTATCCTGATCGCCCGCTTTGCGCGGCTGCTCAGAATGAAATAATACTGTTTTCCTCTAAACCGCTTGCTCTGACGGCATCATTGCAATCCTTTCAGAAGGGCAACAGTATCAAGACTCGTTCTGCTGAGTTCTCCGTTCATAAATACCGAAGCAGAACGCGTGAAAACAGACGCTTTGACGTCTGTTTTTCTTTTTTGGAAAATACTGCTTGACAAATCGAATACTACGTGATACGATGTATACCATGAAAGGAGGTATTGTATGGATGCTCAATTGAAACGCGGGCTCCTGGATGTCTGCGTGCTTGCCGCCATCAAGAACGAGGACTCCTACGGCTACAAGATCATCAAGGATATGAAGCCGTATCTCGAGTTGTCCGAATCGACCTTGTATACCATCCTGAAGCGTCTGGAGGCCGCTTCGATGCTCACGGTGCGAACCGCCGAGCACGACGGCCGGCTGCGGAAATACTACCACATCACCGCAGCGGGGCACCGGCGCATCGAGGAGTTCAAGACCGAGTGGAAAGAAGTGATTTCGATTTATCAATTTGTGACCAAGGGGGACGGGGAATATGCGTAAACAGGAATTTTTGGACGCATTGAAAAGCGGCTTGACCGGATTGCCGCAGGAGGATATCGGCGAACGGCTGACGTTCTACGGCGAGATGATCGACGACCGCATGGAGGAAGGACTTACCGAGGAGGAAGCGATCGCGGCGATCGGACCGGTCGAAAACGTCGTCAACGAGATCGTCGCGGAAACGCCGCTGACCAAAATCGTCAAGGAGAAGATCAAGCCGAAACGGCAGCTCAGAGCCTGGGAAATCATCCTGATCGTTCTCGGCTTCCCGCTGTGGTTCCCGCTGTCGATCGTGGCGTTTGTGCTGATCCTCGTGTTCTATATCGTACTGTGGGTGCTGGTGATCTGCCTGTGGGTGATCGAGATCGCGCTGTGGGTTTGCGCGCTGGCGGGACTTGCCGCAGGCGTGCTGTATATGGCGCGCGGATACGTCGGACTCGGGATCATGCTGTTCGGCGCGGCGCTGTTCGTTGCGGGGCTTTCGATCTTCCTGTTCTTCGGATGCAAGGGAGCGACCGTCGGCACGGCAAAGCTTGCGAAGAAAATCGTGCACGGCATCAAGAGACTGTTTGTCGGAAAGGAGAGAGCAAAATGAGAAAGGGAATCATCATTACGGCGAGCATCCTGCTTGCGGCGGGACTGCTGATCTTTATCGGAGGGCTTTTGCTGGGAGGAGGCTTGAAACCGATGCAGTTTGAAACCAAGACCTATCCGGTCACCGAACCGGTTGCCGATATCCGTCTGGATACGCACCGCACGGACATTCTGATTCTGCCTTCGCCGGACGGAACGCTGATCGTTTCCGCCGCCGAAGCGGAGCGGATTCACCACACCGTCACCGTGCAGAACGGCACTCTGACGATCGAGACCGTCGACGAACGGACCTGGATCGATATGCTGCTGCCGACGTTCGATCAGCAGATGATCGTGTATCTGCCCGAAACGTCGTACCGGAGCCTTTCGGCGCAGTGTCGTACCGGCAATGTCGAGATTGCAAAGGACTTCACCTTCAGAAGCATCGATATCAATAACTCGACCGGCGGCGTCAGCTGCAACGCTTCCGCAACCGGACGCATCAGGATCGAAGCGAGCACCGGCGATATCGCGCTCGAAAACGTCAAGGCGGAGGAGCTTTGGCTGGTCGTTTCGACCGGCAGAATTGCGGTCAAGGGCGCGGAGATTCAAAAGGGCGTTCTTCTGACGGTCAGCACCGGAAAGCTCGAGATCGACGGACTTTCCTGCGAGTCGCTGACGTCCACCGGCAGCACCGGCAGGGTGACGCTTCGGAACCTCGACGTTAAACACGCGCTTTGGATCGAGCGCAGCACGGGCGACGTGAACTTTGAGAATGTCGGCGCGGAGACGATCACGGTGCATACGGATACCGGCGACGTGACCGGAACGCTGCGGTCCGCGTTCTATTTCGTCACGGAAACGAATACCGGCAAGGTTCGTGTGCCGGACACGCACAGCGGCGGACGCTGCGAGATCAAGACTTCGACGGGCGACATCCGGATCGAACCTGCGGACGCGCAGAATCCGTGAAAAAAACCTGCAAAGTTCTCAATTTTGTAACATAGATTCCGAATTTTTGTTGCAAATGCGTGTTACAATATATATAATAAAACAAGATCGACGCAGGTTTTGAACATGACAGCGAAGGAGGATGGGTTATGCACATTTTCTTGGGGATTATCATGATTCTGTTTGCACTGTTTCTCGGCGCAATCGGGTATCTGATCGCGATGCGGGGCAAGTATGCTCTGATCAACAACTTCGTGATGGAACTTCACGCGGGCAAAGTGGACAGCGCGTTTGCACAGCGCGTCGGATGGATCGAACTGTTTGCCGCGGTCTATTTCCTGCTGTTCGGAATCCTTGCCCTGTGCATCAACAGTACCGGCTTTGCATGGATCGTGCTGATCATCGGCATCGTTCTTCTGGCGGCGGCAGCGCTGCTCAATACGCTGCTGGGCAAACGCCGGGCGTAATCGACACAAATAAACAGAGACGCGAACTTCGCGTCTCTTTTTTTATACGTGATAACAGGTCTTGAATTCCGCGGCGATGCGCTTTGCGGTCTCGGCAAAGTCCGCGTCCGCGTCGAGCTGCACATCGGAGAAGCTTTCATAGATTTCGTGCCGCTGCGCATACAGGCGTTCGAGCGCGCCTTCGCCCTGCGAAAGCGGACGCCCCGCGGTATCGAGCTCGGACAGAGGACGCCTGATGTAGTAGATGCGGCTGTTGCAGCGCAGAATGCGGCGGTTTTCCCCGGAAACGACCGTACCGCCGCCGGTCGCGATGATGCTGCCCCAAACCGACGCAAGATCGCGCACGACCTCGGTTTCGATCTTGCGGAAGGCGGCTTCGCCCTGCGTGCGGAACAGCGATTCGATCGTTGCGCCGATGCGCCGTTCGGCTTCCTCGTCGGTCGAGGCGATCGGACGGTTCAGAAGCGTCGAAAGATGCCGCGCCACGCTCGTCTTGCCGGAGCCGGGCATGCCGATCAGCACGATGTTCGTGTTCTGAAACCGCTGCTGCGCCTTGCTGATCGAGAGGATCGCGGCATACAGGGCCTTGACGGCATCACGCCGCTGTTCGGGCACCTCGGCGCACAGCCGCGCGAGCATCGCATGCTCGCGGTCCGGATCGAACGCCTCCACACGGTGTTCGCGTTTCCATGCGCCGATCGCGTCCACGGTATCCATGCGCTCCGAGAACGCGGCGATGATCCGGTCGTCGATCGCGTCAAGCGCTTTCCGATATTCATTCAGCATGTGTTTCCTCCAGAATCAAATCATACATTGCCAACGCGGTCACCGCTTCGATCACGGGCACGGCGCGCACCGCGATGCAGGCGTCATGCCGCCCCTCGATGCAAAGCGTCTCCTGCTCGCCGGTCGACAGCCGAAGCGTCGTCTGCGGCTTTGCGATGCTTGCCGCAGGCTTCACGGCAACGGTGAACACGATCGGCATACCGGTCGTGATGCCGCCGATGATGCCGCCGTGACGGTTGGTTTCGGTTGCGATCCCGCCGTTCTTCAAAACATACGGATCGTTGTGCTCGGAGCCTTTCATCCGCGCTGCCTGAAAGCCGCTTCCGAATGCAACGGCACGCACCGCGGGCACCGAGAACAGCAGCGAAGCGAGGCGGCTGTCGACGCCGTCGAACAGCGGCGTGCCGCGTCCCCGTTCCAATCCGGTCACGATGCATTCGATCGAACCGCCGAGCGAATCGCCGTCCGCCTTTGCGTCGGCAATCGCGCGCTGCATGGCAGTACCCGCCTGATCGTCGAGCACGGGGAAGGGCTTAAAAGGCAGATTGTCGAGACCGTCCGGTTCGACGGGATCAAACGCGCGGTCAAAGACGTCGCCGACCGAAAGCAGGTGCGCCGCAATCCGCACGCCGTGCCGCGCAAGCGCCTGCAGGGCGATCCCGCCCGCAATGCAGTACGCCGCTGTCATGCGCCCCGAAAAATGACCGCCGCCGCGCAGGTCAATATCCTCGCCGAAGCGCCACCGCGCGGGCAGATCGATCTGCGAGGGACGCGGCACGTCGCGATAGACGGCGTACGGCTTGGAATCGGCGTTCGTGTTCCGGATCACGGCAACGATCTCGCCGCCGTCGGCGGCGCCGTCTGCGATTCCGCGCTGCACGATCACGCGGTCCGCTTCAATCCGCGCGGTCGAACCGACGCCGCTTCCCGGCGCGCGGCGCGACACAAACGCCTGCAGTGCGCAGAGATCGACCGGCGTTCCCTTCGGAACCCCGCGCAAAACCATGCCGAGTTCCGGCTCGTGCGAGCCGCCGAACACGGTGAGCTGCAAAGCATGTCCCCATTCAGATTGCATCGACGGTTCCTCCCAACATCGCAAAATCGCGGAAAAACGCCGGATACGATTTGTTCACGCTCGCGTTTTCAGCAAACGCAACCGGCGCTGCGGAACAGGCGCCGAGCAGCGTCGCAGCCATGACCATCCGGTGATCCTGCGGCAGATCGACAAATCCTCCGCGCACACAGCCGCTGCCGTGAATGACAATCGTATCGTTGCGTTCGGTTTCGAAGTCCGCGCCGACCGCATCCAGCAGCGCCGTGAGCGCGCCGAAACGGTCGCTTTCCTTATAGCGCAGGCGATTGAGCCGGTAGAGCACCGAATCGCCCTCCGAGGCGCATCCGAGCGCCGCAAGCACCGGAACGAGGTCCGGCGCGTCGCTTCCGTTGCACTTAAAGCCGCGAAGGCTGCCGCGATGAACGGTCACGGCGTCGCCGTCGATCTCCGGATGTGCGCCGCACTGTTCGAGCACGTCGAGTACGCGCCGGTCCGGCTGTTCGCTGTGCAGATCGAGTCCGGTGACCGTGACCGAACCCGCGATCGCGCCGAGCACCAGCATCGCCGCGGCGCAGGACCAGTCGCCCTCCACGGGCGTATCGACCGTGTGCGCACACTGTCCGCCGGGAATCCGGTAACCGGTTTCGAGCGGTTCGAGCACGACGCCGTGCTCTTTGAGCATGCGCTCGGTGAGCCGGACATAGCCCGCGGATTCAAGCGGCGACGTCCATTCCAGCGTACTGTCGCCGGAAAGGAAGGGGAGCGTCATCATCAGTCCGCTGAAAAACTGCGAGCTGATCCCGCCGGGCAGCGCGTACTGCCCGCTCTTGAGCGTCCCGCGCACGGAAAGCGGCAGGGAATCCGGCTTTATGACTGCGCCGTGTTCGCGCAAAACTTCGATCAGAGGCAGGATCGGACGCGACGCAAGCGCCCCGGTTCCGGTAAACTCCGCGCCGCCGAACAGCAGCGAAACCGGCAGCAGAAACCGCAGCGCCGCACCGCAGTCGCGGCAGTTCAGAACGGCGCCGGTCCCGAGCGCATTTAAGCATTCCGCCGTCGCCAGTACGTCGGTGCAGGCGTCAGCCATTGGTTCACTCCGTCCCGCGATCCGGTTCAGAATGAGCCGCCGTTGCAGCGCGGATTTCGACGGCGGCGCACTGACGACGCCGCTGATGCGTTCCGCAAATACCTTCATACGCGCTCCTTTCCGATCCGGACCTGTCCGAGAATCACCGCGCCGATCAGCAGCGCCGCGAGAAACGGCGTCAGCGCGCCGAACACGCCGCCGCTTGCGGATAAGAGAACAACGCGGATCGCGTTCGTTTCGAGAAGGCTCCGCAGGATCAATCCGAGAACGATCGGCGCAACGGGATAGTCGAACCGCTTCATAACAAAGCCCAAAAGCCCGAATCCGACCATCAGCAGCACGTCGTAGATGTTCGCGTTGATCGCGTACGCGCCGACCGTGCAGAGCATCAGAATCACCGGCATCAGAAGCCCCTTCGGAATGTGCAGCATGCGCACGAACAGCCGGATGCCGGTCAGCCCGAAGAGCAGCAGAAACAGCGCCGACAGCACGAGCGCCGCAAGGATCAGCAGATACAGATCGGGACGCGCGCTCTGCAGCGACAGATGGCTGACGCCGCGCATCGAAAGCGCCCCCAGAAGCACCGCGGTGATCGCGTCGCCCGGTACGCCGAGCGTCAGCATCGGGATCAGCGCCCCGCCGATCGCCGCGTTGTTCGCGGTCTCCGGCGCGATCAGTCCTTCGACCGCGCCTTCGCCGAACGGGACCTCGTTGCGGCGCACCGTGCGCTTCGCCGCGTCGTAGCCGAGCAGCGCCGCCATATCGCCGCCCGCGCCGGGCAGCGCGCCGACAAAGATGCCGAGCACGGAGGAAAACAGCGTCAGCGGCAGGTGCTTCAGAATGGTGCGAAACGGCGGAACGATGCGCTTCGGAATGTCCTGTCTGACCGTCGGTGCGTCTATCGAGAGCTGATACAGCGCTTCGCCCGCACCGAACAGACCGATCATCGCGACGATAAAGCCGATCCCGCCGTCGAGATAGCGGACGCCGAACGTGAACCGGTTGACCGAAAACTGCGAGGTATTGCCGACGCAGCCCAGAAACAGACCGAGCGCCGCGCCGAGCAGACCTTTTGTCATGCATCCCTTCGAGACGCTTCCGACGAGCAGCAGCGCAAGCACGCCGAGCAGCAGATAGTCGACGGAGCGGAACAGCGAGGAGATCTTTGAAATCTGCGGCGTTAAAAACGCGAGCGCAAGGATGCCGAGGATCGTGCCGATGAACGACTGCACGCAGGCAAGTCCCATCGCCACGGCGGCCTTGCCCTTCTGCGCAAGCGGGTAGCCGTCAAAGCCGGTCGCGACAGC
>JAEEGH010023543.1_pt1 | contig 12514 bp, 10 predicted proteins | sample 9134181 | NCBI WGS metagenome assembly JAEEGH01 (sample SAMN16246544, study PRJNA631951) | gut metagenome | biome: gut microbiome; feature: rumen; material: DP-attached | host: Bos | place: Iran: Karaj | collected 2018-10 | reverse complement strand
TGATCACCCAGGAGTCGGAGGGCCTCCTGCAGGGTGAGAAGATCAAGATGATGCCGGACCAGTCGGTGAACATGCAGAAAGGCATGTACACGGTCTGCGACCTGGAGCACCCCCACTATTATATGAAGCTGTCGATGGCAAAAGTCGTCACGAAACCCTCCCAGAAGACGGTTTTCGGACCGGCCTTCCCGGTCATCGCCGACGTCCCCATTCCCATCGGCCTTCCCTTCGGTTTCGTCCCTTCTAAGCCGACTCGTGCCACCGGCCTCCTGATGCCGACTTTCGGCGAGGAGGTCGCCCGGGGCTTCTTCGTCAAGGACGCCGGCATGTACTTCGTCCTGGGCGAGTATTTCGACCTTTCCCTGACCGGCAGCTACTTCACCCTGGGGTCCTATGCCATCGACATCAATTCCCGGTACAAGGTCAACTACAAGTTCAACGGCAATTTCTCCCTGACGTATTCCAACGACCAGACGGGCGAGAAGGGCAGCGCGGATTTCCGGCAGTCCAAGAACTTCGGCCTCAGATGGTCCCATACGCAGGATGCCAAGGCCCATCCGGGAACGACCTTCAGTGCTTCCGTGAACTTCTCCAGCCCTTCCAACAGCCGGTATAATTCGCGGTCGGTGGACGAGGCGCTGCAGAACCAGGTTTCCTCCTCCGTTTCCTACTCCCGCAACTGGAACGGCAAGGTGAGCCTGTCCGTCAATGCCCTGCACAACCAGAATTCCCGCGACTCCAGCTATTCCTTCACCCTTCCGAACATTACCCTGTCCGTCACGCGTTTCTATCCCTTCAAACAGAAGAACCGCGTGGGCAAGGAGAAGTTTTACGAGAAGATTTCCTTCGGCTATTCGACCTCCTTCCAGAACCGCCTCAATTTCAAGATGCGGGACATGCAGGACTTCGTGTACAACGGTGACGGATCCTATCAGGTGGACCCTGTTACCGGCGTCCGTGTCAAGGCATTCGGCGACTCCCTCGGCGTGAAAGCCCTGGACCGGCTGAACAACGGCATGGGTCACAATTTCCAGATCGGCCTGCCGAACTTCACCCTGCTGAAGTACCTGAATTTCACGCCCAGCGTGACCTACGGCATGAACTGGATGTTCAACAGCGGCCGCCAGTATCTGGAACCAGAATATGACGCCGACGGCAACCCCATCATGGTCACGGACAAGTCGGGCAACCTGGTGCAGGCGCAACGCGTCGTCAACGATCCGGGCCGAGCTTTCAACACGTTCGGCGTCACCCAGACCTATTCCGGGTCCATGTCCATGAGCACCCGTATTTACGGTATGTTCAATTTCGGCCGGCACCGGAAGGTACAGGCTATCCGGCATGTGATCACCCCGTCCGTCTCACTGTCGTTCAGCCCGGAAAAAGGAAAGGCTTTCAACGGCTGGAGAACCCTGGAGTCGTATTATGACAAACGGGGCGGTTTCCACGACGAGACGTACTATAATATCTACTCCATCACCGGTCACCACAACTCCGTCTCCGCACCGGGACGCGGCAAGACCGGCAGCATGAACGTCTCCCTGGGCAACAACATCGAGGCGAAGGTCCGCGACCTGCGGGATACCACCGGCACCGGCTCCAAGAAAGTCAAGATCCTGGACCAGCTCACCCTGAACGGCAGCTACAACTTCCTGGCGGATTCCCTGAAGATGTCCAACATCGGCGTGACCGCATCGACCAACCTGTTCGGCAAACTGAACGTCACCGGCAACTTGAACTTCGACCCGTATGCCATCAACGAGCGCGGCCAGAAGATCAACAAGTACAATATCGTCGCAACCGGTGTTCCCCTGCGCCTGACGAACGCCACCCTGTCCATGTCCTTCTCCCTGAACGGAAAGGGCACCATGAAGGGAGACGACGGCAGCAAGAGCGGCGGGTCTTCTTCCGGCGGCGGTGCCAACTCCTATCAGCGGATTTTCTACCATCCGATCACGGGTGAATACATCCCTGGCGGCTATGTGTATTACATGAATCCGAACGCGCCCTGGTCGGTGAACTTCAGCTACAGTTTCAACTACACCAAGTCGTACCAGTATTCGAACAACCAGCTGCTTGAGAACAAGCGGTTCACCCAGACGGTCAACGCGTCCGGCAATATCAAGCTGACCCCGCGGATGAGCATTCAGGCTTCGTCCGGCTTCGACATCATGGCCATGAAGATCACCACGACGCAGATCAGTGCGACCTATGACCTGCACTGCTTTAACATCGCCGTCTCCTGGGTCCCGACCGGACAGTGGAAGTCGTACAGCTTCCGTATCGCCGCGAATGCATCGGCCTTGGCGGACCTGCTCCGGTTCAAGAAGAGCTCCAGTTACATGGACAACCTGCTCCGGTAGGGGCGGTTTTGCTTTTTATTTTTTTATTCGTATCTTTGTGCTGCCTTTCCGGTCGGAAAGGTTTGTATTTGAATCTACATTTTACAATCTATGCCCCATAGTTTATTGGAATTGAACGCGATGAGCGAAGAACAGCTCAGAGCACTCGGAGAGAGTCTGAACATCAAGAATGCGAAGAAACTGAGCATGGAGGAGTTGGGATTCGCAATCCTGGATGAGGAGGCGAAGATCGAATCCAAGAAACCCGTCGAGGAAAAGCCCCGCACGAAGCGCGGCCGTCCCGCCAAGAAAAAGGAAGATAAGCCCAAACAGGAGGCCCCTGCCGAGGCTGCAAAGGAAGCGCCCGCCGCTCCAGCCGCCGAGGAAGCCGCACCGAAGAAATCCACCCGCGGCCGCAAACCCAAGGCTGCCCAGGCCGATGCCGCCAAGCCTGCGGAAGAAGCGCCTGCAAAGGCCGATAAACCCGCTCAGAACCAACAGAAACAAGAGAAGTCCGGCGAGGGTGAGAAACCGGCTGAGGAGGCTCAGAAACAGCCCGAACAGAAACCCACCAAGCAGAAGCGTGCCCGCGTCAAGAAATCGGCCGAGCCTGTGAATGTGGAAGAAGCCGTTCCGGCAGAAGCCGAGGTTCCCGAGACGCCTTCCGTGGACGGAAAACAGTTCATCCACAGCTTGTTCACCGAATTGAACGAGGATGCCGCCCAGCAGGAGGAAAAGGCCCAGGAACGCCAGCAGCGCAAGGCTCATAAAGAGCAGCAGAAACAACAGCAACAGCAACAACAGCAGCAGCCCAAGCCCCAGCGGATTGAATTCGAAGGCTCCGTAGAGGCAACGGGGGTATTGGAGGTGATGCCGGACGGTTACGGTTTCCTCCGTTCTTCCGACTATAATTACCTGAACTCCCCGGACGATATATACGTCTCCCAGCAGCAGATCAAGCAGAACGCCCTCAAGAACGGCGACACCGTCACGGGCGAAATCCGTCCCCCGCGCGAGGGCGACAAGTATTTCCCGCTGGTGAAGATCAAGTACATCAACGGCCGTTCTCCGGAATTCGTCCGCGACCGCGTCCCGTTCGACTTCCTCACTCCCCTCTTCCCGACGGAGAAATTCAATCTCCTCGGCCACGGATTCGAGAAAGATCCTTCCTGCCGCATCGTGGACATGTTCACTCCCATCGGCAAGGGCCAGCGCGGCCTGATCGTCGCCCAGCCGAAGACCGGTAAGACGATGCTCCTCAAGTCCATCGCCAATGCCATCGCCGAAAACCATCCCGAGGTGTACGAAATCGTCCTCCTGATCGACGAACGTCCGGAGGAAGTCACCGACATGCAGCGCAGCGTCAAGGCCGAGGTCGTTGCCTCCACCTTCGACGAACCCGCCGAGCGCCACGTAAAGGTCGCCAACATGGTCCTGGACAAGGCCCGCCGCCTGGTCGAATGCGGCCACGACGTCGTCATCCTCCTGGATTCCATCACCCGCCTCGCCCGCGCCTACAACACCGTCCAGCCGGCTTCCGGCAAGGTCCTGACCGGCGGTGTCGATGCGAACGCCCTCCAGAAGCCCAAGCGCTTCTTCGGTGCCGCCCGTAACATCGAGAACGGCGGTTCCCTCACCATCCTGGCTACCGCCCTCACCGAGACCGGCTCCAAGATGGACGACGTGATCTTCGAGGAATTCAAGGGCACCGGCAACATGGAACTGCAGCTGGACCGCAACCTGTCCAACAAGCGCATCTTCCCGGCCGTCAACCTCGTGCTCTCTTCCACCCGTCGCGACGACCTGCTGTATGACCCGTACACCATCAACCGCATCTGGATCCTCCGCAAGCTCCTGGCGGACATGAACCCCGTCGAAGCCATGACCTGGATGCAGCAGCACATGGACGAGTTCAAGACGAACAAGGACCTGATCGACAACATGTCCAAGTTCAGCCGGTATGAGTAATACCGCCACCGATACCATCGTTGCTCCGGCCACCGTCCCAGGGACCGGAGCAATTTCTATTATCCGGATCAGCGGTCCGGACTGTTTCCGATTGGCTGATGCGGTGGTTCAATTGAAGCACGGAAGCATTTCGGAATGTGCTGGTTACACCATCCATTACGGGGAAGTTTCCGGGCTGGATGACGTGCTTGTCTCGGTTTTCCGGGCACCGCACAGTTACACTGGCGAGGACTCCGTTGAGATTTCTTTCCATGCTTCCCGGTATATTGCCGAAGAACTGGTCCGACGGCTTCTGGAAGCCGGCTGCCGGATGGCTCTTCCCGGAGAGTTCACCCGCCGCGCTTTCATGAACGGGAAGATGGACCTGGCCCAGGCCGAAGCAGTGGCGGACCTGATTTCCTCGACGACGGCCGCTTCGCACCGGGTCGCTTACAATCAGCTTCGCGGCGGGTTCTCGAATGAACTTGCCCTGCTCCGGAGTGAACTGGTAGAGATGACTTCCCTGCTGGAGCTTGAGTTGGATTTCAGCGAAGAGGAGGTCGAGTTCGCGGACCGGTCCCGATTGATTGCGCTCATTGATAAAACACGGTCACATGTCAGCGCCCTGGCCGATACTTTCAAGTTTGGCAACGCGATCCGGAACGGCGTTCCCGTCGCCATCGTCGGCGCGACGAACGTCGGCAAGAGTACTTTGCTGAATGCGCTTGTCGGTGAGGACCGCGCCCTCGTTTCCGATGTCGCCGGCACCACTCGGGACACCGTCGAAGAAGTCATCAACCTGGACGGAATCCCCTTCCGATTCATCGACACCGCCGGCATCCGCGAGACCGCAGAGACGGTCGAGAAGATGGGCATCGAGCGCACCTTCCGAAAGATTTCCGAGGCCGAAATCGTGATTGGAATGCTAGATGTGACGGAGCAAGATTCTACCATTAAGTCCAATCTGGAACTGATGGTTTCCAAGGTCGATTTCGAGACGCAGAAGCTGGTTTTGTGCTTGAATAAAGTCGATTTGGGGTCGCCAGATGATGTTAACAAAAATGTTAATATGATTAACTCTTTTGTTGCATCACTTAATAAAGAAATAGTTGTCGTAAAACTGTCCGCAAAGCAGGGCGAAGGCCTTTCCGAGCTGCGCGCTACCCTGTCACATCTCGAATCTCACCTAATTCCCAACGTGGATTCGACATTTGTTACCAATATCCGCCACTACGAATCCCTCCGCAACACGGCCTCTTCCCTCGCCGATGCACGGCAGGCGCTTACCTCCAACATCCCGGCCGATCTTGTCGCGGAAGATCTCCGTCGCGCCATTTCCTTCCTCAATCAAATCCTTGGAACTGACCTGATTGATCCGGAATCCGTGTTGCAGAATATTTTTCGGAATCATTGCATCGGCAAGTAAATACTTGATAATCAAGTAGTTACAAGTTATGCAAAACTGTTATTTTTGTGCCAAAACTAGCTGAAAATGAACTCTTCAAAGAGTCATTTCGGCTAGTTTCGCTTTTTGGGCGTTTAATCTGTTTTCCGGTCATTTAAGAGCGTTTTGTCACAAGGTTTGTCACAAAATCACCTTTTGTGACAGAGTTTTGTCACAAATTTCTGAAAAAGTTACCAAACCCCGTGTTTTATGAAATTTTTTTGGAAAATTCACACGAATAAGTATCGGTTTTAAAACCGCTATAAAAGCGACTTAACTTAAACTCAATTATTTGGCTTAATTAGTTGAATATAAACTAGTTTATTGTTCAACTATATTTATTCAAAATTTGTTTGAATTTCTTTTGTAATTTCACCTTAAGCTATTATATTTGCGGTGGATTTGTCACGTGGCGCATTTGGAAAGTACGGATTTCCGGCGGCACATTAATGTTGAACACTTTTAAGTATAAGGCCATGAGTAGTAGCACTGTAGCATCTAAGACAGACCTCGTGAAGTTACGTTCGAGGTCCAGTTCCAACGGTCGGTTGACCCTGTACCTTGATTATGTCCAGTTCGGAGAACGCGTGCGTGAGAGTATAGGTCTTTCTTTGATACCGGGCAAGTCCCCCGAAGTAAAGGAGAAGAACCGGGAGACCATGGCTAAGGCCGAAGCCCTGAGGCTGGAAAAGGAGAATGAACTCCTGTCCGACGCCCCTGTCAGGGATAACAATGGTGCCAAGACACCGTTCCTCGCCTACTACCGGACCATGATGGAGGACAGGAAACAGAGTGACGGCAACTACGGCAACTGGAAAAGCTGCTACAAGTACCTTCAGGTCTATTGTACCGAGAGCACTACATTCGGCGAAATAACGCCCCGTTGGGTCCAAGGATTCAAGAGCTATCTCGAGACGGTTGAGAAAGACACGACGAAAATGAACCGGAGACCACATGAGGGTTTCAACGGGCTTTCCCAGAACTCGAAGTGTTCATACTTCAACAAGCTCCGCGCTTGCCTGAACCAGGCGTACAAGGAAGGCATCATCGCCTCGAATCCTGCCGATCCGGTCAAGGGATTCAAGGCCGACGAGGCGGAGCGCCAGTATCTTACTATTGATGAGGTCAAGAAGATGGCCGACACCTACTGCAAGTACCCTCATCTGAAGAGAGCGTTCCTCTTCGGTTGCTTCACAGGACTCAGGAAAAGCGACATTGAGAAGCTAACCTGGGGCGAAGTCCAGCGGTTTGGAGATTACACGAGGCTTGTCTTCAAGCAAAAGAAGACTGGTGGTCAGGAATACCTCGACATTCCCAAGGTCGCCGAGCCGTATCTCGGAAAACAAGGGGACAAGACATCTGAGGATCTCGTCTTCCCCCTGTTCAAGTATTCCTCTGAGACCTCTCTCGAACTCCGGAGATGGGCCTTGGCGGCGGGAATCACGAAGGATTTCACCTTCCACTGCAGCCGTCACACCTTCGCGGTGATGCTCCTGAACTCAGGAACGGATATCTACACTGTTTCCAAACTGCTTGGTCACAGGGAGATAGCCACAACCCAGATCTATGCACATCTGGTAGATTCCAGGAAACAGGAGGCGGTCGATAAGATCTCCGACATATTCAATGACCTGTAATCAATAAAAACCGCCGCGTATGGAACTCACAAGACAGGATGCCGCATTTGGTATCGCGGTCATCAACAGGACCTCAAAACTCCTCGCTTCCGCCGTGAGACTCGGAAAGGAAGGCGTCATCAGGGAGGCCCTGGATGAGGAGATCAGCTATTCCCAGCTGGCGAACTCCATTATCGCCTATGTCGAGGAGGATCCTGATCCCCTACTCTTCGAACAGCTGATGATGCTGGCCAATACCGAGCCCATAAGAGATTATCTGTCCGTTCATCGCACCGGCTTGCTGGCTGCGAGGATACGTGAGGTGGCGGATGCTACGGATAAGTTGGTCGCTTTCGGCAATGAGATGTTCCGCAAAGGTTCGGGAGAATATGGCAATCTGGTCCCGTTCTTCGCCAACCCCCAGGCAAAGGAACTTTTTGATCGTGCAGTTAATGCCGGGTTGCTGAAGAAGGACTACCAGCCGGCCCCGGGTGTTGCCAGATTCCAGCTGAAACTGATTGCTATCGCGATCCACACCATCCTGGATTACAGCTACCGTGACAAGTGGTGCCACTTTGCGGAGCAGTGGGGCGACGACGTGCACCGGGCTATGATTCCCTTTACGAAGGGCGTACCCATCAACCAGATCGTCCGGCTCTACCCGGAAGTCGCTCTTTGGGATAAGGTCATTCCGGAAAACGAAGGGAAATTTTTCAAGACGGATTTCAGCGAGGCGCAGGCAAAGTTTCTCTTCACCGGCTTGATGCGGAAAGGGTATTTCGGGCACCACACTTCGTTTGATAGCTTCCTTTCCATCCTCGGGATGGGACAGGCGGCCTTCACTCCGCTCAACTGGATTGACCGGGGATACAATTCACTGATCTACTTCATAAAGGAGGCATTCGGTGAAATGAATCCCGACTACCTCCTTAGGATCTGCGACTGTTTCACATGCAACGGCAAGCAGATAACGCACAGCTCCCTCAAGACGAGGAGCAGCTACGTCTACCGGAACAAGGACAAGTGGGATTTTGTTCCGGTGATTGACAACATCATCGATAAGGCCAGGAAAAAATAAAAAGAGTATATCGTACTACGGCACTGCTTTAGGTTATCAAAAGGAAGTGCCAATTAACCAATAAATTATAAAATTAGAAATGGAAAACAATCAATTTTTCATCTCTCTTTTTATGTAGTACAAATTCTCATATCAAAAGAGACGCCTGCGTTGGCGATGAGGGACTGTTCCTTCTATGGAAGGATGCCCTGACAATGTACAGAACGGCCGTCGTTGAGAACGGGTTCTCCTACGAACGGTTCCGTGAAGACTTCATCCACTCCCACACCTTCCACGATTCAGCCGATGCCGACAGCCGGAACGACCACCTGGTCAATCTGGGGCGCATCGGCTCTCTTCTTTCAACCCGCCAGGATCTCATCCAGAAATACTTCAATTCCGCTCTGAGCCAGGATGAATTCCGCTCATGCATGAAGGAATTCATGATAGAGAGCCCGAGGATGAGGGCACGGCTTCTCAATCTCGAGTGTTATCTCTCTGATGAGAGTCTCCGGATCCTCACGGAGGCGGCGAACGACATTCCTTTGTTCAAACGGGACGTTACCCCATCGGATATGGATTGTCTTTTCAACAAATGCAGCCCGGCTACCGGCGGGCCATTGGTCGCGAACAGCAATGAGGTTCTGTCCTATTTCTTCAGCCGGCTAAACTACAAAGGCATCATCTCCAATAAATACCAGACCATCCTTGCGGATCACGGGCTTGTGGTGAGGTCAACCGGTTCCAGGCCGCTTACCCAGACCGACATTTCCTCAGCCCTCCGTCACTTCGAGATTTCCGAAAACCCGGTCCGTTCCAGGGTTGAGAAGTGGGTGCTCCTTATCAAGTCCTCGACATTGCGTTCTGAAGAAGCTACAACTTGACAGCGGACTTGACAGAGCGCTCGCTGTCAACCGTAAATATTTGACAATCAAGTAGTACGATATACTTTTGCCCTCCGAAAGCATAAGCCTCCGGAGGGCTTTCTTATCGTTACACTTATAATGAAATGTTTATGGAATTCAATGTAAAAGAGATTCTGAGACTCATCGAAAGGGCCAGTGTCATTCCGGACATTCTGCGTCAAAAGGAAGAGGTCGAGAATCTGATAGTGAAGTTCGAGGACATCGAAATGTACCTTGAGCGCTTCCATTCCCTTGACGAACTGATCTCCCACATGAGGGAACTGGAAGACAGCATCTATCTTTTCAAGACCTACTTCACTACGGAGGAAGCTGCCAAATACCTTTCTATCAGTAAGTACACGCTCCGTGAGGCAGTCAAGAGTAAGGCATTGACCTACTACACCCCGCCGGGCAAGGGCTATTATTTCCTGAAGTCGGACATTGACGCATGGATGGAGTCATTCCGGGTCGAGAGCAACCCAGGCTGCGACAAGGCTGACGAGGAGGAAGAGGTGGAAGAGGTGGATATCCGGGCCCAGTTCGAAGCATTCAAGAAAAGGAGGGGCATATGAAAAACAAGGTAGACAGGCGGGATTTGTCTCAGCTTCGGAATGAAGTTGATCTTCTTTCCCTCCGTTTGGAAGAGCTCGGCGCATGCGATCCGGGAGCAATCGGCCAGATGCAGTCCCGAATCAACAGGATCGAGGAGATGCTTGGCGAGACGAAGCGCATTCTGACAACAGCGGAAACGGCTGCTTTCCTGGGAGTCTCGAAGGAGAGGGTCTACAGTCTTGCAAAGACAGGAGGACTCCCCCATTTCCGTTCAAACAGGAAACTGTTCTTTGAGCGCAACAAGCTGACTGAATGGATTATGGACCGTATCAAGTAAAGAAGAACATCATGGACTCAAGAATAACATTAGAGAACTTCCACAGGATATGGGCATCCATACTCATCAAAGCGACTGACAAGTACACTACACCGCCGGAAGTCATCCATGTCAGCAACTCGACGATCAGCACGCTGGGCAATTTCAGCGCTTCCACCGGCAAGGGCAAGTCCAAGAAGACGTTCAATGTCTGCGCCATTGTGGCATCCGCGATTACCGGCAGGAAAGTCCTCAATTATGAGGCGCATTTTCCTGAAGGCAAGAGGAAGATCCTGTACTTCGATACGGAGCAGAGTTCATACCATTGCCATAAGGTTCTGGAGCGCATCAACCGCCTGGCTGGGTATCCGGCCGAGGAAGACCTGAGCCTTATCGAATTCGTAATGCTCAGGGAATACAACCCCATCGACCGGAGGCAGATCATCGAGCTGGCACTTGCAGAAAGACCGGATGTCGGACTCGTTATTATCGACGGATTGCGGGATCTTCTCTTTGATATCAACTCTTCAATTGAGGCTGCGGAAGTAATTGGCTTACTTATGAGATGGACCAGCCAATACAACCTCCATATCCACACCGTCCTGCATTTGAACAAGGCTGACGATAATGTCCGCGGCCATATCGGAACGGAGCTGAACCACAAAGCCGAGACCATCCTACAGATCAGCAGGAATGAGGATGACGGCAAGGTCAGTGAGGTCCATGCCACGCTCATCCGGGACCGGGACTTCCCTCCCTTCGCTTTTCAGATCAACGATGAGGGCTTGCCAGAGCTCATTGAAGGATTCGAATTCAAGCGGAAGAACAACAGGAAGGCCGCGTTTGATTATGAGATCATGGCGGAAGACATTCACCGAATGGCCTTGGAGGAGGCGTTCAAAGACGCCACGTCACCGATACTGTATACTCCCCTTCTTAAACGCCTTTCGATTGGCTATGCGAGCATCGGATTCGAGAGAGCCCGTAATGTCATGGTCAACCTGCTGAAGTTCCTGGTCAAGAACGGGATTGTCGTGAAACAGGGGAAAGGATATGTTTTCAACAGGGATTTCCATTACACGCCTCTTCCCGTGAAATGAGCTTGTCCTGTTTAACAAGGTGGGCATAAGGGCAGGACAGACCAAACATGTATTCCGGAAATACCGTCTGCCAGTCCTGTCCTATGCTGCCCATATTAGGCATTAAACCATTAAACAACTTGTCAAGATAACGCAATTTAATTCATTGTATACTATGAGTATTGAAGAATTGAGAAGTATTTCTATAGTTGAATTGCTTGCCCTCCTGGGGCATGAGCCTGCTTACAGGACTGGAGGCGGGAAACAATGGGTGTATCATTCACCACTCCGGAATGACAATACCCCATCGTTCTTTGTTACCATATCGAAAAACCTTTGGCTGGATTTCGGGAGTTCGGAAGGAGGGAATGTCATCGACCTGGCGATCGCCATCAACGGCGGCTGCTCCTTTCACGAAGCCGTTTGCTGGCTGGAGGAGCAATACAGGGGCATCAGGGAAAGGCCGCCCATCGATTACTCCTCCTTCGACAATAGCGATAGCGGGATGAGTATAGTAAAGACTTTGCCTCTCCGTCATCCTACCCTGTTGAACTATCTAAGCTCACGGGGAATCCCCAGGGAGATTGCCGTCAAGTACTGCCGGGAGATCCACTATTCAATCCGTGGCCGGGAGTATTACTCCGTCGGCTTCCCAAACATTGTAGGAGGGTATGAGCTGCGGAATCCGTTCTTCAAAGGGTGTCACGGCGAGAAGGCTCCCAGCGTTATCCCCCTCTCCAAGAGCTGCAGGACTGAGTGCTGCTGCGTCTTTGAAGGATTCATGGATTTCCTGTCGTATCATACGCTCGAACAATCCGGGAATAGGGATGTGGTGCAGCCTTACCCATGCGACTCAATCGTGCTGAATTCTACGGCCATGGCCCGGAAGACTGTGCCTTTCATTGATGTCTACCGTAAGGCGTTCTGCTACCTTGACAATGATGAAGCTGGCCGGAGAGCGTTCGTGAAAATGGCCGAGTCTATGCCTGGTAAGCTCATTAATCACAGCGAGATAGCTCCATTGGCACTCTATAAAGATCTTAATGACTATCTCCAGACAGGCAGAATGAGCCGGTAAAGTCGGAAGACATCCTGGTCAATACGCCCTCATTTGATAATCTTTGTGCAACTGGTCCACGCCTAACACCGCAGAAAATGATTGTACCTACAATGACACTGGAAGAGATTGCCCGTCAGTATATGGGCGACTTCCCGAACTTCATTGCCAAGCGTCGTAGCCTTCAACCGAAGTTAGA
>JAEEGH010023540.1_pt1 | contig 12515 bp, 12 predicted proteins | sample 9134181 | NCBI WGS metagenome assembly JAEEGH01 (sample SAMN16246544, study PRJNA631951) | gut metagenome | biome: gut microbiome; feature: rumen; material: DP-attached | host: Bos | place: Iran: Karaj | collected 2018-10 | reverse complement strand
GCCGGGGCCGCCGCCCTGGCCGCCGTAGCCGCCTCCAAAGCCGCCCTGGCCGCCGGGGCCGCCGGGGCCGCCACCACAGCCGCCCATGCCGCCGCCCATCATCTGGTTGGGGAGGGTCGAGACCTGCTGGCCGTTCACATAGACGGTGCCGCCGGTGAAGGTGGCCGTGCCGTCGTAGTCGAAGGGGGAGTTTGCGTATACGGAGACGGTGCCGCCGGTGATGATGATAGTACCGTTGGAGTCGATACCGTCGGTGTCGCCCTGTCCCATGGTGATAGTGAGCGTGCCGCCGCTGATCTCCACGGTGGGGGTGTAGGCGGAGGACTTCCGGGCGGCGTTGATGCCGTCGTCGGAGGCCGCGATCGTGATCTCGCCGCCGCTGATGCGGATGTAAGTGGCCTCGATGCCCTCGCAGGCCGTGATGTTCAGCGTGCCGCCGCTGATCTCCGCCAGCTCATTGGCGTGGATGCCGTCGTCTCCGCTCTGGAGGGTGAAGCTGCCGGCGCTGACGGAGACCGAGCCGTTTGCGTGGATGGCGTCGTCCGCCGCGTCGATCTGGAAGCTGCCGCCGTCCAGGACGATGGAGGCGCCGGCCTTGATGCCCTTGCAGGACTCGGTGCCGCTGCGCACGCCGCTGCCGCCGCCGGCGGTAATGACAAGATTCGCGTTTTCGGCGTAGAAGGCGGTTTCCGCCTGGATGCCGTCCTTGCCGGAGACGATGGTGACGCTGGAATCAACGATTGAGACGTAGCCCCGATCCTCCTCCGCGCTGTTTTCGGAGCGGATGCCGTCGCTGCCCGCCGTGATGCTGACCGTGGCCTCGGAGAGCTTTACCGCGTCCTTGCCGTCGAGCCCCACGTTCGCCGCGTTCACGGTGAGAGCCTTCGCCGTGACCACCAGGTCGTCCTTGGAGACCACGGCGTGCTTATAGTTGCCGGTGATCGTGAGAGCGCCGGCGCCGTTGACCGTGAGATCCGCCTTGCTGAACACCGCGGCGTCCAGGCTTGTCTCATCGTCTGTCAGGCTGTAGTCCGCCCCGTCGGAGATCGTGTTCACCGTGCCCTCGGCGGCGGTGAGGAAGACCTTGTCCGCGCTGCGGATATAGAGGGCGGGGCCGTTTTCGTTGGAGAGCGCTGCGTTTTGCAGCACCAGCTGCACCTTGTCCTCCTCGCCGGCCTCGATGACGATCATGCCTTCATAGCTGCCCGAGAGGAGGTACACCCCGGCCTCGGTGATGGTGAGATCCCCTGTCGGGTCAAGAGTCACCGCCGCGGCGGCGTCGTATTCGCCGGCGGCGTCCCGGTCGGACACCGTGGCGTCGACCTCCGGATCGAGGGTCGCGGCGCCGGCGGCGCTGACCGTTTCGCCGGCGGCGACGGCGTTTGTCCGGGTAAAGCCGCAGCCCGTCAGCAAAAAGAGCGCCAGGGCTATGGCCAGGGTGATTTTCAGCGTGTTTTTCATAATTCTTCTCCTCCTTCCGCTGCGACCAAAAGCGCAAGCTCCAGATTCCCGTTCCGGCAGCGCAGCGCGTCCAGAAAATCCTGCGCGGCGGCGGGGTCTCTCAGTTCCAGTTTGTAATCCAGCTTGTACAGGCTCCCCATGTTGGAGGTCTTCGCCTTTACCAGCTGCCAGGAGCGGGTGTACTGGGTGAAGAGATCGTCGAAGGCGTGTGCAAAGTGGAGCGATTCAGGGACGGTGATGTGCAGCTCCATGAAGCGCTCGCAGCGCATGGGGACGCGGGAGAGCAGCAGCATCACACCGGATGCGATGAGGGTAAAGAGCAGGGCGATGGCGAGGTAGCCCGCGGCGCAGGCCAGACCCGCCGTCATCACCAGGAAGATGGCGGAGATGTCCCGCGCCTTGCCCGCCGCGCTGCGGAAGCGCACCAGGGAGAAGGCCCCCGCCACGGCGATGCCCGTGCCCACGTTGCCGTTCACCATGAGGACTACGGTGGTGACGGCGATGGGCAGCACCACCAGGGAGATGAGAAAGCTGCGGGTGGCCGCGCGCTCCCGGGAGAGCGCCAGGGCGGCGATGCCGCCGCAGAGCCCGGCAAAGAGCAGGCAGAGCAGGTAGAGCCCCACCGAAAAGCCATCGGTCAAGATGGAATCAAAGATTGACGGCATGTTTGTTTCCTCCTTCTATGGAAATGAAAGGGACGCGTTTTTCCTCCAGACTCCGGGTGTAGGCGGCGCCGTACTTGGAGAAGCTGCCCGGAAGGATGCCCTCCGCGTCCAGGGCGGCGGCCAGCCACAGGGGCATGGCGCCGCCGGTTTTGATCTCCAGCAGCACCGTCTCCTCCGGCAGCAGCGTCCGCCCCGCGGCGCCCCGCTCCAGGCGGAGCTCCGTCTCCCGGTAGCGGATGTTCCGGTCAAAGGTCAGGCGGAGATCCGGGTGCTCCTCGTCAAACCAGGCCTCCCGCTCGCAGGCGATGAGCGTGGCGGGCTGGGGACGCCCGTAGAGCTGCATGGCCCAGTCGATCTCGGAGAGGATCTGGCTCTCGAAGGGCTTGACGCCCCGCTGCAGATAGCCCTCCGCCTCCGTAAGGCGCATGGCCGCCCGGCGCTTGTAGACCACGCCGCCGAACTTTTTCTTCAGCTCCAGGAAGACGGTGGAGTCCGGCGTGGCCGTGCCGTAGCAGCGGAGGCGGAGCTTTTCCTTGTAGTCCACGGCCTCGATGGAGCTGCGGATGATGCGCCGGTCCGGCGTGTCCAGATAGAGGCTCATCACCGTGCTGCGGCCGTATTCGTCCGGCCGCAGATGTCGGCCGATCCGGCGCAGCAGCCTTTCATACTGCGCCTCGGTCAAAAGGTACTTCTTTTCGACTCTCTTGAAAATGCAGATCGTATCCATGGGGATGACCTCCTTCCTTGTTTCTGTGCCCATCATAGACCATGAAACTAAATCGAACTTAAAAGAAAATAAAATCTTTCAGCGGCGGGGACAGCGGCCGCTCCCCTGCCCGCCGCGCCGGGAGCAGCGCCCCTGCCGGGGCATCAGCTTCACGCCGCTGGCCTCCGCCGTCTCCCGGGGCGGCCTGGCCGCCGTCACCCGCTCCCATACCGCTTCAAAATGTGAAAGTCCCCGGGCAAAGTCCCGGCTGCGCCGCTGTTCCATGTGCAGCCCTCCCTCGGTTTTTCCTTTAGGCAATTGCGAAACTCGTTTCGCAATTGAAGACTCGCGCTTATCGCAGCGGCTTGAGGCCGCTTTGGTCGGCGCGAGGCCTCGCATAGCTCGGCTTAAGGTGTTTTTGAGGCGGCAAAGCTGCCCCAAAAACGGATTGAAATTCCCTCCGGGGCATTCATCCGAGCTTGCTTGCGACTTTCATAATTGCCTTTTTCCTGTACTCCAGACTATGCCCGCTCTTGCAAAGCGGTGAAAACTGTGCCATAATAGTTATAATCATTTTGAATTGAGGACGGGATGCACATGGCAAGATTTTTCATGGCGGGAACCAATCTGGGCGGCGGCACGGTGATCATCCGGGGCCGGGACGCGGAGCATGTGAAGGTGCTGCGCCTCAAGCCCGGGGAGGACGTTGTGATCTGCGACGGACAGGGTACCGACTATAAGTGCCGCCTGGTCATGGCCGACAAGGAACAGGCCCAGGTGGAGGTGGTGGAGGTCGTCCCCTGCCGGGGCGAGCCCAGCGTAAAGGTCACGGTGCTCTGCGGCTTGCCCAAGGGCGATAAGACCGAGTATATCATCCAGAAATGCGTGGAGGCCGGCGCTCACGAGATCCTGTTCTTCCAGTCCAACCGCTGCGTCGCCCGGCCGGACGCGCCGGAGAAGAAGCTGGAGCGCTGGCAGCGCATCAGCGAGGAGGCCGCCAAGCAGTCCGGCCGGGGCATCATCCCCAAGGTGGACTGGATCGGCGAGTTTGCCGACGCGCTGAACGTGGCCATTCAGAAGGATCTGGGCCTGTTTCTCTATGAGACCGGGGAGCGGGAGAGCCTGAACACCGTGCTGGAGAGTAACAAGCGCATCGAGACCCTGGCGCTGATCACCGGGCCCGAGGGCGGCTTCGCCCCCTTCGAGGCGGATCTGGCGCGGATCACGGGGCTGCATCTCTGCTCCATGGGGGAGCGGATCCTCCGCTGCGAGACGGCGCCGGTGGTGGCGCTGACCGCGGCCATGTACGCCACCGGGAATCTTGGTTAAAGAGGATGCGGGTATGAGGGAACAACCCCTCAGTCATCCGCCTTGCGTGAGACGGCGGCTGACAGCTCCCCTTGCAGGGGAGCCTATAAGGAAGGGATAGATATGAAAAAGTTTGACGAGAAGTACTGTATCGAGATCTTTGAAAAGCTGCTGGCGGTGGACAGCACCACCGGCTTTTATGAGGAGAGCCAGCGGCAGCTCTGCACTCTGCTGGACGAGCTGGGCTATCCCTATGAGACCATCCGCAAGGGCGGCGTCATCGCCGACCTGGGCGGGGAGGGGGACGCCCTCTGCATCACCGCGCACCTGGACGATATCGGCCTCATGGTGCGGCACCTGAACGCCGACGGGACGCTGAACGTCTGCCCCGTGGGCGGGCTCTACCCCTTTTACTGCATGATGGAGAACGTCCGCGTCCACACCCGGGAGGGGAAGGTCTACACCGGTTCCGTCTGCCGCACGCCCAACTCCGTCCATGTGACCGAGGAGGAGCTGCGCGTCACGCCGCCGGACTTTCGCAGCAATGTCTGCGTGGTGCTGGATGAGGATGTGCACAGCGCCGCGGAGGTCCGCGCCCTGGGCATCGAGACCGGGGACAGCATCGCCCTGGAGCCCCGCTTCGTCTACGCAAACGGCTATCTCAAGAGCCATTTTGTGGACGACAAGGCCTGCGCCGCCGTGCTCCTGACCCTGATGAAGGCGCTGAAGGAGGAGGGCGTCGTCCTGAACCGCAAGGTCTACGCCTACTTCGCCTATTACGAGGAGATCGGCCACGGCACCACCGTGCTGCCGGAGGATGTGACGGATATGATCGCCGTGGACATCGCCCCCACCGGCCCGGATCAGAATTCCGATGAGCGGAAGGTGTCCATTTTCGCCAAGGACTCCCGCTTCCCCTATCACTGGGGCCTGACCAACGAGCTGCGGCAGGCCGCCATCGAGGCCAACGTGGACTATGTGATGGACATTTTCACCCCCCACTACGGCACGGACTGCGACCCCAGCGTGGTGGCCGGCTACGACATCCGCCACGCGGCCATCGGCCCCGGTACCGCAAACTCCCACGGCTATGAGCGCACCCATATCGACGGCCTGCGGGCATGCTACGAGCTGCTGGCGGCCTATCTGAATCGCTGAGAACAACATCTGTCATAAAAGCAAGCAGGAAGGAGAAAAAGCAATGAGTGTAACATACGCAAAAGAATTTGACGGCATTGTCGCCAAGGCCAGGGCTGCACAGAAGCCCATGCGGGTGGCCGTGGCCGGCGCCGCGGCGGAGAACATCCTGAAGGGCGTGTTCGAAGCCCAGGCCGACGGCTTTGTGGAGCCGATCCTCATCGGCAAGGAAGCCAAGATCCGGGAGCTGCTGAAGCAGCTGGGACTGGAGGATCGCCCCTGCCGGATCCAGAACCTGGACAGCAGCGTGAACCCCGTGCAGTACGCCATCGAGATGATCCGCGCCGGCGGAGCCGACGCGCTGATGCGCGGCAACACCCAGACCCGGGACTTTCTGATGCCGGTGCTGAACAAGGCAAACCACCTGGTGCGGGAGGACGCCCTGGTCACCCATGTGGTGTTTCTGAAGGTGCCCGACTATCCCAAGCTCCTGGCCGTGTCGGACGTGACCCTGCTCATCAACCCCAACATGGAGACCCGCCGGGAAGTCGTGGCCAATATGGCGCGGGCGCTGCACGTCTTCGACGTGCAAAAGCCCAACATCGCCCTGCTGAGCCTGGTGGAGACCCCCAGCTTCCAGATGCGGGACACCGTAGAGGACGAGACCATGGTGCGCCAGCACGCCTACCGCCCCATTGCCGACTGCAATCTGGTGGGGCCGATTGCCTATGACCTGATCATGAGCAAGGAGGCCGCCCGCCTGAAGGGCTATGACTGCCCCTACTGCGGCGACTTTGACGGGATCGTTGCGCCCAACCTGATGGCCGGCAACCTGCTGGTCAAGGTGCTGCAGCACAACGCCGGCGCCACCGGCTGCGGCATTCTGGTGGGGGCGAAGATCCCCATCGCCATCTCCTCCCGCAGCGACGCGCCGGAGCAGACCTATCTGTCTCTTGCCGCCTGCACTGCCATGTGGGCCAGCGGGAAATATTTCAACAAGTGAGAATGGTCTGACCAGAGAAGAAGCGAGGAGATCCTGTAAGCCTCCTCGCTTCTTCTTTGCAAAAACAATACGGAACGGAGCAGAAACCATGGAACGGTCTGAACAAAATACTCTCAAGAAAACCAGGCTGATCTGCTGGGACACGGTCAAGGGTGTGCTGATCGCGCTGGTCGTGTTTGCCCATTGCCTCTACGCCTTCCAGGACAGGCGCATAATCAACTTTCTTGTGGACAGCATCTACTTTTTCCACATGCCGGCCTTTGTGTTCGTCTCCGGCCATTTCAGCAAGAGTGAGCATTCCCGAAGCGCCGTCTCTCTGGTCAAACTGGGCTGCGCCTATTTGCTCCTCCTGGCGGTGCATCTGGTCTTGGCCGTATTCCAGGGAGAGGCTCTGCGGCTCCTGGTGCCCTATTACTCCTCCTGGTATCTGCTGGCCCTGATCGTCTGGCGTCTGACGGTACCCTATGTTTCCCGGAGCAAGTGGTCCCTTCCGCTGCTGCTTCTGTCCATCCTGCTTCTGGGCTTCTGGCAGGATGCGGACAATACCCTTGGCTTTTCCCGGATTCTTTCGTTCTATCCCTTCTTCCTGGCCGGCTATCTGTTCACGCCCGAAAAGGCCAAAGCCTTCTTTGACAAGCCCACGGCAAAGAAGGTCCCGCTGGGGCTGGGACTCCTGGCCCTGGCCGGCGCCCTTGCCATTGTCACGGAAAAGCTGTTTCACCCCGATAACAGCGCTTTTCTGTTCTTCCCGTATCCTGCTGGCTCTATCCGGGGCCTGCCGCTCCGCATGCTCATCCTTTTGGTGGCATTTCTCTGCATCCCGGCCCTGCTGGCTCTTGTCCCGGTCAAGCATAAAGTTCCTCTGCTTACCCGGGCCGGAAAAAACTCTCTTGCAATCTATCTCATTCATCGGCCCCTGACCCTGGTTCTCAATCCCCTCCTGGCCGGCAGGTCCTCCAAGCTCCTGCTGGCGGCAGCTGTGCTGTTCACGCTTTTCTCCCTCCTTGTTTTAGGTTCCGATCCTGTCGCGAAGCTCCTCAATTGGGTGCTGGACGTGCTCACAGAGGCATTTCTTTCTCTTGGTCGGCCCCGTTCTACGCCCCGCTGGAAGAGATCGCTTGCGTTCCTGCTGGTCCTTGGGATTCTGACGGTCCCGGCAGCAAAGCTTTGCGCCAAGCGGATCCTGTCGGGGGACTCCGGCGAAGCCGCCCGGACAAACGAGATATTCCGGGTCGCGGACAAGGAGACGGAGCTGCGCACGGAAAACGCTTTCTGTCTCCTCTTTGCGGGAGACTTGATCCTGCTGGAGGATCAGGTGAAGAACGGCTACACCGGCAGCGGCTATGATTATTCGGATCTCTTTACCTATACCCGGCCGTATATCGAGAGCGCGGACCTGGCCATCGGCGTTTTTGAAGGACCCTGTGCCGGAAATGTGGGCACCTCCTATTCCTCCAGCAATTACGGAGACGGGAAAACGCTGTACGTCAATTTCCCGGACGAGTGGGCTGCTGCGATCAAGGATGCCGGCTTCGACCTGGTCACGACTGCCAACAACCATCTGCTGGACCGAGGTGTCGACGGCGCTTTGAGAACCCTCTCCGTGCTGGATGAAATCGGCCTGGACCACACCGGCTCTTATGCCAGTCCAGCGGACAAAGAGGCGCAGCGGGTCAAGATCGTAGAGCGGGATGGGATCCGCTTCGTTGTCCTGTCTTATACCTTCGCCATCAACGGTCACCCTTCTCACGACTTTATCAACGGGGAAAATGCCTGGCTCACCTCCATGATCGTGGAAAAAGGCAGCCCGGACTACGATGCCTGTCTTGCGGCGGTGGAGGCAGATTTTGCCCGCGCCCGTGCGCTGGGGGCGGATCTCATCGTTGTGCTCCCGCATTGGGGCACACAATTCGAAGACACGCCGGATGACCTGCAGCTTTTATGGGAGCAAAACTTCAAAGACCTTGGCGCAGATATCATTTTGGGCGATCACACCCATTCGGTCCAGCCGGTCAAGATCGAGCAGGTGGGAGGCCGAAACGTGTTCACCCTGTATAGCCCCGGCAACTATGCCAACATCTATCGGGAATACGACGGCGACTTCTCCGCGCTTGTCGAGGTCTACATCGACCGGGATACCAAAGAGGTGATCGGCGGAGCTATTGTGCCAATGTGGACGGAATCTCCCTATTCCGGCAATTACCGCGCTCTTCCTCTCTACCAGATCCTAACGGACCAAGGTCTGGGGGCGACCTTGAGTACCCGCGATATGGAGCGGGTCGATCAGGCGATAGAGCATATCTCCTCGGTCATGCTGGGCACGAACATCCCGCTGCAGCTGGTCCAAGAGCGCTATTACTTCGATGCTCAGGGCTTTTACCGCGTCCGCAACACCAGCATAGAGCTCACAGACCAGATGCGCGAGGGTCCGCTGTATCAGGCCATACAGCGCGCGGAAAACGTGTGCTTCGTGGGTGACAGCGTCACAGAAGGCACGAAGAACGGCGGCGTCCCCTGGTATGAACCTCTGGAAGACTTCGTTCCGGGCAACATCATTAACTGCGGCTGGGGCAGCGCTACCGTGCAGACGCTGCTGAACGACCACATGGACGAGATCTGCGCAGCGGACGCCAATCTTTTTGTGGTGGCCATCGGCACCAATGACGTTCGATACCGCGACGAGAAGATCTGCGCCATGGACGAACAGGCCTATATCGAACGCATGCAGCAGCTGCGCGACGGGATCCTCCGGGCCCATCCGGATGCGGAATTCATTTTCATCGCACCTTGGATCTCCACGGACGGGGATGCGGTCAGCAAGTTGTCCTATCCGGAAAAGCTGGAAATGAACCGGCGCTACTCCGATGCGCTGAAAGCCTGGGCCCTTGCCAACGGGGATGGCTATCTGGATCCCAACGGCTATATCGGCTCTGTTCTGGAGCTGTATCCGCACAGCGACTATTTGGTGGACTATATCCACCCCAACGCCACCGCAGGAGTCACGCTATACTCAGCTGCGGCGCTGCTCGCGCGCTGAGCGAAGGGCTGCACGGCAGCCATGTAAAAAGACCGGTCAGGAGCGGCTCCTGACCGGTCTTTCTCTTATCCCTCCATGGGGAGCGCTAAGCTTCCGTGCCCTGCAGGCCCAGCTCCGCCGCGTGGGGACGCATGCCCTCGATGCAGAGCTCGGTGACCTCCCGCAGCTCCATTCCCAGCAGCTCGCAGCCCCGGAGGATCACGTCCCGATCGCATTTGGCGGCAAATTTCTTGTCCTTGAACTTCTTCAACACGCTCTTGGCCTCCAGATCCTGCAGACCGTGGGGGCGCATCCGGGCGCAGGCCTGGATGATGCCGGTGAGCTCGTCCACGGTAAAGAGGCTCTTTTCCAGGTTCGTCTCGGGCTTCACGTCGCTGCACTGGCCCCAGCCGTGGCTGAGAATGGCGCGCACGTCCTCCGGCGCGACGCCGGCGGCCAGCAGCGGCTCCTCCGTGTGCTGCAGATGCTCCTCCGGGTACTTTTCATAATCGTAATCATGCAGCATGCCGATGGCCTGCCAGCGCTCCGGCTCCTCCCCGAAGTGGGCGGCCATGGCGCCCATGGCGTAGCAGACGTTCTTCTCGTGCAGCAGCAGGTTTTCCTGGCTGACCATGGTGGCGTTCAGCTCCCTGGCTCTCTCCAGTGTGAGCATGGCGATCTCTCCTTTTCCTCCGGGCGCGGCCCGTTTTTTCTTTATTATACAAAAGCAGCGGGAAATTGCAAGCCCTGCCCGCAGCAAGAACTGCCTGCCGGCTTTTGCCGGCGGGCAGTCAGACTGCAGACAAAGTTGGTTTCTGTCATCGTGAACCAGTGACCGATGTCTGCATTTTTGCCGAAGGCAAAAAGCGGTGTGGCGATCCGTAACCTGAAAGCCTTGAAAACACGGGCTTTTTGAAGAAGAACGGATTGCCACGCCAGTGTGAGCACTGGCTCGCAATGACATGCTTTGGGGTTTGTCTACACATTGAAGCCGCGGGAACCGCGGCTTTTTTCCTCGAGTGTGCAGATCTTCGCTTGGATAAACGCATGCCGCGCGGGCGAAGGAAACGCCTCAGATTATACGGTCGTTTCCATAAACTCGTCGATCGCCTGCAGCACCGGCGCGGTGTATCGCTCTCCGCCGAAGAGCCACTGTTCATGCTGCATGTCGAACGCCCGGATCTCCGGATCCCGGAAATATTTTAGGTAGCGTTTCCGGTATTTTCCCCCATTTTGGTCGCGTAGATAAAATGCACCTTCGTGCCCTCCACGGCAATATCGTCCCGGAGCCAGGTGAGCAGATCCGTGTAATACTCGTTTTTGATGGACTCCGGGCTGAACTTGGCAAAGCAGCCCAGAAAACGGTCCGCCGTCTCATCGTTCATTTCAAAAAAGCGCTTGAGCTTTTCCCGGGTTTTTGCCATCTTCTTTTCGTTTTTGGTAAAGCTCGTGAGAAGCGGCACCACCAGCTTGGACTGCAGCCAGGCGCTGACTTTCCCGCTCTGGTCCAGATCCGGGCTCCCGAAGATCCCGTGGTCAATGTGGACCTTTTCCCGCTGGATCATCTGGCCTACAAAGCTGCTGCCCAGAGAGGAGCCGATCGCCCCGTCCAGGCGGCCGCCGTGTTTTTCCTGGATGTACGCTTCGATCTTCTCCGTGACCGTGATCATGTCCGGAAAAACGGTATCGCCGCCGTCAAAGCCGTCGTAGTTGACGCAGATCAGGTGATACTTCTCGCCCAGACGATCCAGTACCGCGCCGAAATTCGTCTGATAATCGCAGGCCGTCCCCGGCAGCAGCATCAGGGTCTTTCCAGAGCGATTTCCCATTTCATCAAATTGCATCGTCGCGCCCTCCCGTGTCCCGTCATTTCTTCTTTCCCGTGACCGTATAGATCATGCCCTTGATCTGCCTGGAGTCCATAACGGTGAATCCCGTGCCTGCCATCATCTTTTCAATGCCCTTGCGGTTCGTGGTGTGGCAGTCGCCGCTCTTCATCAGCTTGAAGAGGATGTGATTGTCGATCCATGCGCCGACGCCGCCGATGCCGGTATCGGAGAGAATGTACAGACCACCAGGCTTCAGCACTCGCTTTGCCTCCAGCATCGCCTTTTCGGGGTAGGGGTAGTGGTGGAAGCTCTGGGAACAGGCGACGATATCGAAGCTCTCGTCCGGATAAGGCAGCCTGTCGGCGGAACCCACGGTGAACTCCGCGTCTGGGATCTTCTTACTCTTCGCCACTCGGATCATCCCGTCCGACAGATCCACGCCGCAATATCTTGCGGATTTTTGCTTCGCAAGAATATCAATCAGAAATCCTGTTCCGCAACCCACGTCCAAAAGCGCTTCATAGGGAACACTGTTCACCTTTGCCGCTATATCGAGGCAGCTGATTTTGCCGTTTTGCGAATAGTAATAGGTGTCGCGCTGATCATACTCGGCGGCTTGCCCGTCAAAATGCTTCTTTGACAATGCTTCGTAGTCCTTCAAATCGCTCACTCCTCATCGTGTCCGGGTCAGTGCAACATAGATGTATCGTATGATATTAGATTATACTAACCTATACCCATTATGTAAGCCCACCACACAGCCTTCCATCTTCGACTCCGCTGTGTGAGGGCAAATCGTGCGTTAGTCTTCACTTACTATTATACACTGACAGGCATGCGTTTTCAAGACGGAAAGTTTGAATATCAAGAATAATCTTTGGTATATAACACAAACTTGTTTTCCAGGCAATAACGTCCTTGCTCTGAATTTCGCTGATCCTCCGCTTGCCGAAGTATGGCAGGATCTTCGTGTTGATGATGTGCTCCTTCGTCATCCAGGTCGTCTGTTTGAGCCGGGGCTGCCGCTCTGCCTTGTACAGCTCCACAAAAGCCTCGAACGACATATCCAAATCCGAGGTCGTCTGCATCTGGAAGACCTTTTCCCATTCCTGCGCGTCGCGGCGCGTGGCAAAGCCGCGCTTGCACTTCTGCTTGCGCTGGCCCTGCCAGTCCGTGAAACGCACCATCGCGTACCACTTGTTCGTCTTTTCATCCTTGAAAACGGACACTCTAATTCCTCCTTTTCCTTAAATTTCGTTGGTCTGTCGCTTTCCCGGATACTTGTACCGCTCATTGAAATAGTTTCTGTCCACGCGCCCGGCGATCGTGATCATACCCTTTTCTCTGAGCTCCACGTTCAGCCTGCGGATGATCTTATAGGCATAAGGCT
>JAEEGH010023539.1_pt1 | contig 12515 bp, 22 predicted proteins | sample 9134181 | NCBI WGS metagenome assembly JAEEGH01 (sample SAMN16246544, study PRJNA631951) | gut metagenome | biome: gut microbiome; feature: rumen; material: DP-attached | host: Bos | place: Iran: Karaj | collected 2018-10 | reverse complement strand
CAGCAGCACCGGCAGGCCGCAGCTTCTCAAACCTGCTTAAGGACAAGCCCGAGGTGGTCAGCTTCCAGCCAAGCCCTGAATACAAGGGGGATTTTCGCTATCTGGGACAGATCTTCGACAGCTTCCTCCTCTGCGAGCGGGAGGATTCCCTATACATCATAGACCAGCATGCAAGCCAGGAGCGGTTCTATTTCGACCTGTTCCTAAGCAGCAGGCCCGAGGTTCATCAGCTTCTGATCCCATACAACATCGAGTGCGAAAGCCAGGTGAAGGAGCTCATAGAGAAGCAGCTGGACAAGTATGCGGAGATAGGAATCATCATAAAGAAGGATGAGACCGGCCAGCTCTACATAGATGCCATGCCATCATCATTCTTCGAGCTCAAGAATGATGTACTGAACCTTCTGGTGACCCAGACCGGGGATTTCGAGAACATAAAGACAGAGCTCTATGCCCGGGCCGCCTGCAAGAAGGCCTTCAAGGCGGGAGATGCCATAGACTACGACAAGGCAATAGACCTTATAAAGAAGGTGTTTGCAATGCCTATGCCAAGGTGTCCTCACGGCAGGCCCCTCTATTATCAGCTTACCAAGGATAAGCTCTACCAGCTTCTGGAACGGACTGTATGACAAAGACCATCCCCCTCGCCGGCCATATAGACAGCACAAACTCTGCCCAGTGGGAAAATGACATACTGCAGGCTATAGGCAGCGATATGTCCGGCACCATTGTCCTTGACGCAGAGAAGCTTGAATACATATCCAGCGCAGGACTCCGCGTCCTTCTCCGCCTGGCACAGAAATACAAGGATGTGCAGGTTATCAACGCCCAGCCCGCTGTCTACGAGATATTCGACATGACTGGGTTTGTGGAGATCCTCAAGGTGCAGAAGGCCCTCATGAAGATAAGCATAGAGGGATGCAAAGAGCTGGGACGGGGTGCCCATGGCGCAGTATACCGCATTGCTCCGGACACAATTGTGAAGGTCTACAACAAAGGGACTGCAATGGAGACGGTGGACAGGGAGCGGGAGCTTTCCCGGAAGGCCTTTGTCAAAGGGGTTCCCACCGCCATCCCCTACGATATAGTCCTGGTGGGCGACCAGTACGGCGCAGTCTTCGAGCTTATAAATGCAGAAATGTCATCGGAATATGTGAACCGGGGCCAGAAGGAGCTGGACGATTTCATAGAAAAATCGGTGGCTCTGATAAAGCAGATCCATTCAATCCAGATGAAGCCCGGGGAACTGCCTGACATGAAGGAAAAGACACTATCCTGGGCCCAAGGAATAAAAGATTATTTCTCCCAGGAGATATATGAAAAGCTAATAAAGGCTATAAATGATGTGCCGGACAGCCTAAGCCTGCTCCATGCCGACACTCACCTGAAGAACTTCCTGATCTGCGACGGCGAGCCTATGCTCATAGATATGGACACAATATGCACAGGAGACCCCATCTTCGAGCTGGCAACACTGTACAACTCCTACAAGGAGTTCCCGGACATAGACCCCAAGGCTGCCGCCTTCTTAGGCATTTCTGTGGAGACTTCCAGCTACATCTGGGATAAAAGCCTCATGCTTTATCTGGGCACCGAGGACCAGGCAAAACTTAAGGAGACAGCACAAAAGGCCCAGCTTCTAGGCTGTGTGCGCATCATCAGCTACATGAGCAGGCAGATAGATACCTTCCCCCCTGCCCGGCATATAATAGAGTGCGGCTGTCAGGAAATCACAAAGTTATTTTATAACATGGGAGAATAGAGTGCAATCCACAAGATAGCAGGATCCACCTGCCACCTTGCCCAATTCAAGATTGTCCAGCTCTATATTGTCAAGTTCTGCAAGATAGGCCTCTGCCTCATCTTTTGAAATATCGAAACCCTCAGATTTTGCATATGCTATAAGTTCTTCAGGTGTCTTGCATTCCATTGCCTTCTTTATCATATCCAGTGTTATCTTTGATTTGTCGATTGGCATTTATATCTCCTGTTTAATCTCAGAACTCAATTATTTTAGGTGGTGCCGTAAAGGAAGAGAAAACTGCCTTGGCATCCTTGAAATAGAGCACCTGTGTGTTGTCATCAGAGGCAGAATACATTGCCTTGAGCTCAGGATAATGATTCAGCATATCCTCTTTAGCCTCAAGCCGGTCATCGTTCACCAGTGTTCCACTGAGCCGTAACCATTTAGAACCGTCAAAGCAGGAGAGCTCCACCTTCGGATTGGCAGCAATCTGTTTGGATACAGGCTTGACCTTCCCTGTCTGGATATAAAGCTTTCCCTCGAATATATTGATGGTACCGAAGGGTCTAACCCGTGGCTGGTCCCCTTCTGTTGTGGCCAGGTAATATACGCCACACTTCTTGATGAATTCGTATACTGACTGCATATTATGCCTCATTGGTTATCTTTGATTTGTCAATCGGCATTTTCTACTCCTTAAAAAGCCAATTACATTGGTGTTTAGGACAATCATCGTAACAGGATCCGCCTGCAACCTTATCAAGAGCCTTGCTGTTAAGCTGAAAATCTTCAAGTTCAGCCAGATATGATTCGGCTTCTTCCTTGGTTATCTCGAAACCCTCGGACTTGGCAAGGGCGATCAGCTCATCTGGTGTATCGCATTCCATCGCTTTCTTGATTATCTCATTGGTTATCTTTGATTTATCAATTGGCATGGTTTCTACCTCCTTATTCAGTCTATAAAGCATTACATTGTATGTTTAGGGCAATCTTCCATATAACATATACCCTCTTTTCCACCAGCCACCTTATCCAGAGCCTTGCTGTCAAGCTCAATATTTGAAAGCTCTGCCAGGTAGGCCTCAGCCTCTGCCTTTGTAATCTCGGTTCCTGCTGCTTTGGCAAGAGCAATCAGCTCGTCGGCAGTCTCGCACTTCTTTGCTTTCTCAATCATTTCCCTGGTGATTTTTGATTTATCAATCGGCATAAGCACCTCTCTTTTTTTGAGTATAACACATATTTTTTAATTTTTTTCTAAAAAGTCAAATCAAAAATAAGTTTTTTGTTGTTTAAATAGGTAAAAGATTCAGGAGGACTATATGAATGATTTATTGAATATCGAGAACAAGATATTGGTAATCAGGGGGCAGCAGGTGATGATTGATAGGGATTTGGCTGAACTATATGGTGTTGCGACAGGAAGATTAAATGAAGCAGTCAAAAGGAACATAGAAAGATTTCCTGATTATTTTTGCTTCCAATTAAATCAAACTGAATTTGAGAATTGGAAATCGCAATTTGCGATATCCAATTCAATTAAAATGGGCTTGAGAAAAAAACCATATGCTTTTACTGAGCAAGGAGTTGCAATGCTTTCTGCAGTTCTGCGAAGCGAAACAGCTATAAAAGTCAGCATCCAGATAATGAATGCATTTGTCGCTATGCGTCGATTTTTACTTAATAACACAAAAATATTCACTGAAATAGATTCTATAAAACATCATCTGATAGAGCATGACCAAAGCATCGACACCCTATTCACTCTTATGGACAGGTACAAGATAGATGATAAGCAGGGTGTCTTCGTCCAAGGTCAAATATTTGATGCATACACCAAATTCCAGGAACTTATAAAGAGAGCAAAGAAAGAAATCATCCTGATTGATAATTACATTGATTTGACAGTTCTAGACCAGTTGACTGCAAAGAACGTCGGAGTTGACGTGATCATATATACACAGCTTAAGACACCGATTAAAAAGCTTGATATAGACAAATTCAATGAACAATACCCTACTCTGACCATTAAGTATACAAATACCATGCATGATAGATTCTTGATAATAGATGGAGCTGAGATTTACCACATAGGTGCTTCTTTAAAGGATCTGGGGAAAAAATGCTTTGGATTCACCAGGCTGGAAGATGCAAAATTGATGATAAAGACCGTGATTGGAGCGGTGTGAATTTATATTATTTCTATTTTTTCAAAATTAATCACAACAATCTGCCGCTTTCCAATCCCTACTATTTATGTGATATTCCTCAAAATTTACAACACTTTTAGGTTTCCATCCAGTTTGGAAACCATTGAAAACAGCTGATTTATACATCTCTTGCAGCTTTTCATGGGAATATGACTTGAAATCATCATGGATAATCTTTAAATCCACATTCTGCAACTGCAGGTTCCTTTCTTTTATATCTTCAATATAGCTTTCAACTGGAAGACTATTACTTTTAGCTGAATTACAGGAAGGACATGCAAGTACAAAGTTCCAAATCTTATCATCTTTGACAAATGACCAAGGAATACAGTGATCTACTGGTGATTTCCGATTTTTAGGAGTATCCAACGGTCTATGGCAGTAGAAACATGTGACTTGTCCGAACTCTTGCAGAGCATTCCGGTATAAATGAAGATCATTACGCTCGGTAGACTCATCAAGCTTATTTGCCAGAGCATAAGAATCTTCCTCGGAATTTACCTTTTCAAGATACTTTATCCATTCATAGTAGTTTATTTTCTCAAAATCGCTCTTATACTTGACACAAGCTTGATATGAACTCGGATTAAGTCTTATTCCGCTATCCTTTTTACTGAATGAATAAAGTTGTCCATCTGTATCAGCATAGAAGGCACCAACAACATTTTTAAGCATAACTGACCGGATTTGCCTGCAAATCTCAAGTTGCAGGTCAGAACGCAGGCTCTCAAATGGAAATAGAGTATTTTTCTGATTGTAGTCAAAACCATATATATCGCAGAAAGTAAACAGTTTGCGTTCTACATATGTCATTTTTGCTCGGTTAGAAGCAGGCATCTGCTTTAAATGGAACCGAAGGGTCAAATTCCAATATATTTCTGTAAATCGGAGTGCTATTGTATCATAACTTAATGAATAATCATTCAGATCCACATTAAAAATATTATCGAGTATTGCCTTGAAAAAAGCATATTTATAAGATGAAGCATGCATCTTGCCAGGTGACAGAGCCAAATTGATAAGTTGTATTACTTCGTCATCTTTTAGTGAAGTAAATGGGATTGTTCCTTCTGACAGGTTGTAGCCAGCAATATTCATATTATGACAAATTTTACCACTGTTTATGCCATTTGTATATTAAAATAAATATATTATTTAATAAAACCAAGTTTTTCGGCAAATAAATAAAAATCATCAAAATAACCGCCATAAAGTTCAAGTTCAAATAATCTCTTATATATTTTCTCCATGGCTTTATCATTATATTTTTCTATTTCAATACCTGAATAAAAATTATAATTAATAAACTCAATGTATTGCTTGAATTCCTCAGGAGTCAGCTTGGGTAGCATCTTTTCATTATCCATATACTGCCCAAAATAACAATGAGCAAAAGTTTGGAGCTTCCCTAAGCAGAACTCCTTGATATCAGAATAAATTTTACCTTCTGCAATGATAATCTCATATTCCTTCTTTGCTGCTTCGGGATTAACACGTCTTAAACGTTTAATAACTCTGATTCTGCCTGCTAAGGAATTATCTTCATACCAGCCCCACCCTTCGGTTGATTTCATTTTGGAAAGAATTGCAGGTTTATATACTTTCTGAATTCGATAATTCTCTATTAATTTGGAATTTATTATGATTTTAATATAATTAAATGATTTTCTTGTCTTCCCAATAACTACTGCTTTATCTGGACCTAAGCTGCCAGAGGCAGCAACATAGACCTTAGTCCCTGGAACAAATTGCTTTGTTCCATGCCTTATTTCACGAGCCTCCCCATAGGGATGAGATTCAACAATATTACCGACTAATGCCCAACGCCACTCTAAATCATCCATAATTATCACCTTAAATTAGATTATCAATATGGGTGTATCAAATAATGCTACAGTACTAAAATTCTTTATAATTAATCAAAGTAAATTCTTCTCGTTACGTTTAGCATATAATACGCGGCGTACTTCCATTACATCATCGGAGCTTATATTTCATAGGCTCACTTTAAGCGAAGATGAATGTCAACATTTTTTCACCTGTAGCATTATATGATACACCTGGAATGTATAATAATTATATGAGTAAAAAGGAGAATAAATATGGAGAAAGAACTGGAAGAATTAAGGAAAAATTTGTTCATTGAAATCAGTGCCAGTGGCGGTTTGGGCTCTATGCCTGGAACAGACGGGACAATAATCACCAAAGATAATAAAATATATAATTACCATGACTATTGGAAAGTTCCTGAGGATAAGATGGATATAATACCTCTCCAATATATATCTGAGGGAAAAGAAATAAAGCCTATTACTATTAAAAAACTGAATAATTATATTAAAAAGCACCTGACATGTGATGGATTAATCAGACCATTTATGCCACTTAGGATTTGTGATGCCTCTTTCCAAATATTTTTTGATTATAACAATGAAATAAATGAAATATACAATAAACCTGACATTTATTCAGATATTGTGAACATAATTGAGAAATATGAAGAGAATTTCCATTGCTCTTCTGCAAATCCAGCAGGTTTTGCAATATGCGGATATTAAAAAGAATTTATAGAGCTGGGTTTACCCAGCTTATCATCAATACATACAGGAATAATCAGTACCGTTATCAAATAGGAGGAAGAACAAAATTAGGACAATCCATATAACAGTTGCCTTCACCGCCTGCCACTTTATCAAGAGCCTTGCTGTTCAGCTCAAAGTCAGCAAGCTCGGCAAGATATGCAACGGCCTCCTCTTTTGTTATTGTGATACCTGCTTTCTTGCAGAGTGCAATAAGATCCTCGGCGGTATCGCATTCCATTGCTTTCTCAATCATCTCTTTTGTGATTTTTGATTTGTCAATTGGCATATATTCCTCCTAAATTAAAGCCAAGCTTCAGCTTTACAATCTGAGTAACAGCCACCGCCGGCCACCTTGTCCAAAGCCTTGCTGTCAAGCTCATAATCTGAAAGCTCTGCCAGGTATGACTCGGCCTCGGCCTTGGTTATCTCCATTCCTTCTGCCTTTGCAAGAGCTACCAGCTCGTCGGCAGTCTCGCAATGAGCTGCTTTCGCAATCATCTCTTTTGTGATTTTTGATTTGTCAATTGGCATAGTGGTATCCTTTACTGTGAAAAAATAGCGATTTAGCGTGAATTTTCATAGTTTGAGGGTCCTACAGGAGGAGCACCAACATCCCCGCACAATCCGGCTGCAACATGTCTGAGTTCACCGTCTTTCAGTTCAATATTCTGGAGCTCATCAAGATAAGCCTCGGCCTCGGCCTTGGTGATCTCTATTCCTTCTGTCTTTGCAAGTGCAATCAGCTCATCAGCTGTCTCACACCTTGCTGCTTTCTCAAGCATCTCTTTTGTTATCTTTGTCTTATCAAACGGCATTTTAGTCTCCTTATACCTCAATAGCGGGACTCTGGAGGGATACTTTTATCCCCACCACCCGGTGCCTTTCCCCCCGCAATATGCTTAAGTTCACCGTCTTTCAGTTCAAAGTCCTCAAGCTCATCCAGATAAGCCTCGGCCTCTGCCTTGGTAATCTCCATTCCCTCTGTCTTTGCAAGTGCTACAAGCTCATCAGCGGTCTGGCACTTTGCTGCTTTCTCCAGCATCTCTTTTGTCAGCTTTGTCTTATCGATCGGCATTTCAGCCTCCTTAAATTAAATTGTTCTCAAGTATCAGTAACCAAATTCATTACAGAACCTTGAATTTCTTTTCCACTTCCCACCGGCAACCTCATCAAGTGTCTTTTCATCCAGTTCTGTATTATGCAGCTCATCCAGGTAGGCCTCGGCCTCTGCCTTTGTAATTTCGATGCCAGATGTCTTGGCCAGGGCAATCAATTCTTCTGCTGTCTGACACATTGCTGCTTTTGCAAGCATCTCTCTGGTTATCTTGGTCTTATCAATCGGCATATTGATACCCCCTGCCTAAACTTATCAGCATTCTTTGAACCCATCGCAATTAGTACTGCAGCCATATTCAACTTCAAAGCAGGCACCGCCAGCCACTTTCTCCAAAGTGGAACTGTCCAGTTCTACATTCTCAGTCTCTGCCAAGTATGCCTGAGCCTCATCCATGGTGATTTCAACACCTTCTGCCTTAGCCAGAGCAATCAGCTCCTCAGCAGTCTCGCAATTTGCTGCTTTTATAAGCATTGCATTTGTAAGTTTTGTCTTGTCGATTGGCATATATTTTTCCTTTTATACCCTAAGTTTAATCATTCATACCATTGGTTAAGGTGACAATGCTCCGTGCACGCTTCACCAGGGCACTTATAACTTTTTCCACCAGCCACTTTTTCCAAAGTCTTGCTGTCAAGCTCAACATTATCAAGCTCTGCCAGGTATGACTCGGCCTCTTCCCTTGTAATGTCAATGCCGTTATCTTTTGCCAGGGCAATCAGATCATCAGCAGTCTGACACATTGCTGCTTTTGCAAGCATCTCATCTGTTATTTTTGATTTGTCGATCGGCATATATTTCTCCGTTCTATCTGATCACATAATATCATCCAGGTGAGTATACATATAACACTTACCACCGGCAATATTATTCAGTGCTGTACCATCTAATTCAAAATCAGACAGTTCCTCCATATAAGATTCCGCTTCCTCTTTTGTCAGCTCATAACCGCCAGCCTTAGCAAGAGCAATCAGCTCCTCGGCAGTCTCGCACTTTGCTGCTTTCTCAAGCATCTCTTTTGTTAACTTTGTCTTATCTATTGGCATATAATCATCCTACATTTATATAACTCGGGCATGCCTGACCATAATTCTCGCATATATTATAGCCACCAGCCACCTTTTCCAAAGCCTTGCTGTCAAGCTCAACATTATCAAGCTCTGAAAGGTAAGCCTCGGCCTCTGCCTTTGTGATCTCCATTCCTTCTGTCCTTGCAAGTGCTACCAGTTCGTCGGCAGTCTCGCACATAGCTGCTTTCGCAAGCATCTCTTTTGTTAACTTTTTCTTATCGATTGGCATAAATACCTCCTATTTAATATAAAAATCCTAAAAGCCAGACCGGTATAAGGCGGCCTGAACCGATTTCAATATCATCAGCAATTATATAAGAATTGCCCTCATCCTTTGCCTGCTTCTGCTTCCTGTTCCCGCTGCACATCCTGAATGTGTGCTGGTCATCAACCAGGAAATCCCCGGAAGCAGTCAGCTTTATATCATGGTCCTTCTTCAGCTGGTTCAGTACAAATGTCTCAAGGGCATCGGAAGGTGCCGCCTCATGGTCCATCAGGCCATGCATCAGGTTGGTGTTCTCAAGGTACAGTCTGTCGGGCTTTACAAGAGATCCGGTTCCCCGTGCTCCTTTATAGAGCAGCACTATAAGGTTTCCCTCCTCCAGGTGCTTTAAATAAGAGAGCAGTGTCTGCCGGGCAACTCCTATATGAGAAGCAAGGGAGGCCACATTGGGCGCACATGGGGAAGCCTTGCTTATGACTGCCAGCAGCTTGCGTATCTTGGGGATGGAAGATGTTTCCATATTACGCAGGATAGGAAGCTCTATATCCAGGATCATGTTGATGGTTTCATTCATCCGGCTCAAATAGTTCTTCTCCCCCAGGATGAAGAAAGGATAATAGCCCATCCTGAGGTAATTGTCGAAATATTTGAAGGGTTTTATCTCGGAGGCAAGCTCTGCGGAGATCTCCTCGGTGCGGGTCAGGATATCCTCAAGGGAGAATATGGGGTATTCCCTGTTGGTGTTGAAAGCAAGGTATTCCCTGAAGGAAAGGCCCTGCATATCATAGGTATGGGCCTGTTTCTCAAGGAGGGAGGATCCTGCGTATACAATGGAGAGTCCCGGGAAGTTGTCATGGAGACTTTTCACAGCCTGATCCCACTTGGGATACTTATGGACCTCGTCCAGGAAAAGATGGGTTCCACCCCGCCGTGTGAACTGCTCTGCAAGGTGGGAAAGTGAGTTGTCAGCGAAATAAAGGTCGTCCAGGCTGGCATAGAGTGCCCTGCTGTAATCTTCCTTGAAGGCCTTCTTGATATGCTGGAGCATGAGGTTGGACTTGCCGACCCCTCTGGGCCCCCGTATGCCGATGAGGCTGGATTTCCAGTCGATGTTCTGCTCCAGGCTCCTGACAAAGGCTGTCTTGGTGAATGCTAATTTATTTCTGTAATGCTCAAATAACCTTTCCACAATTTGAGTTTACAATATCATGGAATTTTTGTAAAGTCTATTTTACAATTGCTTTACCGTTTCCAGCTGAGGGTCATGCCATGGCCTATGGGGAGCATGGTGGAGAAAAAGCGTCTGTCGGCGAACATCTGGCGGTTGTACCGGTCCATGTGGCGGCCCAGGTTCACCCGTACATTAGCGCACACAGGGAACATGGTGTCGTCTGCCACAATTATGCCCCCCTTCCTGACTAAAGCGGCCACATCCTCGTAGATCACGGTGTAGATGTACTTGGCGCAGTCCTGGAAGATGATGTCGAACTGGAGGCTCTGCTCCCGCAGCTTGCGGACAGCCTCGTCGGCATCGGAGTGTAGCATGGTGACATACTCCCCCAGCCCCGATTTCTCTATGTTGGCAGTGGCTTCCTTCCATGTGCGGGGGTGGTTGTCCACTGTGGTCACGTTGCCGCCGGTCTCCTTAACCGCCTCCGCCAGCCAGATGGTGGAATTGCCCACTCCGGTGCCCAGCTCCAGCACTCTCCTTGCCCCTGTCATCCTGACAAGGAAGGCCAGGAACCGCCCTATCTCGGGCTCCACCGGAGCCTGGATGTCGTCGCGTCCCTGGTTGCCGTAATAAATCTCTTTATTGTACTGGCTGGTGAACTCCACAAACTGTTCAAGATATTCCTGGAAGCCTTTGTCCATCACATCTCCTGCACTTTACCCTTCCTGAACCAGCTGGCGGCTATGTATACACAGCCTGTGTCAAAGAGTGCCACCAGCCACTTGAGGACATAGGTTGAGATTATTATCTGCACCAGCACTCCGAAGGGGTACATCCCGGCGAAGGCTATTGTGGTGAAGATGGCGCTGTCAATCAGCTGGCTCACCATGGTGCTCAGGTTGTTCCTTATGAAGATGAACTTGGTGTCGGGGAACTTCTCCATCCAGAAGTGGTATGCCCAGACATCGTGGTTCTGGGATATAAGGTATGCCACAAGGCTTGCGAAGGATACCCGGGGAATAACGGTGAATATGGCCTTCATGTGATCCGACACGAAGTCATCTGCCGCAGGGATGAAGAGGCATGACAATGTCATGAGTATGATCATGGAGATCATGGCAAAGAACCCCACCCACACCGATTTATGGGCCAGTTCCTTGGAATAGTTCTCCGATATTATGTCGGTGGCCAGGAAGGAGGTGCCGTAGAGCACGTTGCCCAGGGTTATGTTCCAGCCGAAGAACTCCACCAGCTTGAGCACCTGTATGTTTGCCAGGATGCTGGCGATTGCCATCCAGACGAAAAGACCTGTCTTGCCCATGAAGCGGTAGACAGCCAGCACAATGATGAAGTTCACTATGAGAACTGCGAACCACATCATCTCATTGAATCCGAAATGCATGATGTATCTCCCTTGTTTTGTTCAAGCGGGTAAACGGAACGACCGCTGTTCTGTCACTATAACTGAAAAATCTCTCTTTGCATAGTATAGAAATATATATAAGGTGCCGATAAATAATACAAATAGGAGGCGCAACATGGGAAACCGTACTGTTGTATTAAAGAGAAAGACCAAGGAGACAGACATAAAGCTGACTCTTGATATGGATGCAAAGGGTGTTGAGATCGATACCCCTGTGGCTTTCTTCAACCACATGCTTACAGCTATGGCATTCCATGGCGGCTTTGCCCTCAAGGTGAAGGCTGACGGCGATGTGGATGTGGACCCGCACCACCTTGTGGAGGATATAGGCCTTGTGCTGGGCGATGCCCTTGCCAAGTCTGCTGATAAAGCAGGCGTTGTTAAGCGCTACGGCTATTCCATCATCCCTATGGATGAGGCTGTCTCCGAGGCTGTCATCGATATCTGCGGCCGCCCTTCCATGGTGCTCAACGCAGAGTTCCCACAGGCATATTCCGGCACCTTCGACATGGCACTTATAAGAGAATTCTTAATCGCTCTCTCAAACAGAGCTCAGATAGCACTCCATTGCACCTGCCGCTACGGACAGAACAGCCACCACATGGCAGAGGCCCTTTTCAAGGCACTTGGCAAGGCTATTGCCCAGTCCTATGCAGCTGCAGATTCAGACCAGGTGCTCTCCACCAAAGGCCTCATCTGATACTATGACAACCCTTTTGGGCCTTTCTCCAGAGGAGATTCAGGAGCTTATCCAGGTAAAGGAACGCTTCCGGAGCAAGCAGATCTATCATGCCATCTATTCCGGCATCGAGAGCTTTGATGCAATAACAGACCTGCCTCTGTCCCTGCGCCAGAGCCTGGCAGAGAACTTCTGCATATTCACTTCAAAGGTAGATACTTCCCTTGATGACGACGGGGGCAACTGCAAGCTCCGCATAGAGCTTTCCGACGGCCTTTTCACCGAGTGCGTCATACTTTCTG
>JAEEGH010023538.1_pt1 | contig 12516 bp, 8 predicted proteins | sample 9134181 | NCBI WGS metagenome assembly JAEEGH01 (sample SAMN16246544, study PRJNA631951) | gut metagenome | biome: gut microbiome; feature: rumen; material: DP-attached | host: Bos | place: Iran: Karaj | collected 2018-10 | reverse complement strand
GACTTTTGTCGACAAAGTGATCAAAGGCCGCCAAATGTTTTACGACGCAGAAGTCCGTGACAGTAATGTAGTACCTACCCGTTGGACCACGATGGGCGTGTTTGACCTTTATAAAGGCAAATAATTTATTTTCAACATACAATATTTTTTTGATTACGTCGTTAGTATGTTGTTCTTTTATTAATCAATCAAAAACCTTTAACAAATGAAAAAATCCATTTATTTGATTCTTTGCCTTGTGGCAATGGGTTGTTTTTGCTCTGCGATGTGCAGTGAAGAAAACGAAAACAACAACAATAACAACAATTCAGAAGGCTACAGCGCTGAAATGTTTGTTGGAACCTGGCTGGTGGAAAATATGACCGTCAATGGCGAGAATTGGACACCGCAAAACATGCTCTTTATTATGAATGAGGATGGCACGGGACTGGCAAACGACAACGGTGTGACGGAAAACAACGGTTTCGCTTGGAGCGTGGACGGCGATCAGCTGACCATTACGCCACGCAGTGGTGAGAATTATGTATATACCGTAAACTCCCTCACAGAAAATGAGTGCACTTTCAGCGGTACCAATGTGCCGATGGCCGACATTCCCGGCAATGTGGTGGTACACCTTGAGAGAGTAAGATAAACTGAAAAGAATCCCTTAAAAAGCCCCGTTCGGGGCTTTTTTTATTTTTCCTGATTGACAATCACCTTCGTGTCGCCGTCGACAACGCCTTGGTTGCCTCCGCCATAGATGTTGCCGAATATCTTTGAGTTGCCATAGATTCTAACCTCGACATTGCCGATTACCTTGCCAAGTTCGTCAAGATCCTCCGTTGTATAGAGGATGTGATTCGTCGTGTCGATGCTTATGGAAGCGCCTTCCTCCCATTTGTATGTCGTCGTGGCTTTTTTGACGCCCGTGCGGTAGGTGCCCAACTGTTCATAATAGTACGGTTCTGTCTTGAAGCCAATAGAATCGACCTCGACATCGGGCAGCGAAGCAGAGAAACCTGCGCCGAAGACGCTACCATGCACGATGCAGTCTTTTAGTGTGGAAAGCACATTGCCGTCGACTTTTCCGAGTCTTCCGCCGCCATAGAAATCGTTCAAAATGGTGCAATCCGTTAGCGTCGACGTAACGCCACGGGTAGTGGCAAGAGAGAACTTCACATACTCCACAAATATACGCGCCACATTGTTGGCGTTGCCCGACTGGGGCAGGAACTGGTAGCTGAACTGGGTGGAGACGCCTCCGTAGGTGCTGTTGTATTCTTGAGTATAAAATTCACTTAACCATGCATTCCATGATGCGTGGTAACCAGCAGGGGGATTACTATTATCGTTATGTGGGAAGTTCATAATGCTGCTATGGTTTCTCGGAGCCTGACGGCTGTAGGAGTTGCCACCGTAGCCGGCACCGAAGAATGTCCCGAAGGTGCAGCCCGTGGCCGTGGTGGTGACGGTGCGTCCAGAGTTCATATCGCCGAATTTGGGACCGCCGCAGAAGAAGTTGATATATCCGCCGTTAACGATGGTGTGGAGGTTGCCTTGCGCAATTTTGTCGGCGTTGAAACTGCCAGCGTAGAACTCCTTGATGTCGGCATTGTCGATAATCCAGGTGATGTTGCCCTTGCCGTCGGTGGTTCCGAGGCCGTCCATGCCGGTGCCTGCCACTACGCCGAAACGGCCACCGGTGATGTAGCACTCGGCATTGTCGTCACAGATGGCTGCATCGGCGCGGTAGAGCCCCGTGAGATGGAACTGGTCGAAGTCGCCACCTGTTACCGACACGGGTGAATGGTTGGCATCAAATTGGGCATCTTGGTGGGTGCCACGATGGAACTCCTTGAACAACACGTTGCCGCCCACATGGAAATATGTCGTCTTATTGGCATGGCCGGCGCTCTGTCCATTCACCCACTGCTCCATGACACCACCCTGCAGGATATATGGTGCTGCGACACGTTCAGAATTATCATATTCGAACTGCGTCTCACGGAAAAGCGAAGTATTGGTGGATTCGAACCAGTTTTTGGGCTGCATAATGCCAAAATTGTAAGTTCCAGTACCTTGATGTGACTTTTGAGCCATACCGAAGCCAGGAATGTTGATAAAGTCAACCCTCACGGGATGCACTTTTTGGCGTTTGTCTAAGCGCATAATATAGGAGTAGTCGGGCTCATTGTCGCCATCAAGATCAATGGAGGTAACCGTATAGGGCTTGCCGTTACTTGCCTCTATTCTTTGATTATTAGCATCGGGATAATAATGATGATAATTGCCCACAAGCACCACGGCATAATCATAAACGGTGTGATTATTCGCATCCCCTCCCGAAAAAAGCCCCGTACCCGAACTTTTGATAGCATTGCCCATGGTGGTGTGAACCACTTGGTTTTCTCCGGCAATGGAATAACTGTTGCCGTTGGTGTATATCTGTCCACCACCGACGTTGGGAACATCGTATCCGGTCTTCATTTCTGTGTTGTACACCTTGTCGGCGTTGGGGTCGGCTAAGTAGACGCATTTGGCCCAGTAGGGCTCGATGGTGATGGCGGTGACACCATAGGGCACGTCCCAATAGGCACCCTGATTGAAGACACGTTTGCTGACGGAGTAGAGGTCTTTGTCGGTGCAGTTGCGGTCGGCAAAATTGTATGGGGTTGCTGTCAACACGCCGTCAGTATAGGTCACGTCTTCGCCAGTACTAATATAAGTGCCTGGCGTACCACCAGTGATGCTGACAATCTTCCAACCCGTCACCACGCGGTTGCCTGTGTAGTTTTTGGTGCCTACGTCATTGTAGTAGGGCAATTGCACCTTGTAGTAGTTGAAGTTGAAATGCGTAGTGTCTTTGTCGGTGATGATGAGGGTGGTGTCGGCTTTGGTAATCGTAGCTCCTGTTGTAGGCGGTTCGAACTGAGCGCCACCTGTTCCCATCTGAATATGGACGGCCAATTCACCCAACTTGCCGCCCTGATTGCGAGGCTTACCAGTGGTGGCATGATCCGCGTCGATGTTCACCACCGAGGGGTACTTGCCCTGTTCCATCAATACCGGATAGGGATGATTGCTGCCTATGCTGTCGGGTAATAGTACCCACTTCATCATGTCACTCTTGCTATAGGTGCCGGTGGCCCACCAGCCTGCCAGATCACGTCGACCGTTGAGAAGGTGACGGTAGAACTCGAAACGCTGCAGGAAACGGTCTTCAGCACCAAGGGCGCAGTTGTAAGTGACGCCCGTTGGCTGCACGTATGGAGCTTCAAGGCGGAAATAGTTGAAGTTGCTTACGCCGTTAGCATCTTTATTCACGATGTTGGTGCCGTTGTAAATAGGTGCTATACTATTACCACCGGTAATGTCGCCATAGAACATACATGCAAAGACCATTGAACGGCGCTTGTTGTCGGCCGAAGTGGTACCATAGTTGTTGTAGCCCACAATGCCACCCACACGGTTGCCACCGGTGATATCGGCGTATGAATAGCAATTGACCACGCGAGGAGCATTCGACGCATTGGAATTACCGTCAAGAAGGCCCACAAGACCGCCACAACAATCGGTGGCATCGTTGGCTGTCGAGGTGCCAGTGCTTTCCACTGTGCCTCCGAGGATGCCTACATTGTATATGCGGGCAGAGTCGGTAGCTGTGTCGGCAATAGCACCCGTAACACCATCTTGGCTAATGTTCACATTCTCAATCACCAGATTCCTCACCGTACCAGTGAGCGTGGTGAAGAGAGGCGCACTGAGACTCTGGATACGATATGGCATCTTTGTATCAGGGTCGATTGCCGCTTCCAATGTGCCGTTAAATGTGCTGACGCCTGCGGTGCCTCCACTAATATCCTGTGTGATGATATAGCTGCCGTCTGAATCTGTAATTTGACTTAAGCTGGTGATCGAAGTCTGTCCCCAAACCATCCCATCCAAGAAAAGCACAAAAAACGCCATCAGAAGCAGACCGAACATACCCTTCCCCTGCTTTCTAAAGGCTGAATTTACTAATACGACTGAAGTCTCGTCCTCCAAATTACCAAGTAAATTTCTATTCATTTTTAATCAAACTATTGATATTCAATATTATAAAAATTTCAAAAACCGCTATTGGTACTCCAAATTATGAGCGCGCAAAATTAGGAATTTTTTCAAAATAATAAAAATATAATAGAGGATATTTTATGGAAAATAATCCCTATTATTTCAATACAACATGCAAAGTAATTTGAATTGATTGATAATCAATTCATTATAAGATTTATTACCGTTGAGACGGAATACTTGCGTCCCTTATGGGTTTTGTGGTTCTGTTTCAATGGTTACAGAGGAATCGCCTTCCACAGGACCTTCGTTGCCACCGCCGTAGACGTTGCCACCCACGTTCGTGTCACCTTGCAGTATGACTATAGTGTTGCCTTTCTCACCTGAACCATTTTTCGTGACCGCACTTTCGTCGCCACCGCCGTAGACACTACCTCCAACCGAAGAGTTGCCTTTGATGGTCAGAGTAGCGTTACCGCTGACAGTGCCAAGATCATCGAAATCCACGTTGGTATAAATCAAATGCGTATCGCCGTTGTCTGTGAATGGTGAACTTGTGCTTCCAGCATTGTCCCAAGTGTAAATAACGGGATTGGGATAAATGCCTTTTTCGAACACACCAGTGGTTGGGTTGTAAAAAGGTATACGTTGGAATAATCCGTCATCGCCATCAGGAAAAACATTCACTGTGGGGATATTCACCGAATAACCCGCACCAAAGACATTCTCTCCCACAGTGCAGTTGATGAGGATTGATTCAACATCACCTTCCACTTTTCCGAGGCTTCCGCCACCATAAAAGTTGTTGGTGATGGTGCAATCAGTAAGCGAGGAGGTTACGTCATGTGTCAGCGCCAACGAGAGTGATGCGTAATTGACGAAGAGATAACCTACGGTTTTCACGTTGGAACCTTCGAAGTTCTTGTAGTCGTAGTTGACCGAAATTCCTAAATCACTTTTATAGGTTCCACGATGATGATCTTGGTCTGTTCTAGTGAACTTTGGCGCAATATACTCATTTTCAGTTGAACCGTTCCAATTGTAGTTAAGCGTTTGATAATGGTTATATACATTCTTTCTGGCGAAGGCCGTGCCGCCATAGCCGGCTCCAAAGAAGGTGCCGAAGGTGCAGTCGGAAGCAGTGGTTTGCACGGACGTGTTGTCGCTCATATTACCGAATTTGGGACCACCGCAAAATGAGCCAACCCGACTGCCTCGGATGACTGTGGTGATGTTGCCTGCAACGGGCTTGTTGTCGTTGATGCCTCCTCCGTAGAAACTCTCCATGTCGGCATCATAAATTTGCCAAGTGACATCGCCGGCAATAGGTTCATAACCAGCACCGGCCACCTCACCAAAACGACCGCCACTGATATAGCACTCCGCATTCTTCCCGCCGTCCTCCGGGGTCCAAGCAGACGCCTCAGGCCGCAGATAGCCAGACAGGTAGAATTTGTCATAGTCGCCACCGCAAACCGAAATGGGACGATGAGGGGTTTGCGTTGTCTTTTTATCCATGTGACAACCGTTGTTAAACACCTGGAACCACACATTTCCTCCCACCAGAATGTATTTTGTATGCGTGGTAGACCCTTCATTACCGTTGGTGGAAGTGAACATGTCAATCAGACCGCCCATAAGAATCAGTGGCTCATTAAGGCTTTTGTTCTCGCTGTCGTATTCATACTGAGAAAAACGGATAGTGGTGGTATTGGTGGTCTCGAACCAGCCCTTTGGCTTGATGTTACCAACAATGCCCATATAGGTATAGTTTGTTATCTTATGGGCCATGGCGGCATTGGGCACATTGATAAAGTCGAAACGCATCGGGGATACTTTTTCTTGCTTTCCGGAATGGGTAATCAGACTATAGTCAGGTTCGTTGTCTTGGTTGAAGTCAACCGACATAACCGTGAAATGTTTCTCCGTGTTCTCCGGCATACCTTTCATGTGATAGTTGCCCACCAGCACAACGGCATAATCGTAGATGGATGTAGATGTACTGCGTCCCAATCCATCCAAACGGCTTAGGGCATTGCCCATAGTGGTATAAACCAGCTGGTCGCTACCGTTGAACGTGGAAGTGCCGTTGGTGTAGCGCGTTCCGAAGATGCCCGTCGTTGAATTAACGCTGTATGAACTAGTACCGCTACCACTGTAGTATGCATCATATCCATCATCAGAGAGATAGGCGGCGCAGGCCCAATAAGGTTCGATGGTGATGGCTGTAACGCCATCGGGCACATCGAAGTAGGCGCCCTGCGAGAACACACGGCCACTTACTGTATAGAGATCCTTGTTGGAACTTTTGCGGTCGGCAAAGTTGTAGTATGGAAAGTCATAGTTGGCGCCAGTATAGTGTGCCGAAGTGTAGGGGTCACCTGCCACGGCGGTGATGCTGGTGATTTTCCAGCCGGTAACCACACGGTTGTGGGTGTAATTGCCAGTACCCACATCGTTATAGTAGGGCAGTTGTATCTTGTTGTAATTGAAGTTGTAGTTAGCGATGTCCTTGTCAATGCAATGAAGCGTAAGAGGTGTGGTCTGGGTTATTGCTGCATCTGCTGGCCATGTTTGTCCACCAGAGGTTTGGGTACCGCTGATGGTCACGGTCACGGTGGTGCCGAGGTCTTTACCTTGGTTCACCCCAAGGGTGCTGCTGGTGCGGGCGATTTTTGCACCGGTTTCGGGATCGTTGGTATAGTCGGGGTCATAGTTGACTACTGAAGGATACTTGCCTTGTTCTTTCAGGATGGGGTATTTCGCAATGCTCTTGTCAAGCACCCACTTGAGCAGCTTGGTTTGCGCATCGGTCTGGACGGAGCCAAACACATACCAGCTGGCCAGCTCACGAGTGGAGTTGACCAGATAGCGGTAGAACTCCCAGCGCACCAGGTAACGTTCCTCGGCGGCTAAAGCACGGTTATATTTAGAGAAGATCGGAGTTTGTGTAGTGTTATTAAAGCTGAAAGGCGCTTCGTAGAGATAGTAGTTATAGTTGTTCAACCGCGAGCTGCTCTCGTTGCTGATTTCATAGCCACCATAAATAGGAGATATAGTGCCGCCAACTGCAATATTCCCATAAAACATGCAGTTCATCACCATGGTCTTGAGATCGTCGTATTTTGAAGCGTAATTGTTATAACCCACGATGCCCGCTTTTTCGGAGCCGCCAGTAATATCGGCATAGCTGTAGCAGTTAACAACACGGGCGGTGCCATCCAGAAGACCCACAAGGCCACCGACATAGTTTGAGCCGCTCACCGAACCAGCGAGGATGCCGACATTGTAGATGCGCGCCGAACCTTCAGCAGTACAGGCTATGGCACCCACATTGGTGCCACTACTGATGCTCACATTTTCAATTACCAAGTTCTTCACTGTGCCAGTGAGCGTAGTGAAAAGAGGAGCGCTGAGGTTTTGGATGCGGTAAGGCATCTTTGTCTGAGGGTTAATGGCCGCTTCCAGGGTACCACTAAACGTTGCTATTGTGGAAAAGCCAGTAGCGTTAATATCGGAATTGATGATATAACTACCGGTTGGGTCAACGGCAATTGAACTCAGGTCTGTGATTGGATCCTGCGCCAAAGCCCAAAGCGGGTTCAAGAAAAGTACAACCAGAAGGGCAAATCTGCCACAACATTGACACAATTTTTGATAGTTACCGTTAATTATCATATTTATTCTCTTCATTTTCAATTTATAAACAATTTCTACAGCCTCGTAAAAGCGTGCAAAAATAAACAATTTTCCTCTATAAATATATTAATTATTATTATTATCAAATTTTATGCTAAATGGCTGCGCCATATGCACAAACAAGCCCACCGATGTCATTGACTTTGTCAATCTATGCACGGCAGCTTCTAGCAAGACGGCCTTTGATGCCATAGATCCCCGCTCTCAAACATGGTTGTTCTTCAGGCCTGGAGGGAGATATGGGTATCGCTGCCCTGACCTATACCCTAGAAAAAGTTGAGATATGGGTCTCCACTTTTTGAACACCCATCCTATTCGGGCCTAAGCCCCATAATGTCTACTTTAAATTGATTCAAGTTTCGCTAGTTGTGGTGCATCCCGATGGGATGCTGTTGTCCCGAGGTTTCGTTTTTTTACCGAACGTGCATCCCGATGGGATGCCCTGCCATAGCGTCCGACTAATCCCGTAGGGATTTGCTATCGGTAAAACAAACAGCATCAACCTTATGCATCCCTTAGGGATGTGCGAAACTTGAACAAATTGATTTATGGAAAATTTCCGTTTTTGCCTAGGCAACGTTGGGATGACATGGCCTCAAAGACCTATAATTGCTTTAAATACAAAGGCAAACCAGTGCTGCGAGGACCATCAACAGCGGGATGATTTTACTGCGGATGTTCTGCTCCTTGAAGCCGAAGATGCCATAGACGAACGACACGACGAGACGCACGCCATAGAGAATGAGCGGGATAAGCACCACCACGGCGGCTTCTTGCTTCAAGCCAGTGAGATAGATGACATCGGCCACGGTGACAAACACCGCCATGGCAACAATGCCCCAACGCCATTCAAAGGGCTGTTTTTGTCGCTGCGGGAACCATATCAGGAAGAACAACACCGCCATCATCAAGAAGTCGTAAATCGTGTACCAAGCCTGGATGGTAGAGGGCGAAATGTTCTCCTTGCTGAGCAAAAACTTGTCGTAAACGCCGCTCAAGGCCACCAAAACCGCCGAACCGAGCAACATATAGACCCATTTGTCCGACCTGAAATTGATACCCTCCAACTTACCTGAACGGTTCATAAAGTAGAAGGATATGATGGCCAAAACCACACCTGTCCCTTGAAGCCAAGTCAAGCTCTCACGAAAAACAATAAACATCAAGATGACAGTGATGGCTGGTCGCAGCTGATTGACGGGTCCCACCACAGTGATGGGCAGGTGTTTCATGGCCGAGTAGCTGAACATCCACGAGGCGAGGATAAGAGCGGTCTTGCCCAATATCAAAAGGTGCTGCCTTGCCGTCAGCGGCTCAATGTAGAGCTTCGACAGGAAACCGCCTGTGAAAACATCTGGTTTAAAGGAAGATAGCAGCACAAACGGCAGAAATAACGCCCCGCTGATCATGGTGCTGTAGAACAAAACGGGAATGATGGCGTTGCCCACGACAGTCTGTTTCTTGAAGATGTCGTAGAAGCCCAAAAGGAAGGCTGAAGTCAGGGAAAGGATTACCCACATGGCGAGTGTTTTTGCGCGGCAAAAGTAGTGTATTTTGTTGGAATGGCAATTGTTATTGTCACAAAACCTTCAAAACTGGCAAAACTTGTCTCAACAAGGAAAGTCGCCAACCGGCTCCTTTCCAAATTCACTTGACCAAATCCAAGTAAACGGGAAGATGGTCGCTGAAGCCGCCGAAATATCGTGGGCCGACGTAGGTGCGGAACAGTTTCTTCCCGTGATAGGTCTCATCGTCCTCAAAAAGAAAATCGGCATGGAAAATCCTTGCACTACCTTCCTGATAATGAAGACCTTCCCTGTCCCCTATCACGCCCTCCGTGACGATGATTTGGTCGAAAATCTGCCAGTCCGCCTGATGCTTCAAGGTGCCCTCAAAGCCCAAACCGTCAGCTTTGCCGAACAGATTAATCAGGCAGCCGTTTTCCATTTCAGAGGGGTGCCGCGCCCGAAGCACATCGTAGACACTCGGGTCGGTGGGACAGTCGTTCAGGTCGCCCATCATGATGATTTTGGCTTGATAGCCTTCGGGCATGGAGGCACAAATCGAATCGACCTTACCCCGCAAAATCGCCGCCGAGCACGACCGTGAGCCGACCGTTTCCAACTCGCCGCTATACCTTGACGGCCAGTGATTGACGAAGACATGAATCGTATCAGCCACAAGAGGCGGCATTTCGACAGGCTCAACGACCGCCGCTGGAGCTAAAGTCCCCGAGCTGGTTCCTGAGCTTGTCGAAGGACGCGAAGGGACGCCCTCTTTTGCGATAAACTTTGCATAAAGAATATCTCGCGAATGATACGCCGTATCCTCTGGGTTAAAATACGGAAACACAGCGCTTTCCACCAGCATAAAATGGTCGAGAGAATACACGATGGCCGGGTCGATGCCGCGCTTGTCGGGACCTTCATAGTGCACAAAGCGGTAGTTGTGTTTTTTTAGGGGCGTTTGCTCGAAAATCGCGCTCAGGACATATTCGTTTTCCACCTCGCACATCCCAAAAATGCCGATGGGACGGTTCTCCGACAGGGCGAGAATAGCCTTGTACATGTTGTTGCGCTTCTTGTAAAACCTCGATTTCGTCCAGTGCTGCATCCCGTCCTCGGTGAAAGCGTTGTAGGTTTTGGTGCTGTCCACGAAGGGGTCGAAGAAGTTCTCCATGTTCCAGAAAGCCACGCGGATGGAAGCTTGGGCTGAAACGGTCTTTATGGTCACAAAACAGACAAAACAAAGCAAAACTATCTTTTTCATAAGTTATTCCATAATAATAACGCTGCAAATGTAGCGAAATGTTCCCAATTTCAAAAAAACTGATTATTTTTGCCGCCAGAAACAAAAACAGAAAGACATGACAGAAATGCGAACCACGGTTTTTACGCCCACCCAAATCCATCTCCTGAAGATGTTCCAATACATGAAAACCGAAGAAGAACTTAACGAATTGAAAAATCTTCTTTTCCATTACTATTCCAAAAAAATGGACGAACGTCTGGATGAGCTTTGGGATGCTGGCGTGCTTGACCAAAAACGGCTTGACGAAATCAACGAAATGGACCTTCACCAACTGAATTAATCCCCCATGCGCGTCGTCCTTGACACCAATTGTCTCATTCAGAGCATCCCTAAAAGAAGCCCCTTCCGCATCGTTTGGGAGTCTTTTCTTACTGGCGAAAACACCTTATGTGTTTCCAATGAAATCATTGAGGAATACATGGAGGTCCTTCAAAAGCTGACCGATGAAAGAACGGCTGCTTTAGTGGTGAAAACCATCATCGAAAGTCCATTTGTAGAATTCATCACCCCTTATTATCAATTCCATTTAATTCATACCGACCCTGACGACAACAAGTTTGTGGATTGTGCCATCGCCGCCGCTGCAAGATATGTGGTGACCAACGACCATCATTTTGATGTGCTTCGTTTGAAAAACACATTTCCAACGGTTGATGTCATCAATTTGAAAGATTTTTTGGAATTGATTAAAAAATGAAATCGAGAATTCCAATAGTAATTCTGTTTTTGGTTTTGCCTTTGTTCAAACTCCAAGCCCAAAACACTCATTTTTGGGACGGCATAGAAACCTTCGACGGGCCAACGGACGAAAACCCCATTCTGGCCGCGCAACTCGACTTCTATTTCGACAAAATGGTCGCTCCCCTACCCGACTCCATCACATTGGAAATCAGTCGTTTGGTGGAAATGACGGGTGACAATGCCGACCTCCGCGACTTCATCCTCTGGCACCTCTTGGAGAAATACCAACACCCCGAATACATGAGCCAAGACCAGGTGTTCGTCTGGCTTTATGACCAATACTTCTCCCAATTGGAAATCAAGGACTTGAACGAAACCAACCTGGCCCTGATTCGCGACAAGGCCGAGCGGCTGCGACGACTGGTCTTATTCAGCCCCGCCCCCGACATCAAACTAAACGATTCCATTGATTTACAGTCTGTTGAAAGCGAATACACAGTGCTTTTCTTCTTTGACCACACCTGCGACCTCTGCCATCAGGAAAGGATGGATTTGGACTCGGTCTGCGAACAACATCCTGAAATCACGGTGCTTGCCATTGACTTAAACCCTGAGGGGCCGGCCGGAGGGACAATTCCGTCGGAATTGATGGGGTTGTATGACATCGAAACCACACCGCTGGTTTACGTTCTTGATCGCAACAAACGCATTATTGCCAAGAAGATACGAGCGAAACAGATTGAGTTGATAGTTAATAGTTAGGAGTTTTCAGTTTTCAGTTATCAGTTTTCAGTTTAGATTCAACTGCAAACTGGCAACTGCAAACTGGCAACTACAAACTGACAACTACAAACTGACAACTAACAACTAAAACTGTCAATTATCACCTTCATAGCTTCCAACTTAGAAACCGACTCCTCAAACAACCGCCATTGTGCCCGTGTGCGCACCAGATTGTGGGTGGCATATTTTATTTTGTAATAGGTGTTGCCGTTGATGTAGTCCGTGAGAAAACGCACCGCCTGCATGTAAGGGAACAGCGTTGCAGCGTATGGCAAATTCTCTTTCTCAATCGGCAACAGGAACGATTTTGTGCCTTCCAAATAGCCCTTCGCGAAGGCCTCGAAAATCGCCATGTTGAAGTGGATGTTGTCGAGATTTTGGTCGTCCTCCGCGCCGGTGTTGGCAGCCGAGCGCAGGAAATCGCCGAAATCGGAGAAGACGAAACTCGGCATCACGGTGTCCAAGTCAATGACACAAAGCACATTGCCGTCCTTGTCGAAGAGCATG
>JAEEGH010023536.1_pt1 | contig 12516 bp, 10 predicted proteins | sample 9134181 | NCBI WGS metagenome assembly JAEEGH01 (sample SAMN16246544, study PRJNA631951) | gut metagenome | biome: gut microbiome; feature: rumen; material: DP-attached | host: Bos | place: Iran: Karaj | collected 2018-10 | reverse complement strand
TGGCCCACTCAGCCTTCTCAGCATAGCGCTCAGCGCAGATCTTCTTCAGCTCCTCAGCACGCTTTGCATACAACTCCTTCACCTCGGGGAAAATCTGGAACGGATTCTCGGGATCAGCACCCAGGTTCTTCATCGTGTTGATATAGGCGTCGCCACCGAGGGGAGCACCGTGGGTAGCGCAGTTACTCTCGTATGAGCTGTTGTCAGCCTTACGGGCACCCTTACCCATGACACAATGACCGATGATCAGACTTGGACGCTCCTTCTCAGCCTGGGCCTTCTTGATGGCCTCGCGGATCTGGTCCACATCGTTACCGTCGATCTTCTGAACGAACCAACCCCAAGCCTCATACTTCTTGGCGGTATCCTCGCAGGTCACCACCTCGGTACGGGTAGAGAGCTGGATATCGTTGGCGTCGTAGAACATGATGAGGTTGTCGAGACCCAGGTTACCGGCGATACGACCAGCACCCTGAGAGATCTCCTCCTGTACACCACCGTCAGAGATGTAGGCGTAGATGGTCTGGTTCATTACGTTGCCCAGACGGGCCTTCAGGAACTTAGCGGCGATGGCAGCACCTACAGCGAAACAGTGACCCTGACCCAGAGGGCCGGATGTGTTCTCGATGCCGCGCTCAATCTCGCGCTCGGGGTGACCGGGAGTCACTGAGCCCCACTGACGCAGGTTCTGCAGATCTTCCAGTGTGTATTTTCCAATGAGGGCGAGCTGGCTGTAGAGCATCGGAGCCATATGACCGGGATCGAGGAAGAAGCGGTCGCGACCCTCCCATGCGGGATTCTCGGGGTCATACACCAAGAACTCACTGTACAGCGTGTTGATGAAATCAGCACCACCCATAGCGCCGCCGGGGTGACCTGACTTTGCCTTTTCAACCATCGAGGCAGCAAGGATACGGATATTGTCCGCTGCCATGTTCATAACTTTGTTGTCGTTCATAATAAGTGTTATTTAATATTTAAAACAATAATCGATTTTGCGGGAATGGTCAAGGTCAGCTTGTTCTTGTTCAGCTTGGCCTCCTTGAACTCCTTGGGAGCCACCACGTTCGGATTCTTGAAGTCGTTGAAGTCAGCCACGTTCTTCGAGGTGAGGATACGGCCGCTCACGCTCTTGGCGTTGTAACCTTCGAGCTGGAAGTCGATGGCCTGGTCCTTGTCGAGGCTCACGTTGGTGATGGCCAGCACGAGGCTGCCGTCAGTGGTCTTGGCTGCTGAGGCCGAGAGCATGGGGCAGGGGCGGTAACCGGCATCCTTGGCACCCTTCTTCTCCTTGAAGTACTCCTTGCTCACTGCCATCACCTCACTTTCGAGGTCTACGGGCAGATAGGTGGCCTCCTGAAACGGGGTGTACATCTCGAACACGTGATAGGTCGGTGTCAGCACCATGTGACCTGTACCCTCCTGGTCAGTGAGGATCATCGACTGCAGCACGTTCACGATCTGTGCGATGTTGGCCATCTTCACACGGTCGGTATACTTGTGGAACACGTTCAGGCTCAGTGAAGCCACGAAAGCGTCGCGCAGGGCGTTCTGCTGATACAGGTGTCCGGCAATGGTGCCAGGCTCCTCGTCCCACCAGGTACCCCATTCATCCACCAACAGACCTACCCTGCCTTTCGGGTCCTTCTTGTCCATGATGTCCTTGTGCTTCTTGATCACCTCTTCGATCTCCAGACACTTACCCAGAGCCCAGTAGTACTGGTCGTTGTCGAACTTCGTGGCCGAGCCTTTCGAACCGCTCCAGCCCGTGCATGTATAATAATGTAGGCTTACACCCTGCATTCTGTCGCCGATCTTGTCCATCAGCACCTCCGTCCAGTTGTAGTCGTAGTCTGAGGCACCGCTGCCGATACGGTAGAGCTTGTTGCCCGTATAGTCGCGCAGGTAGGTATTGAACTTGCGGAACTCGTCAGAGTAATACTCCGGTGTCATGTTGCCGCCGCAGCCCCAGGCCTCGTTGCCGATACCGAAGTACTTCACGTGCCAGGCCTTGTCGCGACCATTCTGACGGCGCAGGCGGGCCATCGGGGTGTCACCGTCGCTGGTCATATATTCCACCCACTGTGCCATCTCCTTCACAGTGCCCGATCCCACGTTACCGCTGATATACGGCTCGCAGCCGAGCATCTCGCAGAGGTTCAGGAACTCGTGCGTACCGAAGGAGTTGTCCTCGATCGTACCGCCCCAGTTGTTGTTACGCAGCGAGGGACGCTGGTCCTTCGGGCCGATACCGTCCATCCAGTGGTAGTCGTCGGCAAAGCAGCCGCCCGGCCAGCGCAGCACGGGCACCTTCAGCGCCTTCAGAGCCTCGAACACATCCTTGCGATAGCCGTTGATATTGGGTATCTTCGAGTTCTCACCCACCCAGAGGCCACCGTAGATGCAGGTGCCCAGATGTTCTGAAAACTGCCCATAAATCTCCTTGTTGATCTTGGCTCCCGCCTTGTCGGCATGGATGGTAGCCTTCACTTGGTCAGCGGCTGTTGCTCCTGTGGCAAAAGCCAGTGCGATGGTTGTGCAAATGAATAGTTTCTTCATGTCATTTATTTGTTTTATACAATTTGGGCTACAAAGTTACGAAAAAAATCTGAGCCGCCCAAATTTAAATGATAATAATTCTCAGAAAAGTTCGTTTAAATCCTCAAAGATGGCTTCTTGTTGGCTCTTCGACATATCGGCAAGGGGCATGAAGGTGGTAAAAAAACTGATTCCCACAGCGGGCGCTGTACCATCCAGATGCTCCTTACCTGACAGCTTAAAGCAGAATCCGTCATTTACCAGATAACCCTCTCCGGCAAACTCGCCGTATTGTTCGATATGCTTGTTGATGCGTTCATCAACAGCCATCGGTGTCATCTTATTATTTCGCGACAGGAACCTTACTGCAACCTCATTGGCCGTCATTTCCGGTTGTTTCAGGAAACGCTCTTTATATCGCTGTAGAAAATGGCTGGTGAAGACATGTATGGCAGGCGACCGCCAGTCAGTCCACTTGATGATGAACCGCTTGGTGCCGTCGAACAAGACACAGAGGTAGCCCGACAGAATAGGCTCGAATGGATGTTCCCGATAGAAATATATGATGTACTGGTTGTTGGATGAGGGAATCTTGTAGTCATACATCACATAATTTTGAAAACTCATCTGCCTGTTCATCTCCTTGACAGCCTTGGAGCGCAGGGCATCACGTTTCCAGTCCAGTTTCTGCATCTCACCCATGAGCGTGTCATAGACCTCATGGAGGTTCATGTTTGCAACAATCATGGGTGCAAAGTTACGGAAAACAATAATAATTACAAGCCTTGATCCCCGATTTTTCTCTCTTTATAAATGACTTTTTGATAAATATCAGTGTCACATCGGGGACAGGATACTTTGTGACATCAGTTGGGTCAGAGGACGTTTCTCTGACCCATTTTATTTTTGGGCGGCACGCGTGGAGAGCTTCTTTCCATCCCTGGTCCAGGTATGGAGCCATGGACCCTGACGTGAGGTAAAGGTGTCGCCGATAACGGCAAGGACTTCGCCCACGGTGCTGGCACCGAACGTATGGATACGGCGGCCGTTGGCGTCGAACGTAACATAGAAGGCCGTACCCTCTTTCAGGATATAGAATGTGGAGCTATAGCCTTTCAACTCGCCTTGACTGGTGCTGATCGTCCTGAGCCGACGGCCGTTCTGATCGTACACATAATACCAGTTCTTGGTAGTTTCGATGAAGCCGATGGCCGAGCTGTTGTCCGACTGCGCACGCAGGCCAGTAACGGATAAAAGCAGGATGATGGTAAAGAGGAATCTGTTCATGATGTTGTCATTTATGCCGCAAAGATACGAATATTTTCGTGGATTCCAAATAATTGAGGTAAAAAAGTGGAATTAAGACCGTACGGGAACCGATAATTCACCATGTGTATGTAGGGGAACTATAGTGCAGCACTGCAGCAGTGCAGCGCATGCAGCAATGGAGTGATTTTGGCTCTTCATATAATTTTATGCAAAATGATTTGGTGAAATGAGATAGAATATGTATCTTTGTGGCAGAATTACTAACTTAATACTTGATTATATGAAAGAGAATGAGATATATGAGCTTTTGAAGAAAACAAAAAATGATGCCTCCAAAATACTGATGATATTTGAAGAAAATGTGAAAGAAGGCATAGAGGAGGATCGTGATTCTATGATTGAAGAAATACGTGCGATGCTCTCTGATGTGAAGCCCGTTTCATCTTGCAAAGACGAAGATGAGTTTTATGTTAATTCGAAGATTTTTTTGAGTAAAATGAAATCTATGGAAATAGAAGATAAACCTGTTTTCTATGTAACTGCAAAATACTTATATGATAAGGGCATGATCAGAAACAAGGATAAACGTCATGGTTTAAAATGGAGCGATTTGTATGGATTTCACAATATGTGCAAGGATGAGCAAGATATGGATAGTCCGAGGGAATTTGCAAGAGAAATGGCTGATCGTATAGAGAATCAGGCAGAGACTCGGAATCGTGTGGAAAAAAATATATATAAAAAGATTCAGAAAGAAACATGTGATAAATATATAAAATGGATACAAAAATATAGTATTGAATACTTTGAAGACGAAGATTTAAGTACCAATTATGAGATGGTGAAAAATGGAATACTATTATTTATGGATTATTTTATATCACAGAAAATGGATGAAACCCTTGATAACGTGCTTGATGATGTTATTGGAGGAATGGTAGGCTATCTTGTGTGTCACGGTTTGTTTAGAAGCAATAGGGAAAGAGGTGAAAAACATATTGCCTATCCTGATTTTAAAAAGTGGATAGAAAAGAGGTTCTTCTTGTCATTAACTGAAGAGGAATACTGTAATAAAATGGAGATGTGGATTAAAGATGCTGAAGTTGGAGAGGATTTAAAAAGGAAAAGTAGCACAATCCTCAAGACATTTCATTTAAGAAAATCTGCACCACCCCTTCATTACCGTGGTGACTTTATGAAAGACCTTGATGCATATTTCTGGGGTGGGGTCATCATGCAGGCGAGAGAGAAAGATGAATATGATTATTTAAATAAAGCAAATATAATTTTTGTTTCGGTTATATTATTCTATTTTATTCATTATCATTTGATGAGAGTCTTTCTTGATGCCAAACCTGAGTGGATTGACGAAGAAGAGTGGAATGAAGGATTGGACATTTTTGTTGAGCGCTTGAAGGGATTCTATGATCTGCCGTTTTATATTATATGACAGGCCTGATCTTGGAAATTATCGGGACCAAACTTGGAGGCAATCGGGATTAACTTGGAGGCTATTGGGAATGGCTTCTGTTTTTGGGAAATAATCTTGCACGTCTGGCTAATTCTTTGTAGCTTTGCCCCGCCAAACTGAACAAAATGTGCAAAATGAATTGCACAAGGATAGTCAGAATGGCAGAAAAATGAAAAAAAAGAATTTAATAGACTGGTCGCAAGATCGATTTGAAAAGAGGGTTTCCTTACTGTCAGAAGTCGAAGGGAAACTGAGTGTTGAACTGGAATGCAATCATGACGTCGCTTATGGTTGCATTATGAAGCGCGGAGAAGAGTTGTGTTTTGTGCGAGCTTTCTTCGTGGACTCACCTGAGGAGCATGAGATGCTCTTTACTGGGCTGTGTGGAATGGGAGCTGAACTGGGACTAATGGAGGTGGAACGTTAATGAGGGCGTACAGGGGTCAGGCACCTGTGCGTCCTGAAACAAGACAGACAGGCGTCACTGCGTTCGTGCGCGTGACGCCTGTTTGTTTTTGGGGTTACTGTTTCTTTTGGAAGGTGCCGTTAGCCTGTTTGGTGATGAGGCCTTTGGCCTGCCAGCGAGCTAGGAGCATGCGGATCGCCGAGGGGGTGACATTTTTCTTCTTTGCCTTCAGGTCGTTGGCATTGAAGATGGGCGCAAGCTCTTCAAAGATCCGGTCGTTCTCGGTCTGTGCCGATGCGGTGGCAGAGATCACTGCATCGAGGTCAGGCGTCTTGCTGTACGCTTTGACGTGGGCATCGCCGAGATAGAGGCGGTAATTGTCGAGCAGGAAGTCGGCATACAGTGTGACCAGACTTACTAGATTAGCAGGCTCTGCCTTGATTGTGCCTTCCATCAACCAAAGTGCGAAGATAACCTGTCCGATACGGAGCGCATTGGCTAATGCTCTGCTCCGCACACCGGGATGTGCGATGATCGGGTCGTCGCAAGCCTCCCCCTCCTTCAACCACAACAATTCGAGCTCCCTAAGGGCGGCGAGGCATTTGGGCATCTTCAATTCCATGGCTGGCCATTGGGTGCAGTCGATGGCGATCTGTGTCAGCAGGTCGATGTCGGCCTGTCGGAACTCTACGATCTCCTGCGTAGGTGCCCATTTCGATGTATTGATCGGCAGGTAACAGAAACGATTTGCCAGACCATCCCACAGATGGTTGCGCATCAATGGCTCGATGAGCAGATCCTGCGCTCCCCCTACCACGTTCAAAGAAGCAGATTTGACCATACCTGATACACTATCCTCTCCACTGCGCTCGACACTGTAGCTCTCTCCAGACCAGGCTTTTAGCAAAAATCCAGAGTAGTCGTTCCAGCGGCCTTGAGATCGCATCGAGAGCATGGTTCCCGCAAGTTCGTCCTCCCACGTAAAGGGGATGATGTCGCCCTTCTCTGCCGCCTCAGCCAGTTGTAGCCTGCGGGCGCAGCTGGTATCGCACGGCCAGATATAGCGCAAATCTTTTGGAGGTGCTGCCATATCTTTGTTTGCTCCTTTTAACTTCTTGGCCATCTTCCATGCCTCGTAGGCCAGTCGCGACTTTTCGCCATCAGCCAGACGGGGAGCCATGATGATATCGATGAGTCGGCGGATGGCCGATTTGCCACCACCACTGACACTGACTATGAACATTAAAAGTCGCGCAGGCTGCAAATAGCCTGACAGATCACGACACTTCACCTGGGGGAGCAGTGATCCGAAGGCACATGACAAGCCACCGATGCCTGCTGCGTAGGCCTGTTTGGGGAGATATCTGGCTACCATCCGGAAAGCCATTGGCAGCGACTTCTTGTTGTCCTTGATCAACTCGGCAAACTCCTCCTCATAGTTATGGCGAAGGGTGGTTTTCACTGGCCGGGGGTTGGCTGGGGCTATGGCGTCCTGCGGCGGTGGCGTGGTGGTCAGGTCGATGGCTGCGCTGTTGCTGCGGATTTCGTGGAGCGTTTTGCGGAGCTGATATGGCAGCGGTGCCGTCTTCCACTGGTATGCATCTTCGATCAGTCTGATGCAATCGGGATCCTTCGCATAGTCAGGCGTGAGTTCAGCGATGACTTCGTTGAAAACAGGTTTCTCCATCATGCGGTGGACTGAGGTGGAGAGCAATTCGAGCATGGCCGTATGCCGTCCTCCTTGCTTCCGCAGGCTATCGACCGTGATGCCGTTGTCTGCCATGGTCTTCTCAATCAGTTCCCGCGCTACGCGCAGCTGTTCCTCATGGTCATCATCAGCCAGGTTGTCGAGGAATATCTCAAGATTGACCCCTCCTGATGGCTGCTCCTTTTCTACGGGTCTGGCTGCTGTCTGCGTCTGAGCTCTTTGGCTCTTGCGAGGCGGGAACTTAGCATCGTATGCCCGGATGGCCTCGTCGAGTTCCTGAGTTGTAATCTGACGGGGTTGGGGGTTGAAGATGCCATCGAAGTTGATATACACCATGTCTTCCTTCACTGATGCAAAGAGACGTCGGCGCATATCGGTATTTGATTCATCCGGTCTTGTTTCCGGCTGACCAAGCTGGAACCAGAGCCATTTGATGGCCTCCAGATGGCCAACGGGATTGCCATTGATCTCGGGTCGGATGAACACCAGATGGATCTTGTCGCGGATAGAGCGCTGGACGAACGGGAGGCAGTCCTTCAGCAGACGCATGCGCGGCTTCAGTGTCTGGTCGATAAATGCGCCGACATCTGTGATATTGTCATCGTCATAGATTCCGAAAGGCGAATAAGTCAGGTCGTCCGACATCAGGTTGATGGTTGCGGGTGCAAGCTCCTGCGTGGGTTGTAGCAGCCAGAACATGCATGGACCCTTCTTCTTCAGTTCCTGGCTCCGGGCTTGGTAGTCCTCGGCTGTGATCTGTCCGCCAGCCAACTGGATTTGCAGATAGCGGATGTCCTCTTTGATTGGTTCGGCCTGTTCACAGACGAATCTAAATTTTTCGGTGCTGTCCATAGCATGTAAGGTCTTGTCAAATACGCCTCCGAGGGCGTAGTAAGGAAATCGTTTCTTCATCATTTTCTCTGATTTTTTAGATTGTTTCATAAGGGAGTCCCCCGAGGCTTATTCAGCCTCAGGGTTACTCTTCTTCTTGTCTGCTCTTCGCTTGTTGTTGAAGAGCATCTGCATACCCTGGCGCATCATCTTGATACCTTTATAAAGGGGTGGGATGGCGCCGCCAAGGATCACTGCGGCCTGGCAGAAGGTCGAAAGACCCTCTCCGAACCTGTCTTCATCATGAGGCGACTGGTAGTAGTCTCCTCCACCACACGAATTACTATCGTAATCCGCCGGCGCATTAGTGTAGAACTCCATATGCTCAGCATATAATTCCCTTGCCCATCAGCTTTGTTCGAATTTCTTCGATGAGCTGTTTAGCCTTGGTTAGTTCAACACTCAGATAATACAATGGATCTTCCATTGACATAGAAACATCGCGTTCTTCGATGTCGTACATGATCTTCCGGATTGATTCCATACAATCCTTAAGATTTAAAAAAACTATATTCATTTTTTTTATTTATTTAATTATTGCCGTTCATTAACCTCAGAGACGACTTCTTAGGCTCCCGATTCAGGCTGCGCCCAGAGCTATGATCACTCGCCCCTTGCACCTGCCATCTCGAATAGCGGTGCAAAGGTACGAAGATTATAAATACAACAATTTCTTTAGCTACTCACAAAAAAAAGAAGGTAAATTATTGTCCAGCAGCCATAACTTTTTGGAATAGTTGAGAATCTTCTATTATCTTGTTTAAGTTGTCTGTTAGGAACTCATAAACATCGCCATCATTCAAACTCAATGTTTTCCGGTTTATTCCAAGAAGGATGGCTAATGATTCAGCGGTAACAATAGGGTATCTTTTACGAAAGACTTCCTTGTAAAGTGTGCGGTAGAATTTCTGTCTTGGATATGGATACTGAGTCCGACCATTCTCCCTATCTTTGATATCTTGTTCAAAAGCGTCGTAGAGGCTCCTTAGAAATTTTGCTTGTTCGTCAGTAAATTTGAATCCGCTATCCTTTTTTCGGCCCCGGTTCTCCTTATAGCCATCCACAAGCTGCTGGGGCGTGTATTTTTTTATAATCTTTTCAAATTCGGCATCGGCTTTATCCTTGCCATATTTCTCTACCAGAGCCTTATACAAGTTACGTTCGGCAGAATAGCAGTCTTTAATGTAGTCTGCTAAGGTTTTTAACATGAACTTTTCCGGCTCTCCCTTCGTAGGAATGCCTTGGTTCAATGCTAAGCGGTAGACCCAGTGGGCGGCGAACTTATGCAGCTGTACGTCGGTTAATGGCTGGCCGTCGGTCTCATGTTTTTCTAAAAACTCCATGAGGCTCTCACCCTCGGCACGGCTGCCCCATAATACGTCGCTGATGATGCGCTTTAACTGCTCTTCAGCGTGCTCTCTTGATTGAAAATCTTCCTTCATTTGTCCTCCTTTTATTATATTGAGCCGCAAAGGTAGTCATAATCTTGGAAACCACAAAATATTCGAGAAAAAATTGCGGAAAGAATTCAAAATAGAACACAGCGAACGTAACGCACGCGCGTTACGGGTACTTTATTGTGATAAAAGAGAAATTACCATCTAAAGATCTCTATATATAGATCTCATTCCAGTCAGGCGTAACGGCGTGACGTTCGTGTTCGCGTTCGCCGTGAAGGCCTGAAAAAGCTGCCAAAGCGAAGGAGCCTGCAAATAAATCAGATGTTTCTTGCAGACTCCTTGCTCAGAGAAGAAGTAATGAAGATCATTTAGTTAGAAAGGTCCGTAGCCCATACAGCTGGTCGTGCTGATGGCTGTGAGGAAGGCTGTTAGCGCAGCTACAATCACTTTGACAGCGATTTCAATCATGCGCTTTTTCATATGCAACCTCCCTCTGTGATAAGTTCAACCATATTTCACAGATTATTATTGGGTTATACATTATAAAGGTTTTCCATGCTTCAAATCCGCAAAAAGAGCCATTTAAGCCGTCATAAGTGGCTCTTTTCGCGCTGCCGGAGCCTTGAAATTCTTATACATGTAAGTAATAACCTTTAAATAATTTAAAAATATGGTTGAATTATATCTTTCTCAAAACAAAAACACTCAGAGTGAGGCGTACGGTAAGTACTACCCACGCGTGAGTTACAAACAGACCATGAACATCCATGACATGGCGGTGCACATGGCTGAGCACAACACCCCGTTCTCCGAAGGTACCATCGAGGGTATCCTGAGGGACTTCGTGAAGTGCGTTCGTGAACAGACATTGAATGGTAACACCGTGAAGGTGGATAACCTGGCGATCTTCAAGGTCAGTGTGATTGGTAACGGTTGCAAGCAGCTGTATGACGCAGACCTGGACAAGACCATTACTGCCAGCATCGGTACCGTTGGTAAGAACGACAAGACGGGTCCGGCTGTGCATAGTCTGAAGCTGCTGGCGCAGGCTACGGGTGAGTATACCCGCGAGGAACTGAACAAGGACGGTAAGCTGGGTTGGACCGATAAGGCTGCTGCCGAAATCGCGGCTGCGAAGAATGCGGCTATGGACGGCAACTCGGGTGGTAATGACGGCGGTAACTCGGACAATAATGGCAACGATTCGCAGAGCGGTCAGAGCGGCGAGAACTCTGGTAATTCCGGTCAGAATCAGTCCACGGGCTATGCGCTGACCATCAGCACGACCGGAACGGGTACCGCAAGTGTAACGCACGGTGGTAATGCTGTGACTTCGGGTGCAAGCCTGAGTGAGGACGATGAGGTGGAGATCAGCATCACACCGGCAGAGGGCAAAATCCCGACGGCATCAGTGAACGGATCGAGCATCGAATTGACTGAGGACGGTGGTGTGTATAGCGGCAGCTTCGCTATGCCTGGCCAGGCTTCAAGCCTCGTGATCAACACCGGTACTGCTGACGGCGGTGACAGTGGCGACGGTATCGACAAAGACTAAAAAAATGTCACGCTGGGGACAGGAACCAGCGTGACATCAGGGAAATCAATGTCACACTGGTTCCTGTCCCCAGTGTGACATTGAGGGTTACTTGTTGTCGACGGCGGCCTGCTCGATGGGCAGACAGCGCTTGTAGTTCTCGATGTACTTCTCGAAGCCGGCGACATCCTCGGCAGTGGGGGCGATAGAGACACCCGTGTTGCCTGCGAAGACGACGTTCTCGAGATAGTCGGCGAGACTCAACTTGTCGGGATTATTCACGGCGTAGCCGGCCAACAGGGCGATACCCCATGCACCACCTTCGCCAGCGGTCTCCATCACAGAGATGGGGCTGTTGAGGGCGGCAGCGAGCATGCGCTGACCAACGCCTGGCGTCTTGAAGTAACCACCGTGACCCGTGATGCGATCCACGCGGATCATCTCCTCCTTGAAGAGGATGTCGTTACCGATCTTCAACACACCGATGGCGCCATAAAGATGAGCGCGCATGAAGTTGGCGAGGTTGAACTTGTCGTTAGCAGAACGTACGAACATCGGACGTCCTTCAGCGAGACCTGTGACAGGCTCACCACTGACATAGTTGTAGGCCATCAGACCACCGCAGTCGGTGTCACCCTCAAGGGCTTTGTTGAAGAGCTTGCCATAGAGTTCGTTCATATCGACCTCGATACCAAGCAGTTGCTGATATTCCTTGAAGAGGCCTACCCAGGCGTTGATGTCGCTGGTACAGTTGTTACAGTGAACCATTGCAACCAAAGATCCGTCGGGTGTGGTGACCATGTCGATCATCTCGTAAGGCTTCGACAGTGGCTTCTCGAGCACGATCATTGAGAAGGATGATGTGCCTGCGCTGACGTTACCTGTGCGCTGCTTGACGGCGTTGGTGGCAACCATGCCGGTGCCTGCGTCGCCCTCAGGAGGACAAACGGCACAGCCGGGCTTCAGGTGGCCGGAAACGTCGAGCTTCTTGGCGCCTTCGGGCGTCAGGAAACCTGCATTCTCGCCAGCGTTGAGTGACTTGGGCAGAATGTCGAGCAGCTTCCAGGGATAGCCCTTCGGAGCGATGAGCTCGTCAAACTTTTTCACCATCGTGGCATCGTAGGTCTTTGTGGCGGGATCGACGGGGATCATACCTGATGCGTCGCCTACACCGAGGACGAACTGACCAGTTACCTGCCAGTGAACATAGCCTGCGAGGGTAGTGAGGTACTTGATGTCCTTCACGTGGTCATTATCCTCGAGGATGCACTCGTAGAGGTGGCTGATGCTCCAGCGGAG
>JAEEGH010023533.1_pt1 | contig 12517 bp, 12 predicted proteins | sample 9134181 | NCBI WGS metagenome assembly JAEEGH01 (sample SAMN16246544, study PRJNA631951) | gut metagenome | biome: gut microbiome; feature: rumen; material: DP-attached | host: Bos | place: Iran: Karaj | collected 2018-10 | reverse complement strand
ATATTGTTGTTAGGTTCCTTTGAACATACATTTTTATTTCATATACAGTCATAGATTTGAAGAGTAATAATCCTAAGATAATATTTTCCATGTCGATTCCTCCATATTACTAATAGGTATATTAAAGAAATATTTTTTCTAGTTCAATGGAACAAGGGAAAGTCAATGAATTGTAGGTATATTAAAACACTTCAATCATTTATGTTTTTTGTTATTAAACAAAGATAATAAAAAAAGGATGCACTAGGCATCCAATTTATTTGAGTAATGCTTTTGTTTTAGAAACCAGTGAAGCAAAATCGTCTCTATATTTATCATTTATATAATCGTTATTCATTCTATCTAATAAATGATCTAATGAAGCATCTTGCTTGTATTGGCTTTCAATTAATGAAAGGACATATTCGGCAACATAAGTTGTAAAGTCGTAATCGACCGCTCTTGTAACAGAAATATCATTTTTCATTGTTACTACTTCTTTATTCTCTTCACTAACTGGGTCTTTGTATCTAAGAACTGTTTTTAGATAGTAATCATCAGTGAACGAATCGTTTAATACCAATTCATACATCGCGACGGTGGTGTGATCCGACATAATCTCACCAGAATCTTTATTTTGATCATCGAATTCTTCATCGGTTAATTGTCTATTCTCATACCCTAATAAGCGATATTGCGAAATAGCGTCAGAGAATTCAATCTGACATTTGGCATCTTTGGCAACAGTGTATAATGATTTTCCTAGTTCTTCTTCAAAGACTTTTCTGGCTTCAAACTCGCCATCGATATAATAAGCGTTTCCGTTACCATTATTAGCTAATGTATACAAAGTGCCGTTGTTATAGCTTCTATAGCCGACACAGGTCAAATAAACACCCGTTCCCGCTTTTTCTTGAATTAATTCAGTTAATTCTTCACCAGAAACTTTCCCAACGTTGAAATCTCCATCTGTCAATATGACCACTCTATTGTTTCCACCTTCAATAAAGTATTTTTCTGCAAGTGTATAAGCGGTTTCAATTCCTCCAGAACCATTCGTTGAACCACCTGGTTTTAAATTATTGATGATACCTCTTAATTTATTTTTATCTTTTCCTGTTAAACCTTCCGCGTTAATACCGCTAGCAGAAGCGTAGGAGACGATAGAAACCTTATCATCATTTCCTAAGTTATCAACTAAAGTGTTAAGTGAGGTTTTAACTAAGCCAAAAACGTCGGTCATTGATCCGCTTCTATCTACTAAGATAACAATGTTGTTTTTGATGTTTTCTGTTTTTGCTGGTTTGGCTTTTATAAAAACTGAAGCCAAATGATGATCAGCATTCCAAGGACAAGTGCTTAATTCGATGTAGGAATTTAATCCATTCTCAGTATCATTTACATACCCATATTTAAAATAATTAAGGAATTCTTCTGTTCTAACTGAACTCTTAGCACGGCCAATGGCTTCTCCTTCGATTAGCGATCTTACTACTGGATAAGCAAATGTGGTATTTGTTAATGCAATATTACTTGTTTTATGTTCGCTTGCATCAACAAAAGGATTTTCCTCATTTTCTTCCGACCCCAATTCTATGAAATCATCTAATCCATCAGGCATTGGTCCAAAGTAAGTACCTCTCATTCCGCCACAAGCAGTAAGAGCAAAAATTGCTAGAATTGATGGGAATATTTTTCTCATAAGCATTCTCCTTTTTATATCTTTATTATAGCAAAACCTTTTACAAAATCTTTATTTGGTTTTTTTCTATATTTTTTAATGTGTTTCTTGCCACTATTGGTGCTTTTGCGCAAGCTCAAAAAAAGAAGATGCGGAACCAATGTTTAGAAATTGGGACAATGATCCTGAAGTTGCTAAATATACTTTTTGGGTGGCTCACGAAAGTGTGAATTAGACATAAAATGTGCCGATTAGCACATAAATTTTTCCTCATTGTATGAGAAAATAATTTAATAACGAGGAACAAAATATGAAAAAGAAATTAATTATTGGTATGTCACTCGCTTGCGCAGCAATCTTAGCTAGCACAACCGCTTTGACATTAGCACATAACAAAATGCTTACCACAATTGCTGGTGGTAATGATAGAACCCTAGTTTGGGATGAAAACGATTCAGTTACTCTTGACCAATACAATGATGGCAGAGCAGAAGACGGAATGATGGGATTCTATTGTAGAAATGCTGAGCAATTAAGTGGTGGTTTTATCTCCGCAAAGAAACTATTTATTCATCATCAAGATGATAATGGTGCTGCAAGCAATCCTAGATATTTAGGATTTAGTGGATCAACAGTTAGTTCAATTTCTATTTCTTATAAAATAAGCAGTGCCGAGAATATAATGTTCCGTTGGTCATTGTTATATACAAGTACCGCCATTAACTACGATAATGAAGAAACAAGAATTACCAAAATGGCTTTGACTCCATCAGAAGATGTTCAAACTTTAACTCTTGCCGCTGGTAGTAACTTCATTGATGAACAAGCTAGTGCCAAGTCTAGTGCCTACGAAGTTATTAATATCGCATTAGAATCAAATAATGCATTTGATATTTATTCCATCACAGTTAATTACACCTGTTTATAATCTGAAAACATTTATATTGAAGCGGGGTGAATACCTCGCTTTTTTATTGATATTTTCAAGAAAATATATTTATACTTAATAAGGCTATAAGGAGGAAACGAACATGAAAGCCAATAAAATCTTGTTAATTGCCACAACAGCGTTCATGTATGTTTGTCATCTTCCTTTATATATTGTTTTTATTTTTGGATTATTCGATCTTCCTATTGATCCAGAAATCCAAAACAATCTATTTACAAATCTCATTAAAGTTTTCCTTGGATTAAATGGTCTTATATTCCCTCTTCTTATTGCGCTTACTGTTCTTTCAATAATTTCAATTTTTAAAGGCAATACATCACCAATAAAAACCACATTCATTTGCAAGTTAGTAACAATTCCTTGGTTTATATTGAACTTTGCTATGTGCACAGTGGTAATCGCAGGTCTATTCAATCCATTCTTAATGATTGCTATTCCAATATTAATTCCAATAATGGTCTTTACTACGTATCTATTTATGTTTGCAACAAGCTTGCCTAACATATTCTGGACCTCACGTGTATTTATAAAAAGAATGCCAATGAATAAAGGCCTTTTAATTGCAGGAACCGTATTACTATTCATCTTTTGCTTAGATGCCGTTGGTGCGATTATGCATTATGTCGCAGAAAGAAATATGATTAAGAACTCCCAATAGGGAGTTTTCTTTTATATAAATAATTTTATCGAAAAATGTTTGACAAGTTAACTTGGCGAGATTTACTATATTGCTGTACCAAGCGAACTTGGCAAAAAGGAGATAAGATTATGGAAAGAGAAGAAATCTTAGCAAAGGCTCAAAAAGAAAATAAAGGTAAAGATATAGCGGAATTGGACGCACAAAAAAGAAGCACATATGTCGCCTTCACAGTGGGTGGTTTATTAATTATCGCAATCGCGATTGTAGACTTCATCTTTACTAAAAGATTTCCATTCGGCGTCCTTGCTGGACTACAAGGTATGGTTGCAACCGCTTTCCTTGTTAAATACATCACATTAAGAAAGAAACATGAATTAGTGGTGACCATCTGCTATAGTTTATTGTTTGTCGGATTTTTGACTCTTTGGATTTTCCAATTAATTAAGGGGTTCTAATATGGATGAATCATTAGTTCTACATAATAATGTAGCGGAAGCACGAAGAGAGCAAAAATTGTCCCAATCTGAACTTGCCTCATTAGTGGGTGTATCAAGAAACACGATTAGTTCAATAGAAACAGGACAATATCAGCCTACCGCAAAACTAGCGTTACTTCTTTGCGTCGCGCTTAATAAGAAATTTGAAGATCTATTCTACTTCTAAATAAGGCATTCCTAATTCGGAATGTCTTTTTATTTTTGCTATGATAAAATAAATACCGAGGTAATAAATATGTCAAAAGAAGAATTATCACTTTTAAGTGAGGAAGGATATAGTCTTTCGCTATGCGTTTATCCTGCTGTTCACGCTAAAGGAAACATCATGTTCGTGCACGGCATGGAAGAATATAAAGAAAGATATGATGCATTTGCATCATTCTTACAAGAACACGGTTATAACATCGTTTTAAGTGACTTAAGAGGTCATGGTAAAAACGCTCCATTGTTATCCCATATCGCTGATAAAGATGGAGACAAGTTAATCCTTGAAGATCAAAAGAAAATTAGAAAATTCATGGAAGAAAAATTCCCTAATTTGCCTAATATGATTTTTGCTCACTCAATGGGCACAATTATTACCCGTAATTTATTACAAGAATGTTCTAATGATTTTACAAAAGTCGCTTTAAGTGGATATGTTAATCCTAATGGCGCATCTGGAATCGCAGTGGCCTTAGGTAACATAGTTAAAGCATTTAAAAAACCAAAAGGTCATTCCAAGATGTTAACCAATTTATCCACTGGTTCATTCAACAAAGCAGTGAAGAATCCAAAGACTGGTTCTGACTGGCTTTCATATAATGAAGAAAATGTTCAAAAGTATATTGATGACCCACTTTGTGGTGTTGAATTCACCGTAGGTAGTTACTGCGCATTATTTAGACTTTTAAATAACATGGCAAAAGTGAAGAGATATAAGAACGTAAATCCTGAATTACCATTCTTACTAATCTCCGGTAAAGATGATCCATGTACCGGTGGTGAAAAAGGTAGAAACGCTTCTTTGAAGGTTCTCCAAAAAGCGGGATTCAAAGATATTTCTATAGTTACACTTGAAGGCATGAGACATGAAATTTTAAACGAAGTAGACAAGCAAAAAGTCTACGACGAAATCCTCGCATTCTTTGATAAATAGTATTATTTTTCAAAAAATTGTAAGAAATATTCATCTTTGTTTGGTTTTACAGATATAAATAGGTATGATTATACCGAAAGGTAGATTCTTAATATGAAAAAAGCTTCAAAAATTTTATTAACTATCGGTGGTGTTATTAACATCATTGGTGCAGTTTCCGTTTTAATTGCAGGTTTAGTTTTTGCAATTATGTCATTTATGGGAACCGGCTTCTTTGTTGATTATATGAATCAAGTCGGTGGTGACATGGGTGGAGATGAAATGGGCGTTAACGCAGCGCTTATCTATTCCATCGTTGCGGGACTTTTATCTTTACTCGGTGGCGCAGTTGGATTCATCTTACTTCTTATCTCCGGTATTATCGGTGTTAAGGCTCCAAAGAAAAACATTAAAGGTTCATTTATCGCCTGCATCGTTTGGTCTGTTTTAACAGAAAACATCTTCTTACTCGTTGGTGGTATCTTTGGAATTATTGGTTTAAACCAAGAAAACAATCAACCACAACCTGAACCAGAGCCAGCTCCTCTTCCAGAACCTGAACCAGCTCCTGCTCCAGCACCAGCACCAGTTCAAGAAGAAGCAAAACCAGCTCCTGCTCCAGCAAGAAAAGATTGGTTCTGTCCAAATTGTGGCGCACACAATGAAGGCAAATTCTGCGCTGCTTGTGGAACTAAAAAACCTGAATAGTTCAATATTCAAATAAAAAAAGAGGAACCATAAGGTTCCTTTTTTCTTGTTTTAGATTCTATCTAATTCTTTTTTGATTCCTTCTTTATCAAGGTTTTGACCGATGAAGACTAACTTGATAAGTTTGTCACCATATTCTTCATCCCAGTCATGACGGAAGTTCTCATCATTTTCCAATAAGAACTGAATTTGTTTCTTGGATAATTTACCAGAATACCATTCGCCAGTTCTTTCGAGTTTTCTTTGTCTGCCAGCGGATTCATATACGCATGCGTATTTTTCCTCTTTTAAGAAATATAAGATGCCTTTAGCACGGATGATGTTTCTGCCGTTATTTTCCACCCATTGAATGAACTTTTCTTTATCAAATGGTCTTCTACGGTAATAGACGAATGTGTTGATATCATATTCATCAGCGGTTCCTTCATCATCGTTTTCATCAACGCCATTTTCGTGATGGTGATGGTGATGATGGTGGTGATGCTCATGTTCTTCATGTTCATGTTCGTGATGATGATGGTGTTCGTGCTCTTCTTCCTCGTCATCGTCATCATCGTCATCGTCGTGATCATGATGATCTTTATCAGCGTCAACTTCGTTGCTCCAGTCTTCAAACTCTCTAATCCACGCTGCAGAAGTAGATGCGACTTCGAAGTTGAATAAGTGTGTATCAATGATTTCATCGATATCGACATCGCAGTAGTCGCATTCAATAATCTTTGCGGATGGTTGAAGGGCTTTAACAGCGATTTTCACTTTTCTTAATTCTTCTGCGGAGATATTACTTACTTTATTTAATAAGACAACATCGCAGAATTCGATTTGTTGAATAATGAGGTTTTCTAAGTCTTCTTCGCCTCTCACTGTGTCTTTGAAGACATCGCCACAGGAGAATTCATCAACAAGACGCAAAGCGTCTGTGACGGAAACAACGGCATCTAATGTATAGAACTTAGGAAGATTTTGTTTCTTAAATTCTTCTTCCATATAGCAGATTGTTTGTGCGATTGGGACTGGTTCACAAATACCTGAAGCTTCAATTAAGATGTGATCAAACTTTTGGCTGGATACTAAGTCCGCTAATTGTTGGATTAAATCTTTCTTGAGTGTGCAGCAGATACAACCGTTTTGAAGTGCTACTAAGGAATCATCTTTAGAATTAACAACGCCACCTTGAGCGATGAGTTCGGCATCGATATTGACTTCACCGATATCATTGACGATGACCGCCATACGATGTCCTTTAGCGTTTTTTAAGATATGGTTAAGTAAAGTGGTTTTGCCACTTCCGAGATAACCAGTAATTAATGTAATTGGTACTGTTTTTGGTTGCATAACTTTTTTCTCCGCGTTCTATTCTATCACTTTTGTATAAATTGATAGAAAAAATACTCCTTTTTCGCTTAAATATAATGAATATTTAAAAAGTAATTACTTTGTAATTATAAAAATATTTAGCACTCTCACTTGCCGAGTGCTAATTTTGTGCTACAATAGAGTTGTACAAGGAGGACAATAACTATGAAAATGGAACAAATGCCTGACTATGAAAATGATAAAGATGTCCTTCAAAAGTTTGGACGTAATATCAACGAAGAAGTCAAAAAAGGAAAAATAGATCCTGTCATTGGGCGTGATGAGGAAATTAGAAAGATTATTGAAATCTTAGCCAGAAAGACTAAGAACAATGTCATTCTTTTAGGCGAACCTGGTGTTGGTAAAACCGCAATCCTTGAAGGTCTTGCGGAACGTATCGTCAAAGATGATGTCCCAACAATTCTTAAAGATAAAACCATTTATGAATTAGATATGGGCGCATTAGTTGCCGGTGCGAAATACCGTGGTGAATTTGAAGAAAGACTTAAAGCAGTCCTTAATAAAATTAAGGAAAGTGAAGGTAAAATCATTCTCTTTATCGATGAGATTCATTTAATTGTTGGTGCAGGTAGAACTGATGGCGCACTCGATGCTTCTAACATGCTTAAACCAATGTTAGCGAGAGGTGAAATCGATTGTATTGGTGCAACTACTTTAAAAGAATACAGAGAATATATTGAGAAAGACCGCGCACTTGAAAGAAGATTCCAACCTGTTTTGATTAATGAACCAAGTGTGGAAGATACTATTACCATCCTCAGAGGTTTAAAAAATAGATTTGAATCCTTCCATGGTGTGAAGATCACCGATAATGCTTTAATCGCTGCTTCTACATTATCTAATAGATATCTCACATCAAGATTCTTGCCAGATAAAGCAATTGACTTAGTGGATGAAGCTTGTGCTTCCATCAAAGTGGAACTTGCTTCTATGCCTGGCGAACTCGATGAACTTGAGAGAAAGATTAGACAACTCGAAATCGAAAAAGCCGCGCTTAAAAAGGAAAGCGATGAAGCGAGCAAAAAGAGACTTGCAGATCTCGAAGGTGAACTCAGTTCTCTTTTAGAGAAAGATAAAGAACTTAAAGAAGAATGGTCTAAAGAAAAAGACCAAATCTTAAAAGTTAAAGCAGTCAAAGAAAAACTCGAAAAAGCAAGATTTGACTTAGATGTTGCTTTAAGCCACTCTGAATACGAAAAAGCTGGCGAATTACAATATAAGACCATCCCTGAACTTGAGAAGAAACTCAAGGATGCCGATACAAAGACTGGTGATAAGAAATTATTATCAGAAGTCGTGGATGAAGAACAAATCGCGAAGATTATTTCTCGTATGACCAATATTCCTCTCAGCAAGATTGAAAAAGGTGATCGTGAAAAAGTCTTGGATTTAAAGAAGACTTTATCAAGAAGAGTCATCGGACAAGATGAAGCCTTAACTTTAGTTAGCGATGCAATTCTCCGTCAAAGAGCGGGTATTAAAGATACCAACCGTCCAATTGGTTCATTCTTATTCTTAGGACCAACTGGTGTCGGTAAAACCGAAGTTGCTCGTGCCCTTGCGGAATCATTATTCGATTCTGAAAGCCATATCATTCGTATCGATATGTCGGAATATATGGAAAAATATAGCACCTCAAGACTCATCGGTGCCCCTCCAGGATATGTTGGATACGAAGAAGGTGGACAACTTACTGAGAAAGTAAGAAGAAATCCTTATTCTATCGTCTTATTCGATGAAATCGAAAAAGCCCATCCAGAAGTATTTAACTTATTACTTCAAATGCTTGATGATGGAAGACTTACCGATAGCCAAGGAAGAGTCGTGGACTTCAAGAACACAATCATCATTATGACTAGTAACTTAGGTAGTGAATATTTGCTTAATAACGAAAGAGATAAAGTCGAAGCGTTATTACATCAAACATTTAAACCAGAGTTCTTAAATCGTATTGATGAAATCGTCTACTTCTCACCATTAAGCAAAGAAACACAATCTAAGATTGTTGATAAGATGTTATCTAATCTCAATAATAGATTAAAAGAATCCTATTATTCATTTGAATTCTCTGATGCTTTAAAGAGTTGGATCTTAGAAAGTGCCTATTCACCAATCTATGGTGCTCGACCAATTAAGCGATTCATCCAAAATAAAGTTGAAACCATTATTGCGAATAATATCATCTCTCAACAAGTTGATACTGAGCACAAATACTTAGTTGACTACGACGGTAAAGAAGTAGTCATCAAAAAGCAATAATTATGAAAGCCACCTTCGGGTGGTTTTCTTTTATAATATAAATAAGGAATATTTATGGACGCTGATAAATTAGTAGCTCTTAAAGCCAACGTGAAAAGAATGGAATATATATCTCTTGCGGATATCAAAATGTTTTTCTCTGTCTCTGATACAGAAGCACAAGAATTATTAGATAAACTCATTCAATGCGGTTTGGTCCAGCCATACCCAATGGATGGCATCCATTTTAAAGTGAATCGTTAATTATTTTATTGATAAATAAATAAGTTTTATCTATATTATTTTCGTTATGGAAAACGAAGAATTACAAACTCAAGAAAATATCGAACAAAAAGAAGAACCTAAAAAAGAAAATAAGTTCCTCTCATTTTTAAAATATTGCAAAGGCATTTTAATGAAGACCACAAACGGCATGGCCATTGGTCTTTTTGGTACATTAATCATCGGTACCGTTATTGCCTTATTTGCAAAAATCCCAGGATTAGAACACATCAATGACTGGGCCAAAATCATCCAAGGTTTAATGGGTGCTGGTATTGGCTTAGGTGTTGGTTTATCTCTTAAAAGAGATGGTGTTACCATTGTTACCTTAATGGCCGCAGGCTTTGTCGGTAACTATGCGTGGGAATGGTTACAATTTAAAGAAATATTCGCTAATGGCGTATCACAAGGTTTTGGTGGCGAAGTTGGACTTCAATATCACGTCTCCTCAATCGGCGATCCATTATCCTGTTATGTTTCAGTTATGTTAGCCGCAATTGTTCTCAAATTCGTGATGAGAAAGAAAACACCTGTGGACTTAATCTTAATTCCACTCGTGGGATTAAGTGTTGCTATCTCCTATTCCTTCTTATTAGCGGAATGGGTTCACTATGTGACTATTGCCATTCAATTCGTTATTAAAGCAAGCTTTAGCATTCACGCTTCATTATCTATCTTTATGTGCATTATTGTGTCCGCACTTATGGGTATGGCGCTTACCGCACCTATCTCTTCTGTGGCTATTTGTGTCGCTATCAATATTGGTGGTGTCCCAATGGCAGCCGCAGCGGCATTAATCGGATGCTGTACACAAATGGTCGGCTTTGCCGTTCATACTGCAAGAGATAATAAATGGGGTAGTGTTGTGGCCGTTGGTATTGGCACATCAATGCTTCAATTTAAGAACGTTTTAAGAAAACCATTAATCTGGGTTCCAACAATTGTGACATCCGCATTATTAGGACCTTTAGCTATGCTATTCCCATATGATAAGTTAGCTAATAGCGCAGGCTTATCCGTAGGTGGTGGCATGGGCACATGTGGTTTAGTCGGACCACTCAACTTCTTTGATGCATTTAACTATAACTGGTTAGTTATCGTCCTCGTCTTAGCGGTTATCGTTGGTGCAGGAGTCTTAGTGTTCCTCATCGACTTATTATTTAGAAAACTTGGATGGTTTAAAAAAGGCGATTTCTCGCTTTCCAATAATTTGTAATATATTGCGAATAAAACTTTATTCGTTTATTATTTAGCTAGAGAGATATACCCTCTCACTATTAACCGAGGTCTAGCTAACGAGGGTCAATAGTAACGCGGCGATCAACTATACGGTGATTGTCTTTTTTTATTCACTTAAATGAATAAGTGTATTAAGATTATTTTGTATGCGAAAGAAACTTGTCATATTTGACATGGACGGCACGATTTATCTAGGCAAAAACCTCTTTGATGGTGCTTTAGAATGTTTTAAATATCTAAAAGATAAGAACATCGATTATGTGTTCTTTACCAATAACTCATCCCATGACTTAGAGTTCTATCACAAGAAGATGACTAATTTTGGCATTGAATGCGATTTAAAAAAGAATTTTTATTCCTCTACAGAAGTGACAATTGATTACTTATTAAATCTCGGTGTCAAAGATATCTATGTTATTGGAAATAAGTGCCTAAAAGACAAGTTAGAGAAACATTTCCATTTAATTAAGGAATTTATACCTAATCAAAAGATTGATGCGGTTATCGCTGGCTTTTCCACTGAATTAACATATAAGGAATTACAAGATGGTTGTTTGTATTTAGAAACTAACAACTGTTTATTCATCGCCACAAACGGAGATTGGAGATGTCCAATTGAAGATGGTCTATATATTCCTGACTGTGGTGGTATGTGCGAATGGATTTATCGTTGTACAGGTAAGAAAGCCACTGTGATGGGAAAACCAAATGAAGAAATCATTTACTATCTCGCTAAGCAATTTAACGTTTCGCTCGATGAAGTGTTAGTCGTGGGAGATAGATTATATACAGATATCCAAGTTGCGATTAACGCAAGAGTGGATTCTTTAGCGGTTTTATCAGGAGAATCTTCTTTAGAAGATATTAATAATTATCCTGAAAAACCAACTTACATATTAGATTCGATCAAACAACTTCCAGAATTATTAGAAAAATAGGAGGAAAATAATATGGAAAGTAGCGCAAGCGCAAAACCATTGAAGCTCAACTATAAGCGCACAATGCTTATTGGCTTTGCTTTCTTTGGTATTTTGTTGTTGTGGCAAGTTTATGATTCATGGTGCCCAACACTTTTGACCCAATTATTCACAAAGAACTTTGGTGTCACAGATGAAAGACAAGTGCAATACTTGGTCGGTGTCATGATGGCTATTGATAACTTAGCCGCATTAATCTTATTACCAATCTTCGGTAGATTGTCTGATAAGACAAGAACACCAATCGGTAAGAGAATGCCTTATATTTTGGCAGGTACCGCAGTATGCGCGATTGCCTTCCCATTCATTCCTTTGTTCTATCACTGGAATAATGTCGCAGGCGTTATCTCTATGATGTTAATTACCGTCATCTTCGCGATGATGTATCGTAACCCTGCAGTCGCTTTAATGCCTGACGTCACACCAAAACCATTACGTAGTAAAGCTAATGGTATTATCAATATTATGGGATACATCGGTGGTGCATTCGCCACTGTCTTAGGTATCTTCTTTGTTTTATCTGATTATTTAGGAACCGCTGTTGATAAAAACGGCGATCCAAAACCATTCACCTGGGCACATGGCAATGTCTGGGCTATTGAAGCTCCATTCTTAATTGGTGCCGTATTAATGGTTATCTCCGCTGTCGTCTTATTCTTCACAGTGAGAGAAAACGAACTCGAAGCCAAATTAAAAGAAGAAATGGAAAGAGGCGAAGAGGAAGCTGAAGTCGTTGATAAAGTCACTGAAGACGCTCCTCTTAGCAAAGCTAACAGAAACATGCTCCTTCTCATCTTAGGTGCTGAATTCTTCTGGTTTATGGCGGATAACGG
>JAEEGH010023530.1_pt1 | contig 12518 bp, 7 predicted proteins | sample 9134181 | NCBI WGS metagenome assembly JAEEGH01 (sample SAMN16246544, study PRJNA631951) | gut metagenome | biome: gut microbiome; feature: rumen; material: DP-attached | host: Bos | place: Iran: Karaj | collected 2018-10 | reverse complement strand
TAACTTCGTTGATGAGATGAGTAACTGGTATGTTCGCCGCAGCCGTGAGAGATTCTGGGCTAAGGGAATGGAGCAGGATAAGATCTCTGCTTACATGACTCTTTACACAGCTCTTGTAACTGTAGCCAAGGCAGCAGCGCCTATGGTTCCTTTCATGACAGAGGAGATTTACCAGAACCTTGTAAGAAGCAGCTTCAAGGATGCTCCCGAGTCTATCCATCTCTGCGATTTTCCTGCAGTTGATGAGTCTCTCATCGATGCTAAGCTTGAGAAGGATATGGAAGAAGTCCTTGATATCGTAGTACTTGGAAGAGCAGCAAGAAATGCAGCAAACATCAAGAACCGTCAGCCTATCGGCCAGATGTATGTAAAGGCAGAGCAGACTGTAGGCGAGTTCTATACAGATATCATCAGAGAAGAGCTCAATGTCAAGAACGTTGCCTTCACAGATGATGTAAGAGACTTTACAAGCTACAGCTTCAAGCCGCAGCTTAAGACTTTGGGACCTAAGTACGGCAAGAACATCGGTGCTATCAAGGCATACCTTGAGGGACTTGACGGAAATGCCACAATGGATGAGCTTAACGTAAACGGAAACATCAAGTTCACTGTAAATGATGTGAATGTTGAGCTTGTTAAGGATGATCTTCTCATCGAGATGGCTCAGAAAGAGGGCTTCATCTCTCAGGAGAACTGGGGCATCACTGTAGTTCTTGATACAAACCTCTCAGAAGAGCTTATAAACGAGGGATTCGTTCTTGAGGTTATCAGTAAGGTTCAGACCATGCGTAAGGATTCCGGATTCGAAGTAATGGATCACATCAAGGTTTCCTTAAACGGTAACGACAAGCTTGCTGAGATCGTTAAGGCCAATGAGAGCAGCATCTCTACTAAGGTTCTTGCCAACGAAGTTGTATACGGCTCTGATGTTGCAAACGCAAAAGAGTGGGATATCAACGGCGAAAAGGTTACAATAGGCGTAGAGAAAGTTTGATGGCGCTTAGATGAAAAAAACTATAATTGTTATGCCCGTTGCAAACGAGGGTGATACCATGGGGCAGGTCCTGGATAGAATTCTGGGACTTCCCTATGATAATCTCAGCATCTATCCGGTGGTGGATGACTACAGCACCGACAATACAGCTGAGGTGATCAGAAGCTACGAGCACACGGGACGTGTAAAATGCATATATTTTAAAGAGAGTACCGGCGTTATAAGCTGTTATCTTGAAGGCTTTAGAAGAGCTCTTGAAGATGGCGCAGAGCAGATCATTGAGATGGATGGAGGCGGAAGCCACAAACCCGAGGAAATCCCGCAGTTCATTGAGAAGCTTGGTGAGGGCTACGACTGCGTCTGGGGCTCCCGTTTCGTTGCCGGAGGAGGAATTGAGAATCTTCCGTTGTATCGCAGGGTACTAAGTGGTGGCGGAACATTTCTGGCAAATCTTGTGCTTCACACAAGGCTCAAGGATATGACCAGCGGATTCGAGGCATTTAAGGCTGAAGTTCTTCGAAATATGAATCTTGATGCATTTCTTTCAACGGGTCATATGTATCAGACAGAGATGAGATATTACTGCCGCGATCTTAATACGGTGGAAGTTCCTATCCATTACACGGGCAGCAGCTCTTCTTTGAAGTTTAAGTCAGTTACAGAGGCACTCAGAATTCTTTTTATGTTAAAAGACAATGAGAAAAGGGTTAAGAAATTACCATGAAGACTAAGTATCTGATTCTCGGAGCAGGCCCTGCGGGGCTATCTTTCGCCAACATGCTCAGGCAGCGCGGCGAAGAAAATTTTACGGTAATTGAAAAAGAAGAGCAGGCCGGCGGGCTTTGCAGGTCACAGGATGTAGATGGTTCTCCTCTTGATATCGGAGGAGGCCATTTTCTTGATGTTAGGAGACCTGAAGTTTGTCGGTTTCTTTTTGGCTTTATGCCAAAGGATGAGTGGCGTGAATATGACAGGGACAGCAGGATCCGTTTCACCCCGGGATTTGTTTCGGATGAAGATAAGCGCGAATATGAGATCCATCATCCCTTTGAGGCCAATCTGTGGGAGCTCCCTGAGAATATTCAAAAGCCTTTCCTCGACTCCATAGCAGCTGCGGGCTGTAATGCAGGGCAGGAGATGCCTGAAAAGTTCGTGGACTGGATCAGTTGGAAACTCGGAGATCTAATCGCCAAAGAGTACATGCTTCCCTATAACATGAAGATGTTTGGTGATAATCTCAACGCGCTGGGTACATACTGGCTCGAAAAGCTCCCCAATGTAAGTTATGAGGATACGCTTAAGTCCTGCAGAGAGAAAAAGGCCGCCGGTTCACAGCCGGGACACGCACAGTTCTTTTACCCAAAAGAATACGGTTACGGCGAGCTGTGGCTCAGGATGGGCAAGGCGCTTGGTGAGAGGCTCATTACAGGTGTCAGCGTCACTGAGCTTAGTCCTGCCGACAAGAGAGTTACGCTCTCAGACGGAACCGCCATAGAAGCAGAAATAATCGTGTCGACAGTTCCGTGGACATCCATGAAGCTGACAGGTGTTCCGCAGGAAATCACAGAGGCTGTCAGCAAGCTCATCCACACATCAATTGAAGTTACTTATCATTCTGAAGACATGAACACAGATGCGCAGTGGATATACTATCCAAGCAACAACATGGACCATCACAGGATACTGGTTCGCGGCAACTTCTATGAGGGAGCCAAGGGCTACTGGACAGAGACCAGAACCGAGAGATATCACGCGCAGGACGGAGATATCAATTTCCACATGGAATATGCTTATCCTGTTAACACGATAGACAAACCGGAAGCAATAGATAGTATACTTAGATATATGAAAGGGTGTGGTGTCTATGGCCTTGGCCGTTGGGGCGAGCATAATCACTACAATTCAGATGCTACGGTCGAGCTGGCAATGAAGCTGGCAAAAGAGCTTTAAGACCGGTTTGGGGTGCATATGACAAATTCAAAAAAGCTTTCAATTACAAAAATTATTGGAGTAGTCCTGGCAGTTGTGGTCTGCCTTGGACTACTTTTTGTTCTTCAAAAACAGGTGCCGGGGTCTGTCAGGACCGGAGATATTCTTCCGAGACTCGGAAAAGAACCGGTTTATGTTGAAATGAAGAGCGGGGAGAGCATGACATTTCCTTATACTGCGGGCGATAATTACAGCGTTCAGGCTCTTAAGGTACTCATGGTCAATACCGATGTTCCGACAGGAACTACTGAGGCAACGGTTGATGTTAAGGTTCAGGATGCTCAATCCGGGGATACTCTTTCGGATGCGGTCATTGATATTGCTGAAATTGAGGCCGGTTCATGGCATGATGTATCAATGTCTTTTGATATGGAGAAGGGTCGGACGTACAGCTTCACCTTCACAGCCAACAACTGCGAGCCTTACTTTATGAAGGTTGCAGGATATGAGATGGGAATTTCTGCAGGGTTTATGGTTGTCCTGGATGACCATGTGACACTTGCCGAGATGTTTTATTTCTCTGCGCCGCTGGTGATCATACTTACAGTGCTTTTTGTGCTGTACATTATCTTTGGCAGTGCGTTTTTTGTCGGGATTTCCGGAGTTGTTGCTTCAGAGAGATTTAAAAAGATCTGGAATATAGCTTTCCTGATAGCTTTGTTTGCCGCTATTTCTCTAAAGATATATCAGGCAGGTTATATGGACGGTGTATATATTTCCGCTGATTCAGACGGGTATCTCAGAGAGGCGGTTAATCTTGTGGCCGGCAACGGCTTTTCCTATGAAGGACTGGCCGGATATAACAGTCATTTCGCCAATTGGCCTATCATTTATCCGGCTATGATCGCAGCTATGATGGCGATTACAGGAACCGGAGCGTATCTTGCCAGCAAGTTTGTGGCAATGGCCATTGTTTTGGCGATCTTCGTGATATTATGGGCTGAGTTCAGGGACAGAGCATGGCTCTATGCCCTGGCTTTTACAAATGTGGGCTTTTTAACTCTGTGCTACTACACCTGGAGTGAGGTGCCTTTTGAGCTGTTCCTTCTTCTGTTTGCTCTGATGCTTGGGAAGATTGTGAGTCAGGATAAGCCCGGAATCAGGCACTATGTGCTTCTTGGTGTATTTGGAACAGCAGCGTTCCTTACAAGATACTTCGGAATATATGCCTGGTTTGTTGCGGGATTCTACTGGCTTGTCATGCTTATTGGATATATAAAGGGCAGGAAAAACGGTCAGGAGAACGGATCTACTTATGGAAAGCTCAAAGGTCTTTTCATAAGCGCCGTATGCAGCGGAGTGGCTTGTGTATCCTACCTTGTGATGAATAAGTTAAGGAACGGATACCCAACCGGCGTTGCAAGAGGAACCTGGTGGGATGACTATGTGACTCTGACAGATGACCTTTTTAACAGTCTTGTGACGGAGGTGTTCAATGTCTTTTCCCTGAGCGTTCCTGAGTATATAAGTGAGATGTCCATGGGCTACAAGGCTTTGTTTGTACTGCTGGTTATCGTGCTTATCGCAGTTGTTGTCAGAATGTGCCTGGACAAGGGCATCATGAACAGAGGAGCAGTCCTTGTAGCAATGGCAGCGTTTTACTACGTGATGTTTATTGTTGTCAGGTACAGATCCAGCATGGATACCTTCTATTTCAGGTTCTTTGCTCCCGCTACGGTCCTTCTGGTTATGGGGGTCATAGACCTGGTGATGGAAAAGAGATTGCTGCCGGAGCAGCTTCTTGGGGTTATGGCAGCTCTTATGAGCGTCATCACTGTGGTTTCGCTGATTGCTATGGCAGACAAAGCCGGAGACTGGGCAGGACAGAACACTTATTATGACATTACCTGCGCCGAGTGGGATGAGGCCTACAAGGAGATACCCGTAAAGAGCACGATCATCTGGAACGATATAGACTACAGGAGCTCCTGGTACAGGCCTGATGTATATAACGGCGAGCTTTTGCCGGACGATTCATGGCAGAGCTTTACTGACAGGTACAGCCCATCTGAATATGTTTGCATGAAGAGAGAGGACGCTGTGGCAGTCGCAGAGAGCGGAGAGTACGATGAAACTCTGACAAAAGAGCTTGAAAAGGCCATAGATAGTACATCTGAGGGATGCAAGTACATAGTAATAAATAATTGAGATTTGGCTCCATTCTGAGAGGAATGGAGCTTTTTATTGCTAAAAATAAAATAACGAAACTTATGCTTTAAGTAAAATGAACTACTTTTTGACCAAAAAGATTGTGACATTTTTTGTAACAAATTAGTGGTTTACTTAAACGTTTTCTGTTACAATTGTCTTACTCGAGGATGTATATTTATAAATTGTGTACGCAATTACGTGAAAAGTAGTGGTATACGGAGGTGAAATATGAAGAAAATTGTAACATTTGCCACGAGTTTATTCCTGGCAGGGGGATTAGTACTTTCAAATTCAGTAACATCTTTCGCAGCACCAAAGATTGATCCTTATAACACAGTTCAGGCAGAGCTTATGTTTGAGAACTCAGGAGTTGAAAAAGAAAAAGGAACTCCCGGACAGGTTTATGTTAAGGGAATTGATAAAGGTGATTATTTCAAGGTTTCAGATGTTTATTTCGATAAAGGTGTTGGAGCCATTACAGTTCAGGTAAAAGCAGATGGCCCATCAGTTCTTGAAGTCAGAAAGGGCAGTGCTGACGGCGAGAAGCTTGCAAACGTTATGGTCAGCAACACAGCCGGCGAGTTTAAGGCGTTTACAGCAACAATGACAGGCGTTGATGAAGGCCTGAATACTCTTTACTTTGTTGGCGCAATGGGCAGTGTTGATTTCGATTACTGGTCATGCACACAGAAAAAGGAGATGCCTCCTGTTCCTGTGGTTGATCCGGAGCCTGAACCCGAGCCGGAGCCACAGCCTGAACCCGAGCCACAGCCGGAGCCTCAGCCTTCCACAGTCAGCCCTTATGAGACTGTAGAAGCAGAAGCATCAAGCGAGCTTAACGCAGCAGTAGTTCTTTCAAAGAACGGCGCACAGTATGCTTGCATCAGACAGAACGGCTATTTAGTAGTTAAGGATGTAGACTTCTCACAGGCAGAAGGCGCATTTACAGCAGTAGTTGCAACAAACGCAGCAACAGCACTTGACGTAAGACTTGATGGTGTTGACGGAACACAGATTGCATTTGCAAGACTTTCAAACACAAACAATGAGTTCGCAACTGTAAACGCTAAGGTTACACAGGTTGATGGAACACATGACGTTTATCTTATAGCTAAGCTTGGAACAGTTAATGTAGATTCCTGGAAGGTTCTTGTAAAACCAGGACAGCAGGATCCAGAGCCCGAACCCGAGCCGGAGCCACAGCCTGAACCCGAGCCACAGCCCGAGCCGGAACCTGAGCCACAGCCAGAGCCCGAGCCACAGCCTGAACCCGAGCCGGTAGTAACAGGAGATATGGCCCTTGAGTATCAGATCAACAGCTGGGGAACAGGTTACACTGTAAACTTCAGAGCAGTTAATAAGGGTGATGCAGTTAACACATGGACCTTGAAATTAGCTAAGAGTGATGTTACAATCGACTCAAGCTGGTGCGTAAATGTTGCATCAGAAGGCGATTACTATGTAATAACTCCTATGTCATGGAATTCACAGCTTGGAACCGGATCAGCAGCTGATTTCGGTATCCAGGGCAGCGGAGCAATTGGTACAACAATAGGTTATACTTTCGAATAATTTCAACTGACAGCAATGGGGCTGCCCACTATAGGTGGACAGCCCTTGTTGTATGCTGATTTTAGGGATTCTTTATAGAAAAGAGCGTCCATTTGCGGTAAAATATAAAGGTGTACATATTATTTGTACAATTCAGACAGGTAAGAGTAACAAATTCTTTGAGGAGGCAACATGAAGAAGAAAAAACTTTCTTTTGATAAGGATCTTTTCAAGAGAAGTGTCCAGTACAACGTAAAGACCCTTTACAGAAAAACAATGGATGAGGCAACACCACAGGAGCTGTATCAGGCTTCGGCATATGCCATTAAGGATGCCATAGTTGACCACTGGATGACCACGCAGAAAGCAGCAGCAGAACAGGATCCTAAGATTGTGTACTACATGTCCATGGAGTTCCTTATGGGAAGGGCATTCGGAAACAATCTAATCAACCTTCAAGCATACAAGCCTGTCAAAGAAGCTCTTGACGAACTTGGAATAGATGTAAACCTTGTAGAAGACCAGGAGCCGGATCCGGCACTCGGAAACGGTGGTCTCGGAAGACTTGCAGCGTGCTTCCTTGATTCACTGGCTACTTTGGGATATGTGGCTTACGGATGCGGAATCCGTTATAAATACGGAATGTTCCGTCAGAAGATCCAGGATGGTTATCAGGTAGAAGCACCCGACAACTGGCTGGAGAACGGAAATCCTTTTGAACTTAGAAGAAGTGAGTACGCCAAGGAAGTTAAGTTTGGCGGATATGTGACAATGCACACCGATGAGCGCGGAAGAACCGTGTTTACCCAGGAGGGATACCAGGTAGTTAAGGCTGTTCCTTATGATCTTCCTATCGTGGGCTACGGAAACGGTGTTGTAGATACACTCAGAATCTGGGATGCGGAGCCCGTTCAGTGCTTCCAGCTGGATTCGTTTGACAAGGGTGACTATCAGAAGGCTGTTGAGCAGGAGAATCTTGCCAGCCAGCTCTGTGAAGTCCTCTACCCCAACGACAATCATATCGCAGGCAAAGAGCTGAGACTCAAACAGCAGTATTTCTTCATCTCTGCTTCAGTTCAGACCGCGATCAAGAGATATTTAAAGAACCATAAAGATATCAGGAAATTCTATGAGAAGGCTGTATTCCAGCTCAATGACACACATCCTACAGTTGCCGTTGCTGAGCTTATGAGACTGCTCATGGATGAGTATTATCTCTCATGGGATGAAGCCTGGGAAGTAACGCTTAAGACCTGCTGTTACACAAACCACACCATCATGGCGGAAGCTCTTGAGAAGTGGCCGGTAGATCTTTTCCAGAGACTGCTCCCGAGAATTTATCAGATAGTTGATGAGATCAACAGAAGATTTGTTGATCAGATCATGCGCCAGTACACAAACCATGCAGGAATAGATGTTCAGGCCAAGATCAGAAGCATGGCTATTCTCTACGACAATCAGGTTAAGATGGCTCATCTTGCCATTGTCGGCGGACATTCCGTTAACGGTGTTGCCAAGCTTCATACAGAAATTCTTGAAAAGAGAGAACTCAAGGACTTCTACGAGATGATGCCCGAGAAGTTCAATAATAAGACCAACGGTATCACTCAGAGAAGATTTCTTTTGCATGCAAATCCTCTTCTGGCAGACTGGGTTACAGACAAGATCGGCGATGGCTGGATTACAGATCTGTCCGAGATGGAGAAGCTCAAGGCTTTTGTTGACGACAAGAAAGCCCTTGAGGAGTTCATGGATATCAAGTATAAGAACAAGAAGCGTCTTGCAGAATACATCAAGGAACACAACGGCGTTGTTGTTGATCCCAAGTCGATCTTTGATGTTCAGGTAAAGAGGCTTCACGAGTACAAGAGACAGCTCCTTAATATCCTACAGGTTATTCACAAATACAACGATATCAAGGCGCATCCCGGCAAGGATTTCTATCCAAAGACCTATATCTTTGGTGCAAAGGCAGCAGCCGGATACCTCACAGCAAAGCTCACAATCAAGCTTATCAACTCAGTTGCTGAGGTTGTTAACAATGATCCTGATATCAAGGGCAGGCTCAAGGTTGTATTCATCGAGGACTACAAGGTGTCCAATGCAGAGCTTATATTTGCTGCAGCTGACGTATCAGAGCAGATTTCAACTGCAAGTAAAGAGGCTTCCGGAACCGGTAACATGAAGATGATGCTCAACGGAGCGGTTACTCTTGGAACCATGGACGGAGCCAACGTAGAGATCGTCAATGAAGTAGGTGAAGAGAACGCTGTTATCTTCGGACTTACCTCCCAGGAGGTTATGGACTATGAGAGAAACGGCGGATATAATCCGATGGATATCTACAACAGCAATCCTAACGTTAAATCTGTTCTGGATAAGCTGGTGGACGGTACTTTCTCACAGGACAGAGAGCTCTTCAGACCGCTTTACAACTGCCTGCTTAACACCATCAACTCCAACAAGGCAGATCAGTACTTCATCCTTAAGGACTTCGAGGCATATCTTGAGGCTCAGAGGAGGATCACTGATGCTTACGCTGACAAGAAGCGCTGGGCTAAGATGTCACTGATGAACACAGCATGCTGCGGTAAGTTCTCATCTGACAGAACAATTCAGGAATACGTTGATGAAGTATGGCATCTCGACAAGCTTCAGATTGAAGTAAAATAAGATTATCCGATAAGAAAGCCCTCCACGATATGTGGAGGGCATTTTTTAGTTGGGATCGTTGGATTCCAAATGTCTTTCTTCGATAAGTTTTTCCACCTGCAACAGATGCTCCTTGCTGGCAGCCTGGGAGTCACTCTTTGGAAGCGACTTCCTGTACTGGGACGGAGACATCTTTTTCTCCTGGCGAAAAGCTTTGGAGAATACAAGAGGATCCGAATATCCGCATGATATGGCTATTGATTCGATGGAAAGCCTTGTGAGCTGTAAAAGTTCGACAGCCTTGGCAATGCGGTAACTGGTCAGGTACTGCTGTGGGGATATCCCAAGGGTCTTTTCAAAAAGAGTGTACAGATAGCTCCTGTTGATGCAGACATAATTGGCAATATCAGAGACCTTGATCGGATTGCAGTAGTTGCTGCGGATGTAGTCCTGAGCCTTGGTCACATAGTCATTGGCACTTCCCTGATCGCTTTTTGCTGTGACGCTGATGCCGGAGGCTATGACTGACAAAAACATTGAGAGCAGACCGTTTCTTCTGAGAACATCTTCTACACTGAAGGTATTGTGGTCCATCATGTCTTTTACCAGGTCATAGATGTCCTCGCTGGCTGTGCTCTTAAAGACCGGCTGGTTGACGGAGAGCCCCAGCTGAGACACAATGGCCTGAGCCCTGTTTCCGCCAAAGCCTACCCAGGCGTAGGTCCATGGATCTTTGTCGTCAGCAACATAATAGGCAAGTTCATCCGGGACGATCAGGAAGCCGTATCCCGCCTTTAGCGGATAAGTCTTGCCGCCCATAGTGAATTTCCCTTTCCCGCTCAGGCAGTAGTGGATCATGAAGTGAGGCTTAAGAGCCGGTCCGAAACTGTGACCCGGAAGCGTCTGGGAGAGGCCGCAGCAATATACGTAAAGGTCATCTGATTCTTCTGTATTAAAGAGTAATTTGTATGCTTTTTCCATAAAGTTATTGTAATATGCAAATTATAGGGCTTCAAGTGACAGAAGCAGTAATTGTCTTTTCCTTATTTTTACTGTACAATGTAAGTTGCATTTTGATAATAGCTTCAAAGTGTGAAAGGATGTAGTTTTGGCAAAAGATATACAGGAATTTTTACAAGCAGGAAATCAAATATTGGACAGTGTTTCCAGCGCTATTGACAGGAATGACTACAGTACGCTCCATGCAGATGTTGCAAGGGCAATCAAGTCCGTCAACATAGAGAGAAGAGTCAACTACGCAAGTCAGATGGGACAAAACAGACAGAGGGCGGCCAAGGCTCAGCCCAGGATAATCCCGTTCTTCCAGAAGAGGATCAGCAAGTACCTCGGCGTACCGCAGATGGTCTTTACAGGAGCCATCGGATCTTTCATCTTTATGAGTTTTCTTGGAGCGCTGCTTACAGGATCTGTAGGGGGAATCATTGCAACCGGACTTATTACAGCAGGCTGTACTTTTGGATTCTTTAGAGGAATGAAGAAATACGATCTGGCCAAGAAGTATTACCAGTACGGAAACATCTTGGGTGAGGCTGAATACTTCAATATAGCAGATCTTGCCAAGGTCGCGGTTAAGGGCGACAAAGAAGTATTAAAAGACATCAAGGGAATGATAAAGCTTGGCTTCCTTCCCAGAGCAAGGCTCGACAGCACTGAAACGGTCTGCATGGTTACAGACAGAGCATACGAGCAGTACCTCGGAGCTCAGCAGGACAGGATCGCAAGAGAGCAGAGAGAAAACGAGCAAAAGAAAGCCGAGATGGAGCAGCTCAAGGCAAGGAATGCCGAATATGCCAAACTTCCCGAGGCGGCTATCTCGATCCTGGAAGAGGGCAAAGAGTATATCAACTTCGTAAGAGGAATAAACGACAAGATTCCGGATACGGAAGAGCTTTCAAACAAGCTTTACAGACTTGAAGAGATCATGAACAGGATCTTTGCACAGGTCAAAAAGGATCCATCCAGTGCAGATGAGCTTCACAAGCTGATGAATTATTATCTGCCCACAACCAAGAAGCTTCTTAATGCTTATGTGGAACTGGATAAAGAGCCTGAGGTTGGAGATAATATTACCAAGACCAAGCTTGAAATAGATGCAGCTATCGATACCATCAACATGGCCTTTGAAAATCTGCTAGACAGCCTGTTCCAGGATATGGCATGGGATATCTCATCGGATATTTCAGTAATGAAGACTATGATGGCTCAGGACGGTCTTACCAATGAGAGCCAGGGCTTCTCGGCACAGGTCATGGGCATGAGCGCAGGAGCAGCTCAGGCGCAGGCACAGATTCAGTCACAGGGCGGAGCACAGACTCTGACCAAGCCTGAATAATATGTAACTGATTTTATATGAATATATAGTTTTTAGGAGGATGACAATGGGAGCAGAGTTAGAATTCGGAGCAGCACCTGCTGCACCATCACTTAGTTTCGGGGCAGAGGCTCAGACAGCGGAGGCACCTGCAGCACAGGCAGCGCAGGCAGCACCTGAAGCTGAGGCATCAAACGGAAACATCGCGCTTGAGGCACAGCTTACTGCTGAGGAACTCAAGCAGGTTGATGAATTCAGCAAACAGATCGACATTTCCAATACCACAGGTGTTATGAACTACGGTGTTGGCACACAGAAGAAGCTTGCAGACTTCTCAGAGAAGGCTATCGAGAATGTCAGAACCAAGGATATGGGCGAAGTTGGAAACATGATCACAAATCTTGTTACCGAGCTTAAGGGTTTTGAGATTGAAGAGGATGAGAAGGGTCTTAGAGCTCTTTTCAAGAAGAGTGCCAATAAGTTTGAGGGCATGAAGGCTAAATATGCCAAGGCTGAAGTTAACGTTCAGACAATCGCCAACGAGCTTGAGAAGCATCAGGTTACACTTCTTAAGGACGTTGATGTACTTGATAAGATGTATGACCTCAACCTCAACTACTACAAGGAGCTTACAATGTACATCCTTGCAGGTAAGAAGAGACTTGAGGAGGAGAGAAATACAACTCTTGTAGAGCTTCAGAAGAAGGCTGAGCAGTCAGGACTTCCTGAGGATGCAGAGGCAGCCAAGGACTTCGCCAACAAGTGCGACAGATTCGAGAAAAAGCTCTATGATCTCGAGCTTACAAGAACAATTGCAATGCAGACAGGTCCTCAGATCCGTATGGTACA
>JAEEGH010023525.1_pt1 | contig 12519 bp, 6 predicted proteins | sample 9134181 | NCBI WGS metagenome assembly JAEEGH01 (sample SAMN16246544, study PRJNA631951) | gut metagenome | biome: gut microbiome; feature: rumen; material: DP-attached | host: Bos | place: Iran: Karaj | collected 2018-10 | reverse complement strand
ACATTGATGGTAAGAATATCCTTGGGCATGATGCGGGCATCATACAGGAAATTGGTCTTACTCAGTTCCACGCTGTCGATGTTTTGCAGATAGGCATAGTTCTTAATGCTTCCGCAGGAAGACAGGAAAACGATGATGAGGCAAAGCGGTAAGAAAAATACTATTCGTTTCATAGATTATAGGATTATACAAAAATTGTAATTATTAAAAGAACTGCCACCAGTGCTTCTTGCGATGCCGGCGGTTGGTGTAGTCGCCATCACGATGAGAAGCCTCCTGAAGCAGGTGCGACCAGTTGCGATGGCGGGAAATCATGCGATAGATGGTACCCCAGTCGGGAAGTCCGCCGAGGTTGCAGTCGTCGATGAACACATCGACCTTGATCTTGCGGCTGAAGTGCTCGTTGGTTTCAGGTGTTTCCTCCGGATAGTCGCGATTGACGGCATAGAATTCCACCCCCCTTTCACGACACCAGTTGACAGCCTCATCCAGCAGTTCGCCCTCACGCACCGTCCACAGGATGAGCCGATGATGGTCGGCTATAAGCATCTTCAGCGTCTGAGTGGCAAAGGGTATTTCCTCGCCTATCTCAGGATACTTATGGGTGACGATGGTGCCGTCGAAATCTACTGCAATAGTCATGTCTTTAAAACTAAGAATTACTTCTTAACGCTATTGTCCTCCTTGTCGCCATAGTGGGACTCAGCATAGCGACCATACTGTCCGTAGCTGCCGTAACTGCCATAGTTGCTATAGCCATAGCGGCTGTAACCGTAACGGCCATAGCCGTAACGACCGTAACCATAGCGGCCATACTTGCCATAACGGCCGTAGCCGTAATAATAGCCATACTTACGGCGCGACATATCAATACCATTGAGCACCACGCAGGCGTTGGGCAGTTTGTTGTCCTTAGCCAGAGCATTGATGATGCCGAAGGAAGACCGCGGGGTATAGTCAGCACGGCAGATGACTACCGAAACATCAGCATGGCGGGCAATCTCCAAGGTATCGGTTACCAAGCCTACAGGAGCAGTATCGAAGATGACATAGTCGTAGTTCTCGCGCAGCAGGGCGATAATCTGGCCAAATGTCTCGCGGGCCAGCATTTCGGTGGGGTTGGGAGGAACCGGACCTGCCAGCAGCAAATCCAGATTCTCGTTGACACCCGAGGGAATAATCTGTGACTTCAAGTCCGTCAACGACACCTCGTTGCGGGTGAGCAGCGGGGTGATACCCTGCTTACGGTCGGTGATGTCAAAGAGCCGACCCAAGGCTGGCTTACGGATGTCGAGACCGCAGAGGACAACCTTCTTGCCAAGAAGGGCGAAACTGACTGCGATATTAGCTGCAATGAAAGTCTTACCCTCACCCGACGTACTGGAGGTGAACAGCAGGACGTTTTCATTCTCCTTGAGCATGAACTGGAGGTTGGTACGCAAAGAACGGAATATCTCGTCCATCTGAGTATTCTTATTGGCATGCACCACAATACCCGCAGCAGTCTTGGCACTCTCGTTGGCCATAGCAACATCGGCTATCAGAGGCAGACTGGTGAGGTCGACTACATCGTCATGACCTTCAATCTTGTAACGGAAGAAGTTGAGAATGAACAGAATACCGAAAGGCAGCAGGAAACCGATGGCAGCAGCCGTAGTGAGGATGGAGTTGGAACGCGGACTCACCTGTCCCTGGAAAAGCGGTTCGTCAACAAGCTTACCCTTGTCGGCTGTGGCAGCCAGCGCAATGCTGTTCTCCTCACGTTTCTGCAAAAGCAGCAGGTAAAGACTGGAATGGACGTCCTGCTGACGGCCAATCTGGTTGAGCACACGTTCCTGGATGGGAGCCATCGACACACGCCCCAAATGCTTGGCATAGAGTGCCTGTAGACTCTGACGGTTGATGTCGGCATTACGGCGGGCCTGCAACAGAGCTGACTGGATGTTGTTCTTCAGCTCATCAATGGTCGCCGTCATAGTCTTGACCTGAGGAGCTTCCTCACTGGCGGCCTGTAACAGACGGTTACGGTCTTGCACAGCCTTGTTGTAATTAGCAATGAGTTCGGTAGCCACTCCATCGGAAATGCCGGTGGTGGTGGGAATAATCTGGTTCTTGTTGGCAGGATTGTTAACGTAAGAGCGCAAGTCGTCGAGCAACTGGAGGTGCGAACTGGCCTCCATCAGCTGGTCGGACAGTTGAGACGACTTACCTACAGACTCGGAGGCATCGGCCACGTTCATCATGGAGTTCTGGCGCTTATACGACTCAATATTCTTCTCGGTAGAGCCCAACTCCTCGCCAATCTTCTTCATGCGGGCATTGATGAACTCCTCGGTACGCATGGCGACCTCATTCTTATCAGCATTGGCCTGACGATTGATACAATCGGTCAGATGGCGCAAAAAGTCCATACCGCGGCGTATGTTCTTGTCAGTCAGCGTAACCAAAGCGATATCCGTACTCCTAACGGGGGCTACCGACATAGAACTCAAATACCTGGCTGCTGCCTGCATAGGAGGCACCAACGTGACGTTGACAAGTCCACCAACTTTCATATCGCCTCCATAGCCATGTGCTAACGTTACAGTACCTATCGGAGTCTTGAAACTGGCTGGCAGCGAAGCCGTCTTGCGGGCAATGGAAACAGCCCCACTTCCGGTATTGACAACACCCTTAGCAATATAGTACTTGTCTGTACGTGTTATCTGCATACTGATACTGCCGACTCGACCACCCTCAATCAGCGCTTTGTCAAGACTGTCGAGATGAGCAGGATCCAAATCAACGTTGACAGGCTGCGAACCGTATAATATCTGGTCGAGCACGCGACCTTCTGTGCGATACTCGGTATAGAGTTTCAACTCCCTGACAACATCTCGAAGAAGCATTCGCGAACGGATGGTCTCAATCTCGTTGTCAAGGCCAGAGGAATTATCCACCACGCCCGACAGCATAGATGCCGACGTCTGGCGCCGTCCTTCTCCCTTAATCATAATACGGGCCGACATCTGGTACACCGGCTCCGTATAGCGCAGATAGATGAGTGCGCCACAGATAAAGATAAACATAGAGAGCAGGAAGTACTGCCAATTAAGCACCAAGATAGAGAAGATTGTAGCAAAACGGAAACGGAAACGGGACACCTCGCCACCCTTTTCCTCTTCCAACAATTCCTCAAGATCGTCGATGGTTATTTTACTTTCGTTTGCCATTCTGTAAAAGACAAGTTATTCTACCTTAATTATTTTGGAGCTGCAAAATTAAGCATTTTTCCCCACCGAAGCAAGTTTTTTCAAAAGAATCTTCCAAGAAGCATGGTTTTTATCATTTTTTATTGTACCTTTGCCAACAAAAACTAAAAAAGATGGGAAAGAAAGACATTAACGAGATACTGCAACGGAATGTGGCCATCATGGCTGCGCACACCCGGAAAGAGGACAGCATGATGCCAGCCACAGGGGCACCACTGCCGTCGGTGGAGGAAGTGAAGCGGATTATCCAGATAGTGAAAAGTATCATTTTCACCGATTATTTCCATAAGCGGCAGGCCGACGAGCAGATGCGTTCCTACATCATCGGCGTAAACATGGAGGAGCTGTATGAGCTGCTGCGCCGACAGATAGCCTGCGGACTGCAATTCTGCACAGAGTGTGGCTGCAACGTAGAGGAGCAGGCCGAGGGACTGGCCCTCAGGTTTATTGACGAACTGCCGGAAATCAAGCGCATGCTGTACACCGACGTGGAAGCCATGTTCGATAATGACCCGGCAGCACAGACCTACGGGGAGGTGATATTCAGCTATCCTGTGGTAAATACCATGACCCACTACCGCACAGCCCATGCACTACATCGAATGGAGATTCCCATCATACCACGCATCATTACGGAACAGGCTCATTCGAAGACGGGTATCGACATTCACCCTGGTGCCAGTATCGGCGAATACTTCGCCATCGACCACGGAACGGGCGTCGTTATCGGCGAGACCTGTATCATAGGCAACCACGTGACACTCTATCAAGGTGTGACGCTTGGAGCCAAGAGTTTCAAGTACGATGCAAACGGCAACATGCTCAACGTGCCGCGTCACCCCATCATTGAGGATTACGTGACCATCTACTCGAATGCCTCCATCCTGGGACGTATCACCATTGGCCACCACTCAGTCATTGGCGGTAACATCTGGGTAGTGAACAACGTACCGCCCTACTCACGCATACAGCAGAGCAAGGCGGTAGATCTGTCTTTCCAGGGAGGATTGGGTATTTAATCTTGCTTCTTCTTACCGAACTCCGGGTCGATCTTCAAGAAAGCCGTGACCACGTAAGTCATGGTGCATGCCAGCATGACGATGATGAAGAACAACGGATAACCGACGGATTCCTGCAAAGCACCGGCAAAGAGTCCTGGAATCATCATCGATAGCGCCATGAAAGCCGTACACAAGGCATAGTGCGACGTCTTGTGTTCCCCCTGACTATAATATATAAGGTATAGCATATAGGCTGAGAAACCAAAACCATAGCCGAACTGCTCGACGAAGACACAGACACTGATAACCAGAAGGTTAGAGGGAAGGACGTAAGCCAGGATGACGTAGACAATGTCGGGCAAGGTAATCGCAATCACCATAGGCCAGAGCCAACGCTTCAGACCGTCACGACTGGCACAGATACCACCCAAAATGCCACCGACGGTGAGTCCAATGACTCCCACCGTGCCTTGTACCAAGCCATATTCTCCGTCGCTCAGACCCAGTCCCCCATTATGAGGGGCATCGACCAGGAACAGCGCAGACACCTTGGAAAGCAACCCCTCTGGCATACGGTAGAACAGCATAAAACAGATGCCCGCCCATACCTGCGGTTTATGGAAGAAGGTGACAAGCGTTTTCCAGAATTCACTCCAGAACTGTTCATTCTTCACTTTTATTTCTTCATTCTCAGGACGCGGCAATACCCAGTTGTGGTAGAGCCAGAAGGCAATGAAAAGGCCAGCCATGAGATAAAACACAAGGCTCCAAGAGTAACGGATGCTGCGCGTCATCACCTGTAAGGCTCCAGCCAATCCTACCAAGAGTCCCGATGAGAAGATGGTGGCAATACGATAGAACGTGGAACGGATACCCACGAAGTAGGCCTGCTCATGCTCGTCGAGACCTAACATATAAAAGCCATCAGCGGCTATGTCGTGAGTGGCACTACAGAATGCCATCATCCAGAAGAAGAATAGCGAGCCTTGCAGCCACCAGTCGGCAGGTATGGTGAAAGCAACGCCTCCGAGGGCAGCACCAATGAGCAACTGCATAGTGACTATCCACCAACGCTTCGACTTCAGAATGTCAACGAACGGACTCCACAGCGGTTTGATGACCCATGGAAGGTAAAGCCACGAGGTGTACAGGGTAATGTCGGTATTGGACATACCAAGTCGCTTGTAGAGAATCAGCGATATGGTCATGACTGCCACGTAGGGCACGCCTTCGGCGAAATAGAGTGTGGGCACCCAAGCCCACGGGGAATTAAGTTTTGTGTTTGGAAAGTGTTTATTCATATGTTTTCTTGATTTCGGCTCCACGGTAGTAGTAGAGCAGGATTTCGTTATACGGTTTTCCTTGTTCGCCCATAACGGCGGCACCTATCTGGCACAGACCAACACCATGCCCCCAGCCAGTGCCATGCAGGACAAAGCTGCCAGGCTGCTTCTCGACTTCGAAGGCCGAACTGAGCAGATGGGATTCGCTGAGGGTGCGGCGGATCTCTAACTCCTTGCCAATAGTGAAACTGCGCTTGGAGCCCACAATCCGGAGTTTCCAGATACGTCCGCTCTTGCCTCGTTCCAAAGGCTGAAGGTCGAGGATGTCGCCAAGATCCATCTTCAACTTCCTGTTCACGAGTTCAGTCAACTGTTCACGGGAGTACGCCACCGTCCAACGATAAAAATGGGGTGTCTCCTGGTCGTAGTCGTTGAGCACCTGCGTCAGAATATGTCGGTCATCGGTGTTACAATAAGGACAGGGAACGGAAACGAGGTATGGCTTGGGCGTGTTCTCCCAGCAATACTGGAACTCCTCGGTTTGGCCGCCACAACATTTCGAGAAGCGGGCATCGCAGATTTCACCATCATAAGTCAGAATCTGACCACGGGTCTGCCGGATAGCCTCCACCACCGAAGGATTGTCAGCATGAGTAATCCCCTGATAACGCTGGCAATGGTCATCGGCGCAGACATCAAAGATAGTGTGGTCTTCGCGGTCGTACCAGCGGATAAGCTCGTCATCCCTCTTGGTGAACGAGAAAAAGTTATCCGTACCACCGCTACTCAACTGACGGCGCTTCTCCATCTGAGCCAACAGCCATGAACGACTGATGACCGCATGAGCCTTCAGGAGTTCGAGCGACGAGGTAGCCGACATCTCACTGGAGATGACACTGGTGAGGTAGCGTTCGACGGGTAGTTCGTTGATGGCCGTAATACTGTCGCTCTCGACGACCAGACGTAATGTACCGTTAAACCGTTGTTTCTGCTTACGTTCCCAGTGGAACCCAGAACCAATGGTCACGTCGTGAAGTGAGAACGAGGCATCTGCCGACTGTGGGGTAAAGAGCAGTTCACGATACTGCTGACCGTGCCACGAGATACCACCCTCATTGAACTCCACAGTCTGTTCACCAGTAAAGGCGGAACCTTTGGCGGTATAGGGAGCATTGAGGGTAAAGACAATTTTCTTGCCACTTACGATGCCCACACTGACCGTGGGCTCTTTTAGGAGACGAGAAGTGAGAGGCGAGAGGCGAGAAGTAAGAGGTGAGGAACCACTGGGGGTCTTTAGCCGTTCCACCAGTTCAGCAAAAGCATCCTTCGAAAGGGCTACCTCCTGCAGGATAGCTATGGCCTGCTCACCCGTCAACCGTTCAAAGTCTTCTTCACGAGGGGTTATCATCAGTCCTGCCATGTCAATGGCACCAGGCGACACCATAATATAATGATAGCAGTCGGGACGATGTTTCTCGCGGGGGAACACTACCGACAGGTATTCTTCGTCCTTGCGCCAAGCCACGATGTTCATCATCGGCTCAGTCTCATCACCCCGGCAAGGCAGTGCTTCGTAGAGGCGGGAGAATAGTTGTTCGCCAGCTTCGCGGGAATGGCTACGGATGAGCAAGGCTGGACAAGGATAGTCATTGATGACAGATATATCGTCGGCGGCAGAGAGTTTCACCACGGGTGTCAACTCCCGCGACAGACGCTGCCAGGAGTCCATCAGTGGCAGTACACTCGGGACTCCGACCTGCAGATGGGCGTGATCGGGAGCTGAAGCGCCACACTTCGGACCATTGTAGAAGACCATCAGCTCAGGATAAGCTGTCAGCAGACGGTATATTTCGCCGTACATATCTTTGATTGCCTGTGGAGTGTGCTTCAATGTAGGCAGTGTGAAGTGCATGGGAAGTATCGGGAAAGGATTGACCAACAACTCCCACTTGCCATCCACAACCCGTTTGAGTTGTTCTGGAGGGCGGTTCTGTACACAGAGGAAGCAAGGCCGCTCGCTGATGCTCCTGCTGTCGGTTTTGGCTCCCGTAGAACCGATGCGGGCAGGATTCCATTGCAGAATCACAGTATATGCCCCAGCACTCAATTCGCGGGTCTTGACGTTATTCAATTCCCGATAACGATGGCGCACATCGTCCCACATTTCCAACTGGCGGTCAAAGAAACGCTGCAACGAAGAATCGGGCATGACGGCATCAGTGCCACCACCCACCATGTGCTGACGAGCCAGAATTTCGAGGGTGCGCAGACGATCCTTATACAGATTGTTGGCATTCACCTTCTCCACGGAAAGGGCAGCATCGCTGTTTCCTCCCCAGCGGCGGCAGAGGTAGAGCTCGTCATAGATACGTCCGATGCGATAATGACGGGAGAATGCTAAACCGAGGGCATAGTCCTCGCCATAACTGGTATTGGGGAACTGCAACTGTCGCAAGATGGGAGTGAAGAATGCACGGGGAGCACCAAGTCCGTTGATGCGCAAAGCGTTGTTGGGACCATTCTCGTCAGTCCATTCCCGATGGTCTATCAATCCCGGCGGCAGCGTATTCAACTCGAAGTCGCACATGCGGTAACTGCCAACCACCATTGCGGCTTTTTGCTTATAAAAGGCATCAACCACCTGCTGCAACGTGCTGGGCGAGGAATAAAGATCGTCGGAGTCGAGCTGCACGGCAAAGCGCCCGCAACGTGAATCGTTGATGGCTTCATTCCAACAGCCGCCAATGCCCAAGTCGGTGCGTTCAGGGACGATGACTTTCAGTTTGTCGTCATGGCATGACGACAGACGGGACAGGATGTCGGTGGTTCCGTCGGTGGAGTGGTTGTCGACAACGATGACGTTATATTTGAAACTGGTCTTCTGCTGCAAGGCACTGTTCACAGCATCGGCAATGGTCTTGGCACGGTTATAAACGGGAATGACGACCGATGCCTCAACCTCGAACTCCTGTTCGCTGAAGTCGGGAGTGCGGTAATACGACGGATCTATCTTGGCTCCGATAGCTGCCAGATGCTCCGTCACAGCATGCTCCATCTCCACCTGCACCTCACGGTTGCGGGGATTGACATAATCGAACTGCTTGACGCCTGAAGCCCGCGTGTCAAGCTCCACTTCTGCATAAAGCACCTCGTTCAGATGGTAAATTTGTCCTTGACGACTGAGGAACAGACGCAGGGCATACAGTCCCGCATATTCATAATCCTGTTCACCAGCCTGCATGGCAAAGGTGTGGAGCAGCCGCGTCTGAATAAGCAGCAGTGAGCCGAAATCGAAGTCATCTCGGACAGAACCCAGCTGATAATCTATGGCAGGATGACCTGCACGGTCGGCATAGACTAAGGCAGCACCCGAATCAAGTGCAGTGCGCAACATCCGTTCCAAGGCATTCTGTCCCAAAGTGACGGGGGTGGGCTTGGTGAAAAGCAGCACGTATTCAGCCCTTGCCTGCTCAGCAATCTCCATGATGGCATTGCTACTGGTCATGCCTTCCGACCAGAAAATATTCCTTACCGCCTTGCTCTCATTCAGCTGGCTGACAGTCGCCGCCATGACCTCACGGTCGAAATCGGGAAGGAAACAATCTATCATTTGTCTCATATTTGCACAATTTTCCTGCAAAATTACAATAAAAATCTGTAACAATCGAAAGAATTGAGAAGAATTTTGTAATTTTGCATCCGCAATCTCATTAACAAACAATACAAAACAATGAAGAAATTTCTAACTACCGTACTATTAGCAGGTGCCGTTGCCTATGCATCGGCCCAGGCAACAGGCAAGCCAGCCATACCGCGTGACGAAGCCTTAGAGGCCAAAATTGAGAAAACACTCGCCAAGATGACGCTCGACGAGAAAATCGGACAGATGCTGGAGCTGAACTTCGACATCATGGGCAAATACGATGCCAGTGGAAGTTGGAAACTTAACGAGGCCATGCTCGACACTTGTATCTCCAAGTGGAAAGTGGGTTCTATTCTCAACGCTCCAGCGACGCGTGCTGCTACCGTTGAGCAATGGCAGTACTGGATTCGGCTTATTCAGGAGAAGTCAATGAAGTACTTGGGTATACCCGACATATACGGACTCGACCACAACCACGGCGTCACCTACACCCAGAAGGGAACGCTCTTTCCACAGCCTATCAACCTTGCAGCTTCGTTCAATACCGAGCTGGCTTTGCGTGGGGCTCAGATTACAGCCTACGAAAGCCGCGCCGCCAACTGCCCCTGGGTTTACAATCCCGTTGTCGACTTGGGGCGCGATCCCCGTTGGCCACGTATCTATGAGAGCTTCGGCGAAGACCCCATCGTGAACGCCCGTATGGTGGAAGCCGAAATCAAAGGCTATCAGGGTGACGATCCCAACCATTTAGGCCCGTACAATGTAGCCACGAGCACCAAGCACTACTTTGCCTATGGTGCCCCCTGGACGGGCAAAGACCGCACTCCTGCTTACGTCTCACCGCAGATGCTGCGTGAGAAATACTTCGAACCCTTCAAGGCTGCTGCCCTTGCAGGCACGCTGACCATGATGGTCAATTCGGCCAGTATCAACGGCGTACCCGTGCATGCCAGCTATGAATACCTGACAAAGTGGTTGAAGGAGGACTTGAACTGGGACGGTATGCTCGTCACCGACTGGGCCGACATCAACAACCTCTTCCAGCGCGAACACGTAGCCAAGGACAAGAAGGATGCCATCCGCATTGCCATCAACGCAGGCATCGACATGTCAATGGATCCCTATAGCGTCGATTTCTGCATCCTGCTGAAAGAACTTGTGAACGAAGGTCAGGTAAAAATGTCGCGCATCGACGATGCCGTGCGCCGCATCCTGCGTGTAAAGTATCGTCTCAACCTTTTTGAGCAGCCTAACACTGGCGGCAAGAACTACAGTCTGTTCGGCTCCGACGAGCATGCCATTGCCGCTCTTGATGCTGCCGAAGAAAGCATCGTCCTGCTCAAGAATGAGGGAAACACCTTGCCCCTGGCTCTTGGCAAAAAGATTCTCCTCACTGGCCCCAATGCCAACCAAATGCGTTGTCTGAACGGAGGCTGGAGCTATACGTGGCAGGGCTCGAAGGCCGAAGACCTCTCAGAGCAGTACAACACCATCTACGAAGCCCTTTGCAACAAGTATGGTAACCTGAACGTCACATTAGAGCAGGGTGTCACTTATAAGGAAGACGGACAATACTGGGAAGAGAACACACCTCAGATTGCGAAGGCCGTGGAAGCTGCTGCCAAGTGCGACGTTATCATAGCCTGCATAGGCGAGAACTCATATACTGAAACGCCCGGCAACCTGACAGACCTGTGGCTTTCGGAGAATCAGCGGAACCTGATAAAGGAACTGGCCAAGACGGGTAAGCCCATTATCCTCGTGCTCAACGAGGGCCGTCCGCGCCTCATTGCCGACATCGAGCCCCTCGCCAAAAGCATCGTACACATCTTCCTGCCTGGCAACTACGGTGCTGATGCATTGGTCAACCTGCTCAGCGGCGATGAAAACTTCTCGGCCAAGATGCCTTACACCTACCCCAAGGAAATCAACTCGCTGATTAACTACGACTATAAGGTGAGCGAAGAGGTTGGAACGATGGCAGGTGCCTACGACTACGATGCCAAGGTCATCCTGCAATGGCCCTTCGGCTATGGTCTGAGCTACACCTCTTATATATATAGCAACCTCAGGGTGGATAAGACCAGCTTCACGGCCGACGACATTCTGACTGTCAGCGTCGATGTGAAGAATACGGGCAATCGGGCTGGCAAGGAAGCCGTACTGTTGTATTCGAGCGACCTCATTGCATCGCTGACTCCCGACAACAAGCGGCTGCGCGCCTTCGACAAGGTAGCTTTGGAACCTGGCGAGACAAAGACTGTCAGATTCACCCTGCCCGCCAAAGACTTGGCTTTCGTTGGAGCTGATGGCCGCTGGACTTTGGAGGAGGGAACCTTCACGCTGAAGGTCGGCCGACTGACGCAAGACGTACAGTGTACGAAGACCAAGACGTGGGACACACCCAACATCTAACCGCCCCATATTTGGTTATGTCAGAATAATTGCGTAACTTTGCACGCGAAATAGCGACAGACGCATGGAGAATGATAAGAAAGTGCTGATGGGAATGACCGTGCCCGAGCTGAAAGAAGCAGCCCGGGCATTGGGCATGCCTGCCTTTACTGGCGGCCAGATAGGCCGTTGGCTCTACCAACAGCACGTACTATCCATCGATGACATGACCAACATCTCCAAGCAGAACCGCGAGCTCCTGAAAGAGCACTACACCATTGGTGCGATGCAGCCTATCGACTGCCAGCGAAGCATAGACGGAACGGTGAAATACCTGTTTCCTGTGCATTGCGGCAAGCAGGGTGAGGCCAGTAAATACGTAGAGACGGTGTTCATCCCTGACGGGGAGAGAGGCACGCTATGCGTATCGTGCCAGGTGGGATGCAAGATGAACTGTCTGTTCTGCCAGACGGGAAAGCAAGGCTGGGAAGGAAATCTCAGCGCTGCCGACATCTTGAACCAGATTTACTCACTGCCTGAGCGGGAGCAGCTCACCAACATCGTGTTCATGGGACAAGGCGAACCGATGGACAACTTGGACGCTGTACTACGGGCAACTGAAATCCTGACTGCCGACGATGGCTACCAGTGGAGTCCGAAGCGCATTACGGTAAGCTCGGTAGGCATATGGGGTAAACTGAAACGTTTCCTTGATGAAAGCCAATGCCACGTGGCCATCTCCATGCACTCACCCCTGCACGAACAACGTCGGCAGCTGATGCCAGCAGAGGGACAGATGACCATCCAGGAAGTCTGCGACCTGCTCCGACAATATGACTTCACCCACCAACGCCGCTGCTCATTCGAGTACATTTGCTTTGGCGGGCTAAACGACTCCATCGTTCATGCCCGTGAAATCATCAAGCTGGTGGAGGGGCTGGAGTGCC
>JAEEGH010023522.1_pt1 | contig 12519 bp, 18 predicted proteins | sample 9134181 | NCBI WGS metagenome assembly JAEEGH01 (sample SAMN16246544, study PRJNA631951) | gut metagenome | biome: gut microbiome; feature: rumen; material: DP-attached | host: Bos | place: Iran: Karaj | collected 2018-10 | reverse complement strand
TTAACAATAAACGCTGTCTCACTCAGATTATTCTCCATAGCCAGCTTCATCATGAAGTCTTCTTTCGGCCATTTATCCATTACACAAACAGCCGCCGGATTTCCGGAAAACGGCTTGTCTGTAAAAGCATCAACAATATATTGCTTCACTACTTGCCTCCTTGTTTGATAATGCCTGAATATTATATTACCATCAGCAGCGTCCCCGCTCCGATCAGGATGCATCCCATAATTGACTTTGCAGTAAACTGATCATGCAGGAACACAAATGCCAGAACCAGAGTGATCACCACGCTGAGTTTGTCTATAGGTACTACTTTAGAAGCTTCTCCCAACTGTAATGCTTTGTAATAACATAACCACGAAGCACCCGTAGCCAGACCTGAGAGAATAAGAAATATCCAACTTCTTTTGCCGATCGTCGATAACCCGCTCTGTGCATGAGTTATGAATACCATAATCCAAGCCATTCCAACCACTACCACGGTTCGGATGGCCGTAGCCAGATTAGAATCCACTCCTTCGATTCCTATCTTAGCCAATATTGATGTTAATGCTGCAAATACAGCAGATAACAGTGCAAATATGATCCACATATATCTAAAACCTCCCCATCTATATTTCATTCCGACAATTAAAGTTTCAAAATAATAAATTCCAATTTTATGTTCCAACGTTCATCCCGACAAACTTGAAGTTGTCCTATTATAATCCTTTAGAATAAAGGACTTCTTCTGTATCAAAAGCAAGCTTTGAAAAATCTGTCAACGCAAACCCGTTTGCTTCATAAAAAGCTCTGGCGCGAAGGTTTTCCCGGAACACCCATAGAACCACTTCGGAATAACCCGCTTCCTTGATGTCTTTCAGAACCCGATCCATCATCTGACTTCCATAGCCCTTACGCCAATTGTCAGGTAGACTGTGAATACAAATAAGTTCTGCCTTTCCGACAAACTCGGAGTCTCTTGCTGCATCCCAATATGCGATGCAATGCGATTTTCCGTCCACTATGAGAAGATATCCATTCCCCTTATTCTCATCTAAAAGTCTCTGATACATAGCGGTCGCTCGTTCTATATTAGTACATTTTGTCAACGTTTCAGCTTCAAGGATGCTCGCAAAAGCTGCTTTCCAACTTTCAGTTTGAATATAAGCAAGATCTCTAGCATCACCTTGCTGAACTTTTCGAATAACCACTTCCATTTCCATATCTCCTTATTTTAATTGACATACGCATAATATCACTAGATAATACTCTTCCCAAATGAAGAGAACGGGTGTCACAAATGCGTAACACCCTTTTCAGCCTTATAGCTTAATGATTTATTTCATTCTGTTATTTTTTATATCTAGTTACCTTTTCCCAATTGCTTGGAAAGCCCATATATTCAAGCAAATCTTTTTCTGGCAGATGTGGGCATCCCTTATTTACCTTAACAATCAGCAATTTCAGCTTTCTCTTGAACTCCTTAAACTCATTATCCGGGATCAAGTATTTAAGTGCTATGACAACCGCAAACAAATCATGCTTACCATTTATGTAGGTACCATTTTTCATTTGAATCCCCATTTTAATATGTAAGTCAGTATTAGGGCCGGATAATTTTGAATGAAATGTAAATAGCCTCTCACTGTGAGCACAGACATTTCTGCAGCTTGCAATTATTCTGATAAACTGATGCAATTCAGCTTCAGAAACCTTTGAATAATTCTGACTGACTTTTGTTCTTACATCCGTTGTAGCATATTGATACATGGCTGCTACATTACCAAAAGTAATAGCATTCATTGCAACCCAAAGAGGAACATTCCCATATGTGTTTACATGATGCACTATATATGGATAATTGCTTGGTAAAGTTATTGCCTTTTGCAGGCAAGTTATCAATCTACTTATACCAAGAGCATTGTTAGGTGTATTGTTGTAATTGTTGGCATTCAGATACTGGCTTTGATTGTCCCCATATTTCTCACAGAAGTGATATGAAAGCAGCGACTTGATCTGCCGTTCTACATGAAGAATATATTTAAGAAGCAAAGATCTCATTTCTTCATCGAAATAGTAGAGATTTACTATCTCTTCAAACGTAACACCTCTAAGATATTTTCCAGACGGCAAGTGCTTAAAAGGTTGCTTATATCCGCCAATCAGAGAATAATAGCTTATTTCCTTTAATTTATTCTCAGCATAGTTCCTGTCCTGAATTATCAGGTCCTTTTCTATTTCAAGCTTATCCAACTGTTGCTGATATGTATAAAACACTTTTGCCACAAAAGGTTCCTCCAAAATAAAAAAAGAGAGCTCACGCATGAACTCTCTGGGCCGTGGGCATCTCGAGATTCCACAGCGCATCCACTACCTATAATATACAAGTAATCAACCTTTTTTTCAACAACTTTTTTATCACTTAAGCATTCCCATTTTATTGTATATTTTATGCAAGAAATATACAGATTGTTAAATTATTTGTAAACACGATTTACTGTAATATATTCCTTCAACCCTTATATACATAAACCAAAAGTGTCTCGAAAATCATTACTTTTTCGAGTCACCTCGATTCTTCTAAGAATTCTATCCCTTTATTTTCAGATGCTTTTCCCATAGTAACCTTCATGCACTTGCTTTTCTCTTTAATGGAAAAAATCTAGTCATATTGTCTCTGTAAACCAGAATTTTATGTGTCTATTCTGATGATTTCAGCAAGAGCTTTGTTTCTATATACTAAATCATCACGGACGATAAAGCCCATTTTCTCCCAAAAGTCATTTCCAACTTCGTTTCTATCGAAAACAACCAACGCTGCCTTATTGATTCCATGTTTCTGTAATGCTTCCATAGCCGTATCTACAAGACTCTTTGCGATGCCTTGCTTTCTATATTGTGGATTTACTGCTGTATGATAAATATATCCTCTCCTACCGTCATTTCCAACAATAATCACACCAACAATATTGTTATCTACTTCTGCAACAAAACAAGTATCAGGATTCCTTTTGAGGAATTTTTCTATGCCTTCTATTGAATCATCAAGATTATTTAAACCCATTCCTGCACAGGACATCCACAGCTTATACACTTTTTTATAATCATCAATTGTCATTAAACGTATACTCATATCCATCTCACAAACTCCGATTCTCTTAATTTCACTGCCTTTAATTATACTGAATCCTTAGTCTTCACGAAATACCAAATCTATATTAATCCCGCAATTGAAATGTACAATATAAAAAACTTCAAAATAATTGTTGACCCTAACGTTACGTCATAGTTTATTGTATAATTACCACGGAGGGAAAAGCAATGATGACAGTAAATGAAGTAAGCAAATTAGCAGGCGTGAGTATACGCACACTGCAATACTATGATTCAATTGGACTACTAAAGCCGGCAGAGTACACTGAATCAGGGTATCGACTGTATGACGATGCAGCAATGGAACGTTTGCAACAGATTTTATTATTCAGAGAGCTGGAGTTCCCGTTAAAAGAAATTAAGGAAATCGTTACGCGACCTGATTTTGACAAAAAGAAGGCCCTGGAACAACAGATTGAACTTCTTACAATGAAAAAAGAGCATCTGGAAAGCCTTATAAATTTCGCCCGTGGAATACAAAACGGAGGAAATAATATTATGGATTTTACAGCATTTGATACTAGTAAGTTAGAGGAATACACAAGAAAAGCTAAAGAGCAATGGGGAGACAGCAAAGCTTTTTCAGAATATGAACAGAAATCAGCTTCCCGTTCTAAGGATGATGAGAAAATGCTTTGGAGCAATTTCATGAAGTTATTTGAGAAATGTGGCAAGCTTAAGGATTCTGATCCTAAATCTTCCGAAGCTCAGGCTATCGTAAAAGATATCCAGAACTACATCACCCAGAACTTCTATGAATGCACCAATGAAATTCTTGCAGGTCTTGGTAAGATGTACGCCGCAGAAGGCGAATTCAAAACCAACATCGATAAAGCCGGTGGAAATGGTACTGCCGAGTTTGTCAGCCGTGCAATTGCTGAATATGTAAAGTAACCAGGCAGGAGGCACTTAAAGCGCCTCCTGTTCTTATATTGGTTCTCCTATCGAATTATCTCCTGTGATGCGTTCTCCTAGATGATTTGCCCATCTCTCTGGATATGCAGAAAAGTAAGATATCTTCTCAGCATCACGTTTCCTCACAAAAACCGGTAGAAAACTCCAAAGAATAGATGGTAGTCCAACAGCAATTAAATATAAAGGGCCAAATATTAATGATTGAATTGTGTGTCCATATTCATGCACCATTAGCATTTTAAAAAACGCTTCCTCAGAATAATTCTTTCTTTTTCCCTCGTAATAAAAAAACGGATCATCCGATACAAAAAGAAACATTCCTAATGACAAGCTGGACTTGCTCTTCCATTCGGTAACAATTGAACCTTTATACGAATAATGCTTACATTCTCTATTTAAAATAAAAACAAAAGCTCCCGCCAATGTCTGAGGTAATCCCCAAGTACATTGCAATAATCTGTATAATATCTGCAATTAGAATTCCCCCTTAACATATTTACGAACTATCTCAAGCCCGCCCATAGGAACGCAGAACTTCTCATCCCTTGGTGGCTGGCATGCCTGATAAACTTCCTCCAGGTCGAACCACTCTACACTGTCCAGCTCTTCCTTTTATTCTCATTCTTTTGCAAGAATCTTAAGTCCTGCAATTCCAACTACAATTAGAATAACACATATGACCTGCGGAACCGACAGTTTTTCATGAAAAAGAAATACACCAAGCAGCGTCGTTCCAAGTATTCCCATTCCAGTCCACATAGCATAGGCAGTACCCAAAGGCAACTGTCTTAGTGCAATTGCTAAGAATACAGCACTGGCTATGTAGCCCACTCCGGTAACAATCGATGGAACCAGTACCGTAAATCCGTTAGACATTTTCATTGCCACAGCCCAGGTGATTTCCAACGCTCCGGCAATCAATAGATAAATCCACTTCATATAAAAAACCTCCAAAAGGCACTCGCATCACTGCAAGTGCCTCATTATTGCAATAAGTGTTCAAGGATTAAAAAGTTCTTATCTCCCTAGCCATCGAAAATGGTATTATTTCTCCAGGATTTGTTCCTTGATATGCCTTTTCCTCATGCATGTAATCTACAATTTCTTGTGCCTTATAATTCTTAAACTTCCTTATCACAGCATCCAAAATAGATTTATCCTTATCGCTTAATACACTATAATCCATGCCCTTACTCGGATAAATATGAAGCATGGAATCATAGTTGATGCTTACTTCCTCACGAACATTCAGGTTTTCAAGATTCATGAGGCTATAATGCCCAATCGGAAGTGCACCCATTTCATTATGGCGATAAACCAATCCGGTAATTGCAACTCCATTTTCTTTATAAGATAAGGCATCAGCGTACCAAAGCATTTTCATCAACTTAACCTTGAAAAGATTTGATACCTTCTCAGCTATATAGGAAATAGCGGCTTCAAGCTTATCTATATCCAACAAAACAAATCCATTTGAATCAGAGGGCTCTTCAAAACTTGCATACTCACCTTCAAATGCTTGTCGTGTCAGGTATTCTTTTCCATATGAATCTAACTTCTCCACGATTTTTGATCTTACTTCAAGTCTTTTAAGATCAGGAAATTTATCCGCATTTTTCTTCAAAAATTCTAAAGCTTGCAACGGATTATCTTTTATCAAACGTAGCATAGTATCATATGCCTCATCTTGAATTGCCTTACTCTCATAACGAGAAATTGTAGCTTCTCCCCATCCAAGTAATCTTGCTAAGTCTACTTGAGACAATCCATAGCTTTCTCTTATTGCCACGATTTCATCAGAAGTAAGTAATCCATGTTTAACACGATATGCATTCCTAGCGTTGAGAAGATTTTCATTTGTCATAGAGCCAGTTTCAAATTCATTTTCCTCATCATCCGCATTTGCACAAAAATAAAACCTCTCTTCATAGGTTACCTTATCCCCTTTCAGAGTAATCGTTGCAAAGCGTTTTCTTTCTTCCACTTCATGTGTTTTGTCGCACAAAGGACAATCTATATGAACCTTTCTAATTAATGTGCTGGCCTCCATAGTTTGCCTCCTTTCCTTTCCGTTTATGCATATGGGAATTTCATAGGATCACTTGCGTAATGGAATGACACGCATAATATGCGTCGCTTCTGATCTCCCTTAATCTTTAATTTCACATAAACAAGCTTTCTGTTAATGTCTTTTCCGAAAACAAACAATAATGGTGGATCTAAATCATCTTTGTCAATCTTTGTCTCGGAATACTCGGAAACTGTTAGCTCTTTAAGTCTCTCAACCACATCCCATGTATCATAGTCAAGATCCAATAGTGTATATGGTGTAGAGTGTTCTTCATCATTGGGCTTTTTCTTTTTTATCAGCGTAAGATCAGAATCTATATTAAAATCCTCTTTTCCCAGAAGCTCTTTCAATTCTTCCAGGAAAGCGATGTCTTCTCTTTTTTTCGATTGCGTGCTAAAAAAAATGTCAATTACCTCCCTTAATATATTCACTATCAATTGATAGTATACGCATCAATTGATAGTTTGTCAAGATTCCTTTTCCGCCATGTCTTCGATGTTCTTGTGTGGTACATTCTCAAGCATGTCAGCATTTCTCTCTGCTGATACCACTTCCATGGAAAGCGTCTGTTTCATCTGGTCATAGTCATTGACCTTATCGATATCAAAGCTCTTCGATTCTGTGATTCCCTTAACAGCCTGATCAGAAGCTCGTTCTACGATATCGATATAATCCTTTCCATCCTCATACGCTGCAAAGGCACTACTGAAATTGATATTCACACCAATCACACTTCCCGGTGCTTTCACTGTCAAAGCGTCGTACCCATCGTTCAACTTATCAATGCGTTGAACAGCTGTCTCTGCTTCGATTCCCCTGATTGCAAGATTCCTTAATACATCCTGCTCCATGTCCTGTTTGAATACGTAGTCCATTGTCTACCTCCTTTAAATAGTGAATAGTTACTGCTCAAAACGAGCGCAAAAAAGCAGCTACCTCGATTGAGATAACTGCTATGTAACGTTAAATATTCAATTAGGTCGGCAAATGTGAAGTTTATCAATCATTCCGGCTTATCTATTATTTTCAGTATTCACACTTCCACAGCCCTCATATACTGATTTTTTCTCATTCAATCGTGCGTAATTCTACCTCTAAAGAGACTTGGATACTGAAATCACCACTGTCCCCGTCCCCTGGAACCATTATCTTAGTAGAAAATCAACTATCGTTTTCTTCTCTTCATCCGTTAAAAGATTCATGTGACCACGCCCTTTTAACAAGTAGGTTTCACAATCCGGGATGATTTTCTTCGCTCTTCCAATTACTCCATTTCCAGGAAACAGACAATCATTTTCAGCTGCCATGACAAGTGTTGGTGCATTACACTTCTTCATAAATTTCTCATCCACATTGCTTGGCATGCCTTTCTTTATCTTGACATGGTCAATACTCAGTTTTGCTGTTTCATATATGTCTTTTGTAATATTGTCTTCGGTTATAGCCATTGGAAGCATGCACTTTTTTAGCCATTTGTCTTTCCCCGTAATCCAATAAGCCATCATTGGTAGCAGCATACTTGCACTTTTTATTGCAGGTGCATTTTTTATTCCTGAGGGAACATATAAAACAACCCGATCGATCTTATCAGGGCATACGCACATCGCCTTCGCAATCACACCAGCACCGAAGGAACCGCCAAAAAGACTGATTCTATCATACTTAAGACCATCTATTACTTCACTGACCCATCTTCCATAAGCATATCCACTCGACAGCAAACTTGTTTCAGCGCTCTTCCCCGGATGGCCAATCATATCAACTGCATATATATGAAAATCATTCATTATAAAGCCACAAGCAAGGAGATTGTAAGCTGTGGTAGCATTTCCACCATGAAAAACCAGAAGTGGTGTACCAGTTAGATTACCTGTCTCGATAATATGTGTCTTCCCGAAAGAAGTATCTACATAGACATCTTTCCATGGTACCTGCAGCCTTGAAAGCTGGCTATCATATAGATTCAGTATTTCTTCTTTTCCTTTTTCTGATTTGTATATCGTTTTCATAACCTATCCATTAGCTAGCTAAACTTCGATTATCCTACACCCTAAAAGTCAATTATTACAACGATTCAATAAATTCTACTAGTTCCTCAGCTATTTCATCTTGCCTAAAATTATGTACATAATGACCACAATCCAGTTCTATAACTTCTGCATTTGTAAGATCTGAAATATAATCACTTTGAATATCTATCCAATTTTCAACACCTGTTTCATGTCCATCTGATACAAACATAAGCATTGATATATCAGGCTTGGGATTTCTATCAATTTCTGCTACTGCATCCGAAATTGCCAAACCCTCATTTATGATACAAGTATTTACTGCTTTACTTGCAGCAAGCGCCCTATAAATCTTCTTTTCTTTGTCTGTAAGTTTTTCTGGAAGCTGACTATCAGAATAAAATAACCTAACTATCCCTAGTTCACGAGCAAAAGCTGCAAGCCTTTCCTTTTTAATTGTGCTGTCCCAGTCCCAATTATCGTAGGCTCTCGGAAGTGCCATATCAAGACCAACAATAGCTTCCACTTCATCTGGGTAATTTTGAGCCCACATTATTGCTTCAATTCCTGACATAGAATGCGGACAAAGAATATACGGGCCTTCTATTCCTGCCTTGGTGAGTGCTTCCCTATCTTGTCTAAGAATAGTATCAAAGGATCTCTCACTATCAACCACATCACTAAATCCATACCCAAATTTTTCAATAACAACTATTTTATAATCGCTACTCAAAAGAGAATACAAACTTTTAAAATCAAGAACCGGCGCAGCTGTTCCAGAACCTGAAAGGAAAAGAAGTGTATGTTTTCCTTCGCCTTCGGTGTATATATTCATCTTGTGACCATCCACCTCGACAAATTGCCCAATAGGTTTCTCTATTAGCGCCTCTTCAGATGCAAGCATAATCTTGTTATAGATAAAAATTCCACCAATAAGAAAAACCAACACTATAAATAGTAGTAATAAAATCTTCCCAGTAATTCTAAGTATTTTTTTCATTTTTTCTCTCTTCATATATAATTCATCATCTGAACAACTCAAGCTATTTCTTTCTATTGAGTTAATTTCAATGTCACATCAGCATTACTTAATAACTCTGTCAGCTCATCTTCAGACAGATTGATTTTACCAAGCCTGGTGTATGCCCATGAATTAGAGCCATAGAATACAACAATCTGATTTCCTGAATAGAGCACAATATCACCTGCACTTGTGGTGGTCTGCTTATCATCTCTGGCAATGCTCTGGCCTATGGAGCCCACCTGCTCAAATCCACCATACATAGACATCTGGATTTCCAGGCCATCAGCTGCTAGTTCGCATAAAGCATCCACAGATGCATTGTCTTCCCAAGTAACTGGTATTTCTTTTCCATCAATTTGTAATATCATCCCTACCTCTTCCTCTGAATCTTCTTCAATAATAGCCTCCTGCACTTCTACAGTGTCAGGCGCATTTGGAGGCTGTTCAATGCTGCTATACGGCATCAGCGATACAACTAACCCTGCCAGGGCACACACCACTATCGCCAGCCCTTCGGCGGATAGTTGTACAATGTCTTAATCGGATTTCTAGACATAATGTAAACCATCAAGGTAAACAGTGTACATAAGACTATGCCTTCAATTATAAAAATCATAATACTCCCCCATAAACTGTCGATTTTTATGATTCAATTTCAATATTAAATACTACTACTACCTCATCTCCTTGATTTTGCTATTAATCAAGTTCGCTGTTTTCATATCATATAAGAATTCAACGAAATGATTTCCGAAGGCGATGACAAGTATTATCAACATCACCACCAGCATTCCCACCAGGCTTTTCCACAAGCCTGCGTAGAAAGTCAACGGCAATGTAATGGCCATATTTATCAGTATGCAGATAATCTCTCTGCACCACCAAGCTGCCCCGTGCAACTCCTGCTTTGATATAAACACCAAACTAGAAAGTGCCGCTGCAACTGCGCAGATTATCAACACTGCAAACTGCACATTATTTATACCATCCACAATTCCAAGCACTGGCCCTAAAATCACCATAATAAACAGCATGCCAGCGCACACGTTTATAAATCTTCTAAGAACATTTAATATCTCTTGTTTCATCTGTCATACTCCTATAATCCCATCTTTTCCTTTAAATCAGCTACGTATTTTCGGGAAACAATCAGCTTCTCCTTATTTATCATGGTAATCTCAAATCGCCCTGAAAGAGATGGCTTCATGTTTGCAATCTTTTTAATGTTGATTAGCATAGACTTTGATGCCTTGAAAAAATCAGTGCCTCTGCACAGCTGCTCCGCTTCATAAAGACGCATCCTGTTTTCATAAACATCATCCTCACAATAAATGAACAATCTCTCATCAACTGTCTCTATATAAAAGACCTCATCCAGACGAATCTGATATGTCTTATCATCTTTCTTACAAGTGATTTTCTGATTGCCCTCCACTAGCTCCTTTGCAATCTCCTGCAGCCTCTCCTTATTGGACTCATGACAAAAGATATCCAGTGTCTCCTCCATGGAGTCTTCAATGATGTGGATATTGATGTTCATCAACCTTTTATTCCCCCGCTTGTTATGCCGCTGATTATCAGACGCGACAATAATAAATAGATTATGATAGATGGCAGGATTGAAAAGGCAATTACCATGTAAATCAGACCATTATCGTAATTTGCAAAGTTTGCACTTCGTAAAAGCGATATTACAATTGGCATTGTTTTCTTATTATCCTCATGTAAAATCAGTGCCGGAATGAAGTAATTATTCCAAGATTCCACAAATTTGAAAATCATCTGCACCGCAAATGCCGGTCTCATCAGTGGCAACACGATTCTATTGAAAACAAAAATCTCTGAAGCACCATCAATCCTTGCCGCTTCCACTAGTGACATTGGAAGCGTACTCTCCATGTATTTTATCATATAGTAGAAAACGATTGGAGATGCTATTTCCGGTATAATCAGCGGAATAAATGTATCCATCAGATGCATATCATCCACCAAGCTTATAAATCCAAGGGCCGTCACCTGTCTTGGAATCATCATAAAACCAATCATAATGGTATAAAAAAGCTTCCTGCCCTTGAAGCAATATGCATGAATTCCATAGGCTGTCATAATGGAAAAATAGCTGCAAAGTAGTGACGAAGAAAGCGCTATCACCATGCTGTTTTTCATGCTATTCATTACAGGCAAGGCGCAGTGTCTCATACTGTTCCAGTTTTTCACAAGAGCCGTTCCAGGTATCAGGGAAAATCCACTTGATAGCTCGCTGTTAGATCTGGTGGCGTTTATAAATAAGGCATAAAACCAAAACAGGCACAGGAAAGATACGAGGATCAATATCGTATATGCGAAGATTCTTTGTACACGTCTACTCATCTTACGCCCCTCCCTTCTTCTGTCTTAGAGTTAAGGCTAAAGACGATGATAGAAAGCACCGCTGTCACCATAAACAATATAAAGGACAACGCTCCTGACACACCATAATTTTTGCTAAACATGTGCTTGTTCATATACATCAGCACAGTCATGGTGGAACGATTTGGATCTCCCGTTCCCTTGGTGAGAATCTGTGGAACATCAAACATCTGGATTCCACCTATAAGAGATGTAATTATCACATACAAAAGGATTGGTCGAATAAGTGGCAGCGTGATCCTTGTAAATACCTGCCAGGTGCTGGCTCCGTCCACCTCTGCTGCTTCTTTTAGAGATTTATCAATCCCCAACATTCCCGCCAACAAAAGCAAAGTGGTATTGCCAAACCACATGGTGCAATTCATGAATGCAATAAGCGCTCTTGTAGACCAAGTATTTGAGAAAAAATGAAATGGCTCATCAATAATTCCCCGCTCCATCAGCAGTGCATTTACAGGACCGCAATCCGCAAAAAAAGAGAAAAACAAAGATGCGAAAGACGCGGCGATAATCAGATTTGGAAAATATATAACTGTCTTGAAAAACTGGATTCCTCTTAGACCCAATCTATGATCCGAAAACCATGCCGCCAGCGTAATCGATAAAACTAACTGTGGCACAAATCCAAGAATCCACATGATGGCCGTATTACCAAGGTAAGTGTAGATGCTCTTGTCCGTAAGCAACGTCGCGTAATTTTCGAGACCACAAAAGAACGGACCCACTTCCACTAGTCCCTTCCAATAATTTACAAATAAAGATTTATACAAGGAAATAACGATCGGCAAAGCCGTGAATAATAGATAAACGATGATATATGGAGATATAAAAAGAATCCCCCATTTGCTCTTTTTCATTTAAAGTTCCCCCTACACATATCAGTGTAGGGAAGAACTAATTCCTCTTCAACAAATGGACGGTGAAATGCATATTATGTAGGGTGAAATGCAGTG
>JAEEGH010023517.1_pt1 | contig 12523 bp, 15 predicted proteins | sample 9134181 | NCBI WGS metagenome assembly JAEEGH01 (sample SAMN16246544, study PRJNA631951) | gut metagenome | biome: gut microbiome; feature: rumen; material: DP-attached | host: Bos | place: Iran: Karaj | collected 2018-10 | reverse complement strand
TGATTTTCTTTATCGCGTTTGGAGCGGCTAAACTTTTGAAGCTGCCATTTGATATTGCAGCACCTGCAGGGATGATCGGAGCGTCCAACTTCTTTGAGCTTGCGGTAGCTGTTGCCATTGCTTTATTCGGGACAACAAGTCCTGCGGCGCTGGCAACTACGGTCGGAGTACTGACAGAAGTGCCGGTAATGCTGACATTGGTGAAGATTGCAAATAAGTCGAAAGAGAGGTTTTGAAATATGTGGACGTTTATACAGGATCAGATACTTGGAATGAAATGGCTGAATGGCCTGATAGAAAAGCTTCTGTTCGCATTCGGGCTGGATACCGGCAGCAGAATTGGCGGAAGCATACAGTTTTTTATTTATGATGTGATCAAGATCACTGTGCTGCTGTGCGTTCTGATATTCCTGATCTCATACATCCAGAGCTTCTTTCCTCCGGAGCGGAGCAGAAAGATCATGGGCAGATTTCATGGTGTAGGTGCGAATATCGTTGGTGCTTTACTTGGGACAGTTACGCCATTCTGTTCATGTTCATCGATACCGATATTCATGGGATTTACCAGTGCCGGACTTCCTCTTGGGGTGACATTTTCATTCCTGATATCATCCCCGATGGTGGACTTAGGAAGTCTGGTTCTGCTGATGAGTATCTTCGGGGCGAAGATTGCAATCGTCTATGTGGTGCTTGGACTGGTGATTGCCGTAATCGGCGGTACAGTGATTGAAAAGCTGCACATGGAAAACCAGATAGCCGATTTTATCAGGAACAGCAATAGCAGCGTGGATATTGAAACACCGGGACTGACAGTGAAGGATAGGATAGTTTACTCCAAAGATCAGGTGATGACTACATTTAAGAAAGTGTTTCCGTATATTCTGATAGGAGTCGGTATCGGTGCTGTGATTCATAACTGGATTCCGGAGAACTGGATACAGACTGTGCTTGGGAGCAGTAATCCATTGGGTGTGATTCTGGCTACTATTGTAGGTGTTCCGATGTATGCGGATATATTTGGGACAATTCCGGTGGCAGAAGCACTTTTAGCTAAGGGTGCGCTTTTGGGAACGATCCTCAGCTTTATGATGGCGGTTACGACACTCAGCCTTCCATCTCTGGTTATGCTGAAAAATGCAATCAAGCCGAAACTTTTAGGAACGTTTATAGCAATCTGCACAGTGGGGATTGTCATTGTCGGATACGGCTTCAACGCCATTGCTTATTTATTGGTGTGAAAGGGGGAGATTTAATGCATAAGCCAAAAGTAGCATTTATCTGTGTTCATAACTCTTGTCGCAGCCAAATTGCCGAAGCATTGGGCAGATACCTCGCATCTGATGTGTTTGAGAGTTATTCTGCCGGAACGGAAACAAAGCCTCAGATAAATCAGGACGCAGTGCGTCTGATGAAGCGAATCTACGGCATTGACATGGAAAAAACTCAGTACAGCAAGCTTTTGACAGATATTCCTCCCGTAGATGTAGTTGTTACGATGGGATGCAATGTCAAATGCCCATTCCTTCCCTGTGTTGAGAGATTTGACTGGGGATTAGATGATCCGACAGGGGCTAGCGACGATGTATTTATCGAAACGATTCGGGAGATTCACAAAAAAATTGTAGAGCTTTCGCAGCATTTGGCTGAGTGATTGACGGTTACAGAAATAATAATTTACTTAAGGAGGATGGTAACATGAACATTAAGGTATTAGGAGCAGGATGTAAGAGCTGTGAGGCGCTTCTGAATGCAACAAAAGAGGCAGTAGAAAGCAAGGGTATTGACACAGAGGTGGAGTATATCACTGACATGGAAAAGATTATGAGTTTCGGAGTGATGAGTATGCCGGCTCTTGTGATCGACGGAAAAGTTGTTTCAGCCGGAAAGGTTCTTAAGGTTAAGGAAGTTGAAAAATTCTTATAGGAGATGTCGGGGAAAAATGAACAATAAACGTGATAAAGCAATCGGATACTTTTCCGCAAAAATGCACTGTTCACAATCAGTGCTGGCGGCTTTTTCAGAGGAATGCGGGATATCGGAAGAACAGGCTTTCAGACTTGGGTCCTGCTTTGGAAGCGGGATGCGTAAGGGCGAGGTCTGCGGAGCGTGTATAGGAGCGCTTATGGTATTGGGGTTTCTGTATGGTGAGACACACCTTGGAAATAAGGAAGAGCGCGAGCTTTCAAATCGCATAAATGATCTTATGATGGGGCGTTTTAAGGAAGCAAACGGATCTTACATATGCAATGATCTTCTTGGATATGATATTTCAACTCCGGAAGGAAGACAGAAGGCCAGGAATGAAGGATTATTTACGGAGTTTTGCCCTAAGATGGTTGCAAGCGCAGTAGATATTTTAGAAGAAATCATAGAGGAGATGGAACATGACAGATCGATTAAATGTTAGGCCGGTTCAGATGAGCGATGCCGAACGGCTGGCGGAAATCTATTCGTACTATGTTAATGATACGGCTGTATCATTCGAGTATGAGGCACCGTCAGCAGAAGAGTTTATTAAAAGGATAGAGCATACTACGGAAAAGTATCCGTATCTGGTCTGTGAAAAGGACGATCTGGTAGTAGGATATGCATATGCCGGAGCATACAGCGTTAGAGAAGCATACACATGGACTGTAAGTACGTCAATTTATGTAGATAGGGATCATCGGAGAGAAGGGATAGGATCTCTATTATATGCATCCCTTGAGAAAGAGCTGAAAAAGCAGGGGGTAATCAATCTTCTTGCCGGAGTTGCCTTTTCAGAGAAAGAGGATGAGTATCTGTCTCACGACAGTTATCTGTTCCACTTGAAAGAAGGATATGAAAAGGTAGCACATATGAAGACTGTCGGTAAGAAGTTCGACAGGTGGTATGATCTTTTATGGATGCAGAAAAAAATATAAAGGATAGAAACTGGGATATATAAGCTATTGCAGGTCTTTCCTGCCAAAGTGTTTTATTCTTTTTTTCTGACTTTTTACCGGCAAAATTGCCAATAGCGTATTTTTACCGGTATAAAAATCACTTGATCGAAGGCCGATAACCGGCCAAAACTTATTTTCTCTAATTTTACCGGTACACCCCGGTCCCCCAATACGAGTAAAAAATCAATTTTCACTATTTTACCGGTACACACCGGTCCCAAGATACTGGTAGAAATCAGGAATTCACTTTTTTACCTATTGAACCTATCAAATAATTACCGGCTAAATCAGATGTTTTTTCTTTTTACCACCAAGACCAACCCCAATTACCCCAATAATGGGCTGGCTAAAAGCATACAAGCAGGCATTTAGCCATCCCGGCACTATTTTTAGAAAGAAGAAGATTTTGTACAACCGAGAATTTAATGAAAGAAAATTTATAAAACGTTATATTGGAAATTAATCCGGAAGAGAATCGATATTTGTGAGGTGTTATTTATGTAACTGCTTTGTTTTTATGATAAAGCAGTTACTTTTTTATTTGTTTGTTGACAAGGATGACTACTGGTGCTAATTTATGAGTGAATATTTATTCAGTGAATAAATCTATGATGTATATATAGGAGTATTGATATGCCTAAGAATAAAGAGAAATGTAAGCAAATGAGAGAGGATATGAGGGATAGAATCCTCAAGGAGTCATCTGTATATTTTGCTAAAAATGCTTTTGGAGATACGAAGATGAGTGATTTAGCGAAACATATAGGAATTGGCCAGGGTACCATATATTTATATTTTAAGTCCAAGGAAGAGCTCTTCGAGGAAATTAGAAAAGCTGCGGATAATAAGGAAGAGGTTTTAAAGCTTAAGATTCTTTCAAAGCTTCCTATTTCGGCAAAGGAAAAGATAGATAGAATCTCTAAAGAGGTAATTAAAAAGTTGAAAGATGATGATGATTATAAAGTGAAAATTATCATTTATACTCAGCTTCTTCTAGAGAAGGAAGACGAAATGTATTCCAGTGAAATGTATAAGGAGCTGGCGAAGATTATTAAACAGGGACAGAAAGAAGGAAGCGTAGTAGAGGGAAATGCAGTTTATCTAAGCGATCTTTACTGGGGGATAGTTTATCTCAATTCTCTAAAGCTTCTGTATATGGAAAATCATAAATTGGTTACAAAGGATACATTAAACAGGTTATTACTTAAAGATAAGTAGGGAGGCATTATGGCAAAAATTGCAATCGTTACTGGTGCTACCGGCGGACTTGGACAGGAATTCATCAAGGAAATACAAAAAATTGACGAGATAGATGAGATATGGGCAGTAGGACGAAATGAGAAGAAACTTGAAGAACTTAGGAAGAAATATTCTATCATTCGTCCTGTTATTGCAGATTTTAGTACAGATGGAGTTGAAGTCATTAAGCAGAAAATACAGAAAGAATTACGAGCTAATATTGATGACGTTCGATTTCTGATCAACAACGCCGGAATTGGATATATGGGTCATTTTGATAAGCAGGGTACGGAAGATATTGAGAAACTTTGCAAGATTAATTGTAGTGCTCCTGCAGCTCTTATGTCGCTTTGCATTCCATATATGAAGAGAGGGGCAAAGATAATAAATGTTTCGTCAGCATCTTCATTTCAACCTAATCCTTATCTAAGTATGTATTCGGCCAGCAAAGTTTTTCTGAAAAATCTTTCTAGGGCTGTAAGTGTTGAGCTTAAAAGTCGTGGGATTACGGTAACGTGTGTTTGTCCTGGATGGATAGATACGGAGATGCTTCCTGATGAGAAGGATGGCGAAAAGATACATTATACTGGTAAGATCAGTGCTGAAAAGGTAGTGAAAAAGGCTATGAGGGATTGCCTAAAGGGTAAGGATATTTCCACACCGGGAGCCTTTGCAAGTTATTTTAGGATCTATTCAAAATATACACCAACAAAGATTGTGATGAAGCAGTGGGTGAAAGCGATAAGGAGATATGTATCATGAGATACATGATTGAAACAGAAAGAAGTGATCTTTTTGATGTAAGTATTGTGATAGCTATGCGTGTTCATATTAAGGGAAATGTGAATGAAGATGGTTTACGCTCAGCCTTCGAAGAGGCAACTAAGGCCTATGAAATATTAGGTTGCAGAGTGGTACTTGAGGAAGATGGAACTGCATATTATGAAAATGAAAACTTTGAAGGACAGAAAGAAGGAAATCCGGTAACCTCCTCAAATAGTCAAAAATGTAGAAACAACAAGATATTTTTCGAAGAATCATCATGGCGTCAAATACTGAAAAGAGAAGAGAAAATCCGTTTTAAGATTGAGGAGGGGGAGTTTCTTAAAGCTTTTTGTTATGAAATGAATGAAGAAGGTTGCAGTATTATCTTCTTAATGCATCATTTAGGGGGAGATGGAAAATCCTTAGTGTATTTCATCGAGAGCTTCATGAAGGCTCTTTCTGGTGAGAAGCTGGAGTACTCAAATATCAGACTCATTTCTGCTGGCCCGTTGGATGATAAATCTCAAAGAGATAGACTAGGACCACTAGCATTTGTTCCCAAATCCTATAACAAGAAGTGGAACAAGGATGAGAGGAAGAAATCCTTTAATTATTCTGATATGGATAAGGCGTATGAAACCTATTGGAAAGAACATGAGTCTACCATCGATGAATATATCATAAAGCCTGAAAAGGTTAATATGATGCTAGGGAAATGCAAGGAATGGAATATAGGATTTACTGCTTATATTACTACGGCATTTCTCAGATGGCTTGGTCGAAAGGCTGATGTTGGTTACGCCGTAGACTATCGTAAGGACGGTAACAGATGCATGAGTAATCAGGCAACCGGTATCTCCATTAAGTATGCATATAACTATAATAAATCATTTCAGGAAAATGCTATAAAGGTTCAGAAACTCATGACGAAAAAATTGGAGGATGATCAGTCCAAAGAGTTTATTCTTCCCTTCATGGCATCCTTCGAGCCAACTCTGGTAGATGCTATAAATCTGGAGCACGCAGGCTCCTTTAGAAGTAAGACTTCCAAGTCTCTGGCAACAATTCTGGGATATAGAAAGAAGACCAAAGATATGTCTGTTACTAATCTTACAAAGCTGGATATTCCGGAAGAATATGGAGAGTATAAGCTGGATTTCTTCTCATTTATTCCGCCTGTAATATCGTATGGGAAAAATATTTTAGGCATTTCCACCTTGGGAGACTGTACGGTTCTAACACTTCATAGGATTAAAAAGGTTTGATGCAATTTACAACCCTTTTCGATATGCGGAAGGGGGTGTTGTATGTAGGAGATAAACTCACCGGGATACCGGTTTTAAGGAGGATAACGACGGAGCTCAGCCGATATCTGTGATGGCGATATCTCCGGTTCCCTTTACGGTATGTTTCAATTCATTGAATATTTCTCTGAGGTTTGTAAACGCAGTATATGCCTTATTGAAATTATCAATGGCGAGCTTTTTATCGCCGTTTTCATTGGCTTTCCAGGATTCGGTTGCGAACCTGTGAAGCTCTGCATGAATGCTTGAAGCCTTTTTGAAGGCCTGAGAAGAAGTGATCCTTGAATCGGTCTGCTTTCCGATCCATTTTCCGAATTTACAGCCCGCAGGATTGTTGAGCTGCTCAATATTAAGGTGTTCATAGCCTGACAGGTTGTTAAATACACGCCAGGTGAATATGAGGTGATCTATTTCAAAAACAGTGAGCCAGTCCAAAGTGTTGAGCTTTGCGCCGCCACGTGCGAGGTCACTTCTGAGCTTGTCCACGGCTCTTGAGATGGTGTAAAGGTGTTTGCCTGTTGCCATGCATTCATCTGCCAGTTCATCGTAGCTTTCGCCGATGGAATCGATGGCGGCTACCACATTTTCGGTAAGAGCTGTCTGGGTGTTGATCTCATCATATATATGATCTACCGACTTGCTTATAGAGTCGATCTGGCTTCCCATTTCGTTGATACGGTCTATGGACTTGTGGACACGTTCATTTCCTGCGGCGAGCTGCTCGGAAGTCTTGGCTATGGACTCGGTGATGGAATCTATGCCCTCAATGAGCTCCATAACATAATCCTCGATCTTTTCAACGGATAAGGTGGTCTCCGCAGACAGATCCTTCATCTGGCCGGCAACGATGGAAAAGCCCTTTCCTGCTTCACCTGCGCGGGCAGCTTCTATAGAGGCGTTGAGTGAGAGAAGACCGGTTTTGTTCGCGATTTTCTTTACCATATCAACGATTTCATTGATCTTGTTGGCTTTATCACGGAAAAGCTCGGTCCTGTTGCTTATTTCCTCAACTCTTCCCGTGGATTGATCCACCAGTTCCACACTTTCGGTCATTTCATCGATCGAAGTCTGGGACATATCCTTTACGACATGCGCGTTTTCTTTGATCTTCATAACGGAATCCTGAATGTCCATTATCGAGTCTCCGATTTCTTTGCTGGCGCCGCGTATGTCGTCAATGGAAACATTTTGCGAGTCGACCTGCTCGATCATGGCTTTGACACAGGAGCTGTCACCGATGGTTGCCATTGCCCTGTTAAGCTTCATGACAATTTTGTTGTTCGAAACCACAACACTTTTAAGGAATTCATTGTACTTCTTTGCGAGTTCTGCGTCGTTGAAGACACTTTCGTCCGCATATGAGTAATCCCCGCCTGCTGCTTTATCCATCAGTTCGATAAGCAGATCGCGGTCATTCACAGTTGCTACTACAGCTTTTTTCCTCATCTTAAGCATGATAGCCCTCCCATTGATTTCTTCTCCGAACTTAATTATAACATGCGCATATGATGGCTACAACATTAAAAATGTGACATTGAAAGCAAGGCATAATACAGATTTATTGACTTCCGTGTACATGCTTAGATCGGCGTATAGATCGCGTGACACCTTGCATGGCGTTGAATGCTCTAACGAGTGAAAAACCATTGCAACGACCCCCAAAGTATGGTAGAATCTTCGGTGGATCGGGGACGGCACCCATAGCAAAAAACAGCATCCGCATAAACCAATAATGCAGGGGAAGGAACCCATGGAAAAAAACGTAAGTATTATTGATGAAACAGGTAGACTTATAGGAACCACCTACCCGAAAAGGGCTAAAGGATTGGTTAAAAGTGGCCGGGCACGTTACGTGTCCTGCGATATGAAGGATACAATTTGCCTGACGTGTCCGCCCAATAAAATGGAGGACAATACAATGACAGATAATTCTTTATTAGACGCTACAAACACTGTTGCAGAAGATCAGACTTCGGACAAAGCAGTTCAGGGATCCTGCACACCTTCTGCCGAATATGCTCTTCGTATGCTGGAAAGCATCGCTCTTGACACTGAAGTCATAAAGAATGCGGTTTCTAAGGCTTCTCCCGAGACTGACAATGGTCTGGCGGAGATGATCGGAGCACATGAGAAGACCAATCGGGAGCTTATAGCGTTTTATACGCAGATGTATAACGAGTTTAAACCGGCTGCTCCCGCAAGGAAGAGCAACACGGTGACAAGATTTGAAGAGATCGCAACAATGCTGAAGGGTCTGAAAAAAGAAGATTATGACGAATCTGCATGGGAAACTCTCATGGACTCGGTGGAAATGCAGCTTTCAAGTAATTATTAAAAAACGTGATATCGGACCTGTCGAAAGACCGGTATCCAACAACGGCGGGGAAGTTCCCCGCTGTTTTCATTTTAAAGTGAGGGAAAGAGATGTACAGCTTTGAACATTTTATCGACGATGTAAAGCACGGAAGAGAAATAGAATTCCGCATAAACGGAGTTGCTTACAGCGTAACCAATACAAAAACCGGCTGGCAGGTAGCAGAAAACAACCGGTTGATAGTGAGCGATGTGCCGGACAATGATCTGATGATTGAAATATTAAAAAATGAGGTCGTATTGAATGGGAAGAGTATGAAGGCTGTTTTTGACGATCAGCTGTACGATAAAAACTCGTTGTATATTTTATGACCCTTTGGGGACATAAGGAATTAACATGAACTCAGTATTATGAAATACCCGCGATATGCTGTCGGAGAGTATCCGAGGCCGTGATTAAAGAAAGAGGAAATATGCATGAAAACAAATGTTGGAAAATATAAGATGATCGATGCCACTGATATGAAGTTTGAAGTTAAACATGTGCACGAATAGGTATTAAATATTATGATTTCACAGGAAGAAAGAGAAAGGCTCCTGAGTGCACAGCAGGGAGAGATGGACGGTGTTGAAACCTATCTGACGATGGCGAAGGTCGTTCGCAACAAGGCTGATGCGGAGACATTCAAAAAACTGGCTGCGGACGAGGGGCGTCATGCGGCGGTGTTCAGGAAGTACACGGGAGAAACACTGAAACCGAAGAGAGGGCAGGCTATCGCGGCTTCACTGGCATACCGTATCCTCGGAAAGAAGCTGGCGTATCCGATCATAGCGCATTTCGAGTATTCAGCGATCGAAGGTTATAAAAAAATGATGAAGGATTACCCGGAACTGGAATCGGTAAAGCAGGATGAAAAGCGTCACGGAGACACACTTAAGGCTCTTGCAAAGAACGGTGAGGACAACGACGTGGCTTTGTGGCCCTTTATTCTTGGCGCTATCGCAGTGTTGAGACTGTTCAGGAGAAGATGAGATTTTAAGCTTTACAGCTTATATTGCCGATAAATAACCGAGAAGGTAAAATTCTTCCGGGGGAGCGCCTATGAGAATACAAAACACAAAAATATTTATGGGAAATCATGAAACTGCGCCTGTGAAAAAAGCGGTATCGCGGTATGTAAAGAAAAACGATATCCCCGATCCTGTCGCCGCAAAGAAAGAAAATGCGAGAAAAAGGGCGTTGAAGATCGTAGGCGATGCTTTTTCGAATGAGCGGAAAATAGATGATGATCTAAAATTGCGAAGAGATAAGATAGAAAGCCTTCTTAGGAATATCGGGGATGCGCAGAATTCCATCAGTACGCTTGAAAAAAGCAGGGCGGGATTAAGAGCGTTTTACGGAGTCACTGATGACAGTCAGGAAGAAGCAGATCTGAAACTCCTTGAGAAAGAGTTCAGAAGTAATAGACCCGAAAGCAAGGAAAGATTAACAGACGAGGAATATGCGAGGCTTGATGAGATCAGGTCTACCGGTCTTACGGAGTATCAGCAGAGATCGATGGAACTTCTCGGGTATGAATCCCCTTTTTTGGATGAAGCATACAAGGCGGAAAAGGGCATATATGAAGAGGAACGCATAATAAGCGGGATAAAACTCGAGAGACTTAAATCCCATGCGATGGTTGACGCATCGAAACAGGCCGACAAAGTCATGGACGACGCGGCAAAAGAGATCGTAAAAACGATCGTAGACGAAGCGAAGGAAAACATCGAGAGGAAGGCCGAGGAAGAGAAGGAAAAAGCCAAGGCTGAAAGAGAAAAGAAGGAAGAGATCGAGGAAAAGATCGAATCGGCGCGGGAAAAGAGAAAGGAAAACGAGAGACTGACGGAAGAGATCATAGAGAACGCTTCAGAGGTTACGGCGGTCGCGAACGATGTCAAAGAAGCTCAGCAGGAGGTTAAGGAAATGCTGAGCAAAATGAAGCTGATCGAGGATGATATAAAAGGATCTGCTGTTGACGAAAACCTGTAAAGAGATGATGAAAGCGCCTTCCCAAAGTGAATAATAAAGCTAAAGACAGAGCCTGAGCGGGTCACTCCCTCGGGCTCTTTTTGCGTGTAAAGCTTCGGACGTAACAGCGCGATGCCTGATTGACAGAATCCTATTTAAATACCAGCTGGGCAAAATTGTAAAAGCCCAGGTACCAGATGTTAAAGTCATGGCCGCCGGGAAGCTCCATCCACATAAAGTTTTCGCCGTCTTTGAACTTGTCACAGACAGAAGGAAGGTTCTTGGCAGCTGTGGAAGCACTGGAATATGCAATGCCGTCGTTGGTTCCGCAGATATTGTAAAAGTAATTAATCTTATAGTCGCTGTCCTTAAGCAAAGCGGCGGTTTTTGAAGCCGAATTGCTGGTGGGAGCCGCCGAAAAAGCACCGAAGAAACTGAAAAGGTCGATGCATTCGCCGATGCCAATGTTGATCGTCTGCATTCCTCCCATGGAAAGTCCGGCCATTGCTCTGTGTTCACGGGTCAGGGAAAGGTCATAGCCGGCTTCGCTGTTGTCGGCGTAGGTGCTGTAATGGGACTCGATGTAAGGGATCAGGTCGTTTCTGAGCTCCTTTCCGAAAACATAGAAAGAATTAAAATCCGATCCGTCCTTGGCATGGTTGGCCGCGGAGCGTCCGTTGGGAGTTACCACGATAAAAGGCTCAATATCACCGTAATAGATGAGATTGTCCATGATGGACTTTACTCTTGAGGTAGCCCCCGTCATGCCCCATTCATATTCATCGCCGCCGATTCCGTGCATAAGGTAGAGCACATTGTATTTCTTTGATGTATCGTAGCCTGCGGGCAGATAAACAAAAGCATCTTTTTGAACTTCCGACTCGTCTCCGAAATAATCTTTCGAAGTGTATGTTATCTTTTCTATTTTTCCGCAATCCACCACCCGAAGCGAAGTGTATTTAAAAGGAATGGATTTCTCGATCTTGGCCGTCGGCGTTTTTTCGTCGTTGGGAGCAGCCGTGGGCGCAGGTGTTTCCACTGCAGTCCTTTCCTGCTTTATGGCTTCCTCGATGGGATTGGTTGATTCTGTCATGGTTGTTTCCCCCTTGGGAACTGTTTCAGTTTTATCGTTTGCCGGCTCGACCTCAGCGCTCTTTCCGCATCCTGCCGTGAGGGCAAAACTGAGCGTGAGCAGACACAATGCTTTTGTTCTTAATTTCATATGCATAATTACCTTTCGTTTTTCTTAACCCAAGTATAGAAGCTTTGGCCCATTCATTCAAGGCTTGGTGACAAACTTGACAATCATTTGAGGGAACCTGGCAACCTCTGAAGAATATGGTATAAATTTTCAGAGAGGAAAACAGGATGAAAAACACCAAAAAGAAAAGAACAGCGATAATTTTCACCCTTTGTGCGACCATCATCGGGTGGCTTATATGGGGAAACACTTCGATCAAGACCACGGACATTCAGGTGACTGACAGCCGATTGCCCAATGGATTCGGCGGATTTACCGTGGTCCGGGTGTCTGACCTGCACAACGCAGAATTTGGAAAAGGCCGGGATGAACGATACACCGAAACTGGTGGGGTGTTCAACAAAACAGACATATCGGAGATAAACCAAAGTTTGAACGAGATGTAAGATAATCTCATCTTAAATGAAAACCCTAATCCCCCGGCTATGCCGGGGAGAATAGAGTAAGCAGTGGCGTATAGGATGTTATAAGAAAAGCCTTTTGGGCAAGAGGATATTATGTTGCGACAGTAGGCAATATCACAGAAGATGCGATTAAGAAGTATATACAAGAGCAATCAGACGAATCGCGTAAAGAAGATAGTGAAGGAGCCGCTTTTTAGCGGCAGCCGGTAACAATGCTCGCAACACCCGCCTTATAGGCGAAGCAGTGACATAGCCCTTATAGGGCTGATTTCAAACCACCACTTGAAGTGGTGGTTGTGACT
>JAEEGH010023516.1_pt1 | contig 12523 bp, 10 predicted proteins | sample 9134181 | NCBI WGS metagenome assembly JAEEGH01 (sample SAMN16246544, study PRJNA631951) | gut metagenome | biome: gut microbiome; feature: rumen; material: DP-attached | host: Bos | place: Iran: Karaj | collected 2018-10 | reverse complement strand
GCAGCGCCTTCTGCAGGGTACGGAAGCCCACCGTCCAGGCGGCGATGCGGTTGATGGAGGCGTCGAAGTAGTCGAGCGCGATGTCCACCCGGCCGTCGAGGCCGCCGCAGCGGACGATCTCCTTGGCGATCTCGCGGGTCTCGTCGTCGAAGAGCACGACGTGGTCCGAGTCCCAGCGGATGGGGCGGGTGACGTGCAGGGCGATCTCCGGGAAGAAGGTCAGCAGCGCCGGGATTTTGTCGGACACGACCTCGGTCGGGTGGTAGTGGCCGTTATCCATCAGCGGCAGGCATTTTTCCCTGTTCTGCGCGGCGTAGCTGAGGGCGAATTCCGCGGAGCCCACGGTGTAGGCCTCGACGCCGATGCCGAAGACCTTGGACTCCACGCAGGGCTTGACCTTTTTGAAATCATAGGGCTCGGAGAGGATCTCGTCGATGGATTCCTTGTAGCGCATGCGCGGGCCCATGCGGTCGGCGGGGATGTCCTTGAAGCCGTCGCCGGTCCAGATGTTCATGACGCAGGGTTCGCCGAGTTCTTCGGCGAGATACTGCGAGATGCGGATGCAGGCCTTGCCGTGCTCGATCCAAAAGCGGCGCGTCGCCTCGTTGGGGCTCGCGAGCGTCAGCGGGTCGCACATGGGGTGCGAGAAGAAGGTGGGGTTAAAGTCGCAGCCGCAGTTATGCGCCTTGCAGAACTCGACCCACTTCCGGAAATGCTTGGGCTCCAGCTTGTCACGGTCGACCCACTCGCCGTCTTCAAAGATGGCGTAGCTCGCGTGGAGGTTCATCTTCGCCTTTCCGGGGATGAGGCTCAGCACCTTCTCCAGGTCGGCCATCAGCTCCTCGGGAGTCCGGGCCCGGCCGGGATAGTTGCCGGTGGTCTGGATGCCGCCGGTGAGGGGCTTGTTGGGGTCCGTGTCAAAGCCGCGCACGTCGTCGCCCTGCCAGCAGTGCAGGGACACCGGCACGGTCTTCAGCTTTTCGATGGCCGCCTGGGGATCGACGCCCAGGGCTTCGTATCTGGCTTTCGCTTCCGTGTAGCTCATTGGTCTGCCTCCATCTGAATGTTTAGATTTCCGATCGCCGTGGCCTCGATGGGCAGGGCGATCACTTTTTTGCTGCTGGCGCTCTCGGTCAGCGCGTTGAGAAACTGGTTCTTCGCCCCGCCGCCGACGATGTAAATGCTGTCGTAGTGTTTTCCTGTGTTGTGCTGCAGCTCCTGGATCGCGTTCATGTAGGAGAGCGCGAGGCTCCGGTAGGCGCAGCGGAAATAGTCGCCGACCGTCTGCGGCTGCATCGAGAGCGATGCGTCGAAGGCGACCTTCATGCTCTCGGGCGCGAGGAAGGCGGAGGCATTCGCGTCCACCGTCTCCTCGAAGCGGCTCGCTTCCGCCTCGGCGACGATCTCACCGAAGGGCTTTCCGGGACAGAGCTCGTCGCGCAGGCGATTGACGAGCCACATGCCCATGATGTTCTTCTGATAGCGGTTGTAGCCCACGCCGCCTTCGTTCGACCAGTTTGCGAGCTCCGAGGCCGCGTTCGTGATGGGCTTTTCGGTCTTGACGCCCAGCAGCGACCAGGTGCCGGAGGAGATGTAGGGCGCGTCCTCCTCCATCGGGATGCCCTCGACGGCCGAGCCCGTGTCGTGGGTGGCGCAGAGCGTCACCTTGATCCCCTCATACGCCCCGATCACTGTCCCCGGCTGCTGCAGCGGGTGGAAGAGATGCTTCGGAAGGCCGAGCGCGTCGATAATGACTGGGTCGAATTCGCTGGTCTCGGCGCTTACCATGCCGCCGGTGGTGGCGTTGGTATACTCGTGGGATTTGACGCCGCAGAGCCTGTACATCAGATATTCCGGGATCATCAGAAAGTCCGTCACGCCCTCGAGCCGCCCCGCGAGCTTATCCGCATAGAGCTGATAGATGGTGTTGAAGGGCTGGAACTGGATGCCGGTGTGCCGGTAGAGCCGCGTGAAGCTGATCTTCTCGTGCACTTTGGGGATCACAGCCTCGGTGCGGCTGTCGCGGTAGGCATAGCAGGGGTATACGACCTCGTCGCCCTTGAGCAGCACGTAATCCACGCCCCAGGTGTCGATCGAAAGGCTTTCGAGCTCATAGCGCTCACGCGCCTTGTCGATGCCGGCCTTCACATGCGCCGTCAGCGCGTCGATGTCCCAGGTCAGGTGTCCGTCCTGTTCGGTCACGCCGTTTGGGAAGCGGTAGACCTCCTCGGCTTTGAGCTCGCCGTTTTCTTTCCAGCCGACGATATGCCGCCCGGAGGAGGCGCCGACGTCAACGGCCAGATAGCATTTGGGCATAGCAAGACCTCCCATCCTTTTCTTCTGTCCGGATCTTAACACATGGGAAGAAAAAGCGGGAGGTCGGTATTTGTGTAAAAAAGCGTCCTTATTTGCAGTCCTGCGAATCTCTGTAATGCTTCGGCGAGCAGCCGTAGGCCTTCTGAAAGAGCCTGTGGAAAAAGCTCGTGTTTTCATAGCCGACAGCCAAAGCGATCTCGCCGACCTTGCGCTTCGTGCTTCGCAGCAGAAAGGCCGCCTGCGCCAGACGCTTTTCCTGCATCAGTGCGGTGAAGGTCTCCCCGGTCTGCGTCTTTATTTGCCGCGAGAGCCAGGCCTCGTCGTAGTGCAGCTGGCGCGCCGCCTCCGCGAGACTGCCGTGGGCGTACTCCCGTTCGATATAGCGCAGGATCTGCACGGCGATCGCGTCCTCATCCTCCGGGTAGGAGAGCATGTCCGTGTGATCCATCAGCTCCAGAAAGAGCATAGACATTGTCATCTGCGCGAGCTTGCGCTTCATGCCGCTTGAGCCCAGCAGAATCAAGATCAGATTTTCGAGCAGATTCTGCACCTCCGGGATCTCGGCAATGCGAAAGTGCAGATAGCCGACGCCCGCCCCACCGCAGAGACAGTCCACCAGAAAGTGGCGCAAGGGCGTCTCTTCTTCGCCGAGGGCGGTCAGCGTGGAGGTGAAAAACTGCGGCAGAACGATGAAATTCACGGCGATATCGTCCGCCTCAGCGCACTCGATGGCCTGCACGGCGCTCTGACTGAGAAGCAGCAGCTCCCCGGTTCGCAGCTCGATACGCTGGCCGTTGACGCGGTGCACCGTGCGCCCGGCGGCCATGTAGACCATCTCCACATAGTCGTGGCTGTGCTCGGGAAAGTCGATAAAGCGCGTGTGAGGCCGCAGCGTGATGAGCTTCCCGGCCGACAGAAGCCGCGAGGCGCTGACCTCTGACCCGATCCCATTCATATAAATACTGCGGTCGATCTCGCCACTACCGTTTAGGATCGCCTGCTCCTCCTCGGTGATTCGGGAGAGCTGCTGTAACAGTTTCGCGTCCATTCTCACACCCCTTATGCGCCAGTATAGCATAAAAAGGCGTCCTCTGTCACGGCTTTTCTTCGTGACGGAGAACGTCGCTGTCAGAGTTCAGGATTCGACAATCTCGTTTTTCGCCACTGGCCGGGGGTCACTTCACAGTAGCGCTTGAACAGATAATGAAAGTTGTTCGGGTCCGGGATGCCCACCAGACTCCCGCTCGTCGACACGGTATAGTTTGTGGTTTTCAGCAGAGTCTTGGCGTTATCCAGCCGGATGCGGATCAGGTATTCATGGGGCGGCATGCCGGTGTGCTTCCGAAACTCCCGGCTGAGATGGTATTTGCTGATGTTGGAGAAACGGCTTAGTTCATCGAGCGTCAGGTCGGCGGAATAGTTGCTTTCCATATACGCTGTCAGCTGTCGGATCGCTTCCGGGATTGCGACGCGCAGCGCACCCTGCTCGGACTGGGTGATGATACCGGTCAGCAGACGGTACAAGCCTTCCGAGACCAGCACCTCCCGATAGACCCTGTTTCCGCATACAGTCTCAAGCAGCACCTCGAGCTGCTCCTCCAGCTCATGGCTCATGGAGAACTTCACGGACGGCCGCTGCAGGAAGACCTGGCCGAGCGCCTGCGCGGGAAAGCCGTCAAAATGAAGCACAGCGTGCCGCCAGCCCTCGTCTTCCACCCAATAATGGTGAGGCTCCCGGCAGTCGATCCAGAAGCAGTCGCCCTGCTCGAGCGTATAGCTGTGACCGCGGTATTCCAGATGGCCCCTCCCGCCCAAGGTCAGCAATAACATCCAAGCCTGGTAGTCCTTCCGCCGGGTGAAGAAACCCTTCTTCGCGTCCATGATGTGAAAGCTCTGCACGGTGAGCAGGCCGTCGCGCGCAAAGGCCGAGATCGGAGGCGTGGGCAGCAGGGAGAGATGCCCCACATTCCGGTATTCCGCACGGACGGCGGCAGTGTCAAAATAGATCTTCCGCTCCTCCTGGAACTGCTGCAGCTCCTCCCAGAACTGCGGATGAGACTGATCCATCGGCTGCTCGGACAGCTCCATATGCAAAAACGGCAGCTTTTCAAACATGGGAACACCTCAAATAGCAATATTTTATGGTAATCAAGCAAATATCCCGATTACTCTTCTGCTGCAATCATACTATACTTTACTCAGAAGTACAATCGCGGAACTATAAAAAACAGAGGAGGAAAACACCATGTTGGAAATCATTCGCCTGAGCTGCAATCACGAAGCGAAGCCCGGCCCTTTCAGAGAAACGCCGGCGTTCAGCTGGGCCTTTACCGGAGACTCGCAAGATCTTATGCAGAAGGCCTATCGCCTGCAGCTCTTTGCCGAGCAGAGCACAGAGCCCGTGTATGATTCCGGCCGCGTGGAGAGCAGCCGGAGCATTGATGTCGCAGCCGAAGGCTTCGAGCCCGCTCCCCGCGTGCGCTATACCTGGCGTGTACAGCTTTGGGACAGCCGGGATGAGACCGCCTGCGGCGAAGGTTGCTTCGAGGGCGCGCCGGAGGAGCTGACAGCCTCCTGGATCAAGCCCTCCATGCCGAGTGTTCTGTGGGAAAAGCCCGTAAACATCATTGCCAGCATGCTCTTCCATGCCAAGCAGAAGAAGCCGCCCGAGGAGCGTCTCTGTCCGGCCACGCTGCTGCGCCGGGAGTTTGAGGTGAAAGAGGGTCTCACCCGTGCGGAGGTCTACGCCACCGCGCAGGGCATTTACCAGCTGGCCTTCAATGGCACGGAGCCCGGTAACCGCCGCTTCGCCCCGGAATTCACCCCTTATGACAAGTACATGTATTACCAGAGCTATGATGTGACGGGGCTGCTCCATCCCGGCCGCAACGCCTGCGGCGCACTGCTGGGCGACGGCTGGTGGGCCGGGCGCATCGGTGCGGGCGGCGAGTGCGCGCAGTACGGCATGTCCCGCGCGCTGCTGATGCAGCTGGAGCTCACTTATGCCGACGGCAGCCGCGAGACGATCTGCTCGGATGAGAGCTTCCGCTGCAGCCAGGACGGCGTGATCCGCTACGCCGACCTCTTCATCGGCGAGATGCAGGATCACAACTTCGGTACGACCCTCGCCGCGGTCAGCCGCCCCGGCTTTGAAGACGCCGGATGGGCTGCTGTCGTGTCCGAGAAAAACAAGAGTAATCTTCTGCCGCAGGCCGGCCCCGGCGTCACGGTGATCCGGGAAGTCCCGGCCAGGCAGGTTCTGCGCACGCCTAAGGGCGAGTGGGTCGTAGACTTCGGTCAGAACTTAGCCGGCGTCGTGCGCACCAGCGTCAGTGCGCCGACTGGCACGAAGATCACGCTGGAGCACAGCGAGGTACTGGACGCCAAGGGCAATTTCCTGATGAACATTCTCGGCGTCAACAAGGATCAGAAGGATATTTTCGTCTGCTCCGGCGAAGGGACCGAGGTCTTTGAGCCGCGCTTTACCTACCACGGCTTCCGCTACGTCCGCGTTAGCGGTCTGGATAATCCGAAGGCGGAGCAGTTTACCGCGCTGGTGTTCTCTTCTGTGCTGGAGGAGCGCATGGACTTCGCCTGCAGCAGCGAGAAACTCAATCAGCTGCACGATAACTCCCTCTGGTCGCAGCGCGCCAACATGATCTCCATCCCCACCGACTGCCCGCAGCGTGAAAAGGCCGGCTGGACGGCGGACGCTCAGGTCTTCGCGCCGACCGCCTGCTATAACCAGGAGATGAACGCCTTCCTCGACCGCTGGATGGATGCCCTCGCTGCCGAGCAGCTGCCCGACGGGCAGGTGCCGATCGTCGCACCCTTTAATGCCTCCTACAAGAACACCGCCAAAATGCAGGGCGGCGAGCACGTGGGTGCGGCCGGCTGGTCTGACGCCATCATCTTTGTGCCGTATACGCTCTATCGCATGTACGGCAACCGGGAGGTGCTCGCCAAACACTACGATGGCATGGTGCGCTATCTCGACTATGTCGCCAAGGTAGCCGCGGCCAGTGTGCCTAAGTCCTTCCGCAAGAAGAAAAACCCGACAGCCAGGGAGATCGAGAACCAAAAGTACCTATGGAATGTGAATTGGCAGTACGGCGACTGGATGGCGCCCAGCGTATCGAAGGGACCCATGGGCGGGGCAAGCGGCGCTAAAATCACCGGCGAATTGACAGCGTCCATCTACTACGCCTATTCCGTCCGCACCATGAGCAGGATTGCCGCTGCCCTTGGCAAGGATGAGGATTCGAAGCGCTATGAAACGCTGCGCACGCGGATCGTGGAGGCGATTCGGGAGACCTATCTGAGCGAGAACGGCCGCCTGCAGCCCGATATGCAGGGCAGCTATGTGCTGGCTCTGGCCAATGACATCATCCCCGATGAGCTCAAGCAGGCCGCGGTGGATCGCCTGTGCCTGTTGATCGAGAAGAACAAGGGTTGCCTTGACACCGGCTTCCTGTCGACGCCGATGCTGTTGGACGTGCTGACCGAGAACGGCCGGGCGGATGTGGCCTGGGCGCTCCTGTATCAGACCGGCTGCCCCTCCTGGCTCTACGAGGTGGAGCGCGGGGCCACCACGATCTGGGAGGCCTGGGACGGGATCAATCCCAAGGGAAAGGTCGGCAGCCTCTCCTACAACCACTATTCCTTTGGCTGCGTGTTTGATTGGATCTACCGCACGGTGTCCGGCATCTCCGGTGCGGAGCCCGGCTTTGAGAAGATCCGCATTCAGCCACGGCCGGACGCCTCGCTGAGCTGGGCGAAGACGAGCTATCAGAGCCCCTACGGCGTGATTACCACGGATTGGGAACAGGACGGCGAGAGCTTCACTCTTCGCGTGGAGATCCCCTGCAACACCCGCGCCGAGGTGATTCTGCCCGACGGGACGACCCACGAGGTCGGCTCCGGTTCATATAGCTTCACTTGCCCGAGCGTGGCCGTCAAGGCCCACACCTGACCGCAGAACTTTGCTGGAGCATGTCTGGAACAACGCGGACAGACTCGGCGTCGACCGGGACAAGCTCCTAATCGACGGCGATAGTGGAAGCGGTACGCTGGTTGCAGATGTCACACATCTCGTGCGTGATAAAGCACATATCGCCCAGCACGGACAGGTTCAGCCTATCCTGTGACGGACTGCGATACGGAGAAGTATGCCTCCATGCGTCTCTATCTGCGGCTGACTGGTCCACGGACGGCAGCCGCTGGATGTAGGAGGCCTACCTTCCCGGCAGAACGGACGCCGATCCCAAATGCGTGGTTCCAATGCAGGCAGAGACCTTCACCGGGCTTCCGGCGGCCTATGTCGAGGTCGCAGAGGTCGATATTCTGCGGGAAGAGAGCATAGCCCACGCAAAATGCTGGAGGAGCCCGGCGCTCCGTGGAACTCCGCTCCATCCCCGGCACCTATCACAGATTTAGAGCGACGGGAAGAGTCCGATTACAAAGCGCTTCCTCGCCGCTCGCTGTGCGGTGATGAGACAGATGTGAACAACTGAAAAGCATAAACAGCCCATGCTGCACCAGTTGGTGCGACATGGGCTGCATTTACCGAAAAAGATTATTCTCCCAATCAATGCTATTGTGCTGCTTGCTTTTTGGCATCGCCATAGATTCCGTGAAATAATTGCATAGCTTACTTTTCTTCTACTTTCTCGGGATAGATCAGCTCTTGCATAACGAATTCTTCTGCCCGGCTGCGGATGCTGTTCATCCTCCGCACCCATTCCATCTGATCGGCGGCTTTGAGTGCTTCGGTCACACCCTCGTGCACAGCCATTTGAGATTCCAGTAGTGCCAGGCGATCCCGACAGGCCTCGTCGATCTCCAGCAGATGCAGCCAGAGCTTCTCTGAGAGCAGCAGCTCCGAGAACACGAGCGGGTGCTGCTCCTGCAGATAGCGCTTTCGCATCCTGCCCCACTTGCCGATGGGCTTTTGCGTCGTGTCTTCAAGGGTCAAATTGGGAAGAAGATAATTACCCACTTGGGTATAGGTTCCACCTTTGTGTTCAAAAAGAGAGTTTTTCATGTTTTTCCTCCATAGCTTAGTCATGATTGATTTGTATTTCCAATCCTGTCAGACAGCTACCAAGTAATTTTACTTCAAAACTCTCTTACGAGTGGTGGACTAAGCCCCTCCCCTACAGTGTTGACTGGAATTTACGCGTTTTACAATAGCCCCAATTTGTTATAGCATGCTCTTGTAATCCGGCTCGCTCTCCACCACATTGGGCGGGAAGAACTCCTCCACCGGGAAGCGGATCTTGCTGAACATCTCGCAGGGATCGTCCTGGTCCGTGCTGGGGCACTCCTTGTCGGGCAGGCTGTACTCATAGGCCGGGATCAGCAGCTGGGTGTCCCGCTCCAGACGCAGGATGGTGAACTGCCCGACGGTGACGTACCAGCGGCGGCCGGTATCCGTCAGCACCAGCGGCTCGGGGAAGGCGTCGGCGATGAAATCGGGGATGGCCCGCTGCTCCGGCTCCCCGGGGGCGGGGGCGTCCGCCTCGGTGAGCTTCATGTGCAGGGCAATGGGGTCCACCGCGTTCACCACCGCCACCGGGAGATCGTCTGTCTCCTCGATGTCTTCGTCGCCCTCGGAAGAGAAGGTCTTGACGCTGCCCTCGCTGCCGAAGAGCATGGCCCGCTTGTCGAACACGGCCAGACCCTGGACGGTCAGGCCGCCGGGGAAGGTCTCGCCGGTGACCCGGTAGAAATAGCTGCAGTCCACGGTGTAATAGCCCCGGTTGAAGCTGATGGGCTCCACGTTCACGGCACAGTAGAGCAGCTCCGCCCTCCGGGGCCGGATGCTCAGGGCGGTATCTATGTAGCTCTGGGATGTGAGCGTGGGGAATACTCTCAGATCGTCGATGCAGTCCTTGTCGCGGCAGCTGTCGAAGATCTTGCGGGTGTTGATGGATACGGCTTCCCGGATCACGGCCTCTCTGTTCACCGGTCCGGGCATGACGCGATCTGCCATAAACTTGCCTCCTGTCCTTGGGATTTCAACACAGTCTATGCACCGGAAAGCCATCATGTGATTTTTACCTTGAAAAAAAGCCGGAATGCAGTATAATAAATAAGATAAGAAATGCATGACGGAGGGCTTTCCATGGACCAGCTGGGCTTTATTCACGACAAACTGGATATCAAGATCCTGATCCTCTTCGTGCTGCGGCGGCTTCCCGCGCCGGTGGACCCGGAGACGCTGCTGGAGCTGTGCCAAGTGGACGGCGGCATCGGCTATTTCGATTACTCCGATTGCATCAGCGATCTGCTGAAGAGCGGCCACATGGAGGAGACGGAGGAGGGCTTCCGCATCACGGAGAAGGGCGCCCGCAACGCCGAGACCGTGGACAACTCCCTGCCTTATTCCGTCCGCGCCCGGGCCATGAAGCGCATTGCCCCCGTGGAGGAGCGGATGCGCCGCCAGGCCATGATCACCGCCCGCCACACCGTGGACGAGAAGGGCTGCATGGTGGAGCTGGCCGTGGCCGACGGGAAAGGGGAGATGATCCATCTGCATCTGCTCTGCTCCGGAGAGGAACAGGCCAAGAAGATGGAGAAGCGCTTCCGCAAGGACGCGGAGAACTACTATCAGAAGATCGTGGAGCTGCTCAGCGAGTGAAGCGACAGGTTGACATAATATTTAAACGACCCGGCTTGTGAAAGCTCACAGGCCGGGTTTTGCCGTTCATATAGAATCAAATAGGCGAAATAACAGCGATAACAAGAATAAAAAGATCGCTATATTAACATAACTTAGTTAACATAAAAACTAAACAATATGGGACTGCACGATCAGCATCGTGCCCTCCCGCAGGCTGATTTCCGCCATCGGAGCTGTCCACTCGTTGCTGACGCCAAGAGGAAAGTCGTTCGTGAGCTCGGCGTCGTGGAGTTCATATTTTGCACCGGTGATGCTGACGCCCCGGCAGCGATCCTCCGCCGCGAAGACGGAGAGGGACCAGCCCTCCTTCCGGGGAAGGCGCAGGCTGCCCGGGCGCAAGGTCAGGATCTCGGTATCCGCGCCAACGATGCGCAGGGCAGCTCCCCGTTTTGCGGCGAAGACGGCGGCCTGGAGATTGGCCAGCAGATGGTCCAGCCGCCCGCCCAGAGCACAGACCAGCGTGATCTCCTCGAAGCCCCGGGAGAGGGCACAGCGCAGGGCGCTCACGGTGTCGGTGTCGTCCTTCTCCACGGGAAGCTTCCGCACCGGGATCCCCGCGTCCACCTCTCCGCCGTAGGAGTCAAAGTCGCCCACCACCAGATCCGGCCTGACGCCGCAGCGCCGGGCATAGGCATAGCCCCGGTCGCAGGCTATGACGAAGGCGCCCTCCGGTACGGTGAAGGGGGAGAAATCCCCGCCGGAGATGATGAGACAGATGTTGGACATGGAATAGACCTCCGATCGTTCCTGATTGTGTCCTCAGCATAGCACAGAATCATAGCTTTGGGAAGCCAGACTTGGCAAGGGGGACCGAGGAGAAAGAACCACGAATGTTGAATGAGATCTGTTAATCGTGTATATTTGATTTGAAACCTTTTTGGTCTCTCATCCGTTATACTATTAGAGGAAACGGCATGGGGTCGGGATGTATGCCGTCGGTTTGCCTTATGAAGGGAGAATGGATCAATGAAAATCTGGAAGAGTCTCTTGATTGTCCTCTGTGTGCTATGCATGTGCGTGCTTTTCATTGGCTGCGAAACCTCGACTCCCCGACCGGATCTTTCCGTGACGGAAATGGAACGGATCTTTCTTGCAAATCAGGCTGATTTCCATGCGCTGCAAGAGCAGATCGTTCCTTTGTTTCAAGACCGAAACAAGGAAGGGGAGCATCCGACGCTTCGTATTGCAAGATCTGATACGGAGAAAACAAATAAGGACGGAGCAACAGAGGCAGAGTTGATCCTTTCCACGGATCTTTCGATTTCCGAAGAGGAGCGTCTTGCACTTCTGCAGGCAGCCGAGCCGCTGTTTGCTCAAACCCCGATCCTGGACATCTTTGCGAACAAGCGTGAGGTCTATTTTTATTTCTATGAAAAATGGGGCTATGAGCACTATGTTGCGTATCGGGAGGATGGTACGATCCCGAGCGGCTCTTTCGGCAATGTGCAAGACAGCAGACAGATCGACACATGCTGGTACGCGGTCATAGCGAGTGACTGAAGATTCCCCTCGATTGAATGAGCGGATGAGAGGGAATCGCTTGCATTTGGTTTTCCCTTGCGACGCGAAGATAGTCCTTTAGGGCGGGGGACGGGAGACCGAATGAAGAGATCCACCAAACTGTGAGAATACGATGAGAATCATAGATAAAAACGCGGATTATTACGACTTCTGGCAGAGCGTCTATCGGGACGACTCGATCACGTTCGATCGCACAGACTCCTTTACGCTCACAAAGGAGCTTGTGTGCGAACACCTGTGGAACGCCAGACCCGGTCGGCGCGAAAGAAGAGAATACTACGGATATAGCTTTGTTCTGCTCCAAATCTGCCATAGCTTTTGGCTTCTCCTGGTTGAGGACGAGAAAACCCTGGAGTGCGGCAAGCCGACGGATTATTCCATGGAGTTGTTGGCAGCCTGGAAAGACTATGACAGACCGCGCTGCATGATCAGGCTGGAGATCATAAACTTCGGCCACGACGTCTTCTGGCGGATGACCAACTATTCCTATCGATCCGGACTTCGCTATGACAAGGCGAAGATCCTGGCGCGTCTCGGTACGCTCAAGGATGCGATCCATCAAGGCGATTACAAAGTCATGGAGAGTATGAACCAATATATCATGTCTATGGGCGACGGCACGAAAAAAGAGAAGCATATTCCGCTTTTAAAGGCTTCCGGGATCGCAGCCTGCGCGGATGCACATGAGGTTTACCTGTCCTTTGAGGAGTTTTTCCTTCTCGAGAAGGCTGCTTCAGAGAGGACCGAATCGGTCGGATTGACCAACAATGAAAAGGTCGAAAACCACGGATTTGATCTGACCAGATCGTTTCGGGGAAAAATGGGGGAGTAAAGCGGAAAGTGGGAATAAGCGCTTGAGGCCAAGGGGGTGTGCATGCTGTCTCTGCGAACTGTACGAGCAGAACAAAGGGGTTCCCGTCCCCGCCGTAGGGACCGACGCCCCCGGCGGCCCATGTATGTCAAGGCATACCCCAACGGAAAGGATCGGCATATTCGCAGTCT
>JAEEGH010023515.1_pt1 | contig 12523 bp, 13 predicted proteins | sample 9134181 | NCBI WGS metagenome assembly JAEEGH01 (sample SAMN16246544, study PRJNA631951) | gut metagenome | biome: gut microbiome; feature: rumen; material: DP-attached | host: Bos | place: Iran: Karaj | collected 2018-10 | reverse complement strand
CTCGCGCTGCGGCAGCGCCGCCTTCGCGCGCGCCACCCGCTCCTTCGCGTATGCTGCGATTTGGTCAAGAATAGTCGCCATACCACCTCTTTTTGTTTCTATATATAGTATCAAATTGACCCCGCCATGTCAAGCGACTAAAGTGGGAGGAAGACCGCAAGCGCTGTGGCAATGAGATGGATCGCCGGTGATTCCCTAAGGCGCTATTCCAAAAAGATCCGCTGCCGGTATCGTTGCCGCAAAATAGTTTTCATCCGACACCAGTGGCGAAAGACATCCATCATAAACAAGTACCGGCCTCACCGAAAGCCTATGGTCGTAGCTGAGCCTGTTCACTTTCCCCTCAACCTCTTCAATGATGTTTTTGCCAATCTCCTTTTGGCGCTTGATCTCGACAACATATAGCGAGCGTGTTGTCTGAATTAGGCAGTCTATCTGGCATCCGCGTTCCTGGTCGGTCGGGAACTTTCTATATGGCGACATCGACAAAATCCGTGAATTGTCGAGATGCAGTTTTGCCACTAGCGAGGGAAGCGCGCCGAGAATCAGGTTTTCAAACTGCATCCCCAGGATCGAATCCCACCCTGGAAGGCGCTCCAGAGATTCAAAACGGTAAGTGCCATCCTCAATCATTCCGCGCCTCGGGAGAATGGTCTGAAGATAGAAGCGGACATAATTGTCGCTTATTCTGTAGCGCACCTCCTGTCGCAGTTCCCCGGTTTTAGGATTGAGGCCCCTTTCGCAGGCGACAAAACCCGCTTGTGAAAGATCGTCCAAGGCATCGGCAAGATGCCCGTTCCGGTTTTTCCCAAGGGCATTGGCGATTTCGCTGACTGTCATTGAGTGTCCTGAAAGAGCCATCAGCAACTTCTTGCGCTCTGACGACCGGCGGTCATATAGTTCGTCAAACATCAAGTCGAAATCCTTGAAAAGATAGCCCTCCGGGGAGAAGCACGACCGACGCAGTGATTCGTCAACCGTCAGTGACGGGTCGATCTCCTCAAGGTATCGCGGAACGCCACCCGTCACCGAGAGCATGTCAAAGAGTTCACGGGAAGACAGTCTTTTCGCAGCGCCACCCCAGAAAGACTGACAATCCGCGACGGGCAATTCCTTCAAGACGATATCGACTGAGGGTCTTCCAAGAAAGCCGCCGTTTTCAAGGATGTTTTCACGAATCCAGCCTGAGACGCTTCCGCAGAGAAATAGAATCAAGTCCGGATGCTTATGGAAGAAATTGTCCCATGCAATCTTCAGCATTCCCGGGAAACTTGAATCGTAATGCCCCATCCATGAGATTTCATCCAGGAGAAGCACCGTCCGCTGTCCATCCGCTATTTCGTCATCAAGGTCCTTGAACGCCTTTAGCCAATCTACGATTTCATAGCTTTTTCCGCTTTGAAGTTGCAGTTGGGAGTAGAACCCCTTTAGCTGGTCCTTGTTTGACTTCGCCGTTTTTGGCGAAAGCCCTTCGACTTTTATGAATCTGGCATTGGATTTTGAGGCGAAATGTTCCACAAGCGTGGATTTCCCTATGCGCCTACGGCCACGTATGGTCACGAGTGATGTTCGTGTGACCTTGTTCCAAAGCCCATTTAGCTGATCTAATTCCTTCAAGCGACCTACAAACATACCGCCTCCATTTCAAGGTTGTTATTATAGCAGGACGTTTCCCAAAAAGCAAGGCGAACGGGCACAAATCGTAAAAAATCTTCAACTTGTGCCCAAACCTAGGCGTGATTCGGGCACAAGATTGAACTTTTTGCAATCTTGTGCCCTTTTGCGACCCTCGCAGGCGGAATGCGCGGAACTATTTTCCGCGCCCGACCTTTTAGGTGAGATTGCCTTACTGCTCGTTGCTGATGCGCTTCAGGGCTTCGAGGGTTTCGAGCGCCTTGCCGGAGTCGATTAGCGTTCCGGCGAGGGCGATGCCGTCGCGGATGCTGTCCGCCTTGCCGCCGAGGTAGAGCGCCGCGCCGGCGTTCAGGAGAACGGCGTCGCGCTTCGCCCCGCGCTCATCGCCACGCAGGATGGCGAGCGTTATCTCCGCGTTCTCCGCCGGCGTCCCGCCTACAAGGTCGGCCTTCGCGCAGCGCTTCAGCCCGACGTCCTCCGGCGCAAGCGTGTAGTTCTTCAGCCAGCCATCCTTGAATTCGCAGACCGCAGTCGGCGCGCTCATCGAAAGCTCGTCGAGCTTGTCCTTACCGTAAACGACCATGCCGCGCCCGACGCCGAGCCCCATCAGCACCTGCGCCAGGGGGCCGGTCAGGTATTCGTCATAGACGCCCAGAAGCTGGATCTTCGGTGAAGCCGGGTTGGTGAGCGGCCCCAGGATGTTGAATACCGTGCGGAAGCCAAGCTCCTTGCGGATCGGCCCCACGTATTTCATCGAGGTGTGGTATTTCTGGGCGAAGAGGAAGCACATCCCGACCTCTTCAAGCAGGTGCCGGCAGCGCGCAGGATCCTGGTTGATGTTCACGCCCAAGGCCTCAAGGCAGTCGGCAGTGCCGCACTTCGACGAGGCGGCGCGGTTGCCGTGCTTCGCGACCTTCATTCCGCCGGAGGCCGCGACGAGCGCCGACGTCGTGGAGATGTTGAAGCTCTGCGCGTTGTCGCCGCCGGTGCCGACAATCTCGAAGACATCCAAGTCGCCGGTCTCGACCTTCGTGGCGCGGGCTCGCATCGCCGCCGCGCAGCCTGCGATTTCGTCGGCCGTCTCGGCGCGGGCGCTCTTCGTCGAAAGGGCCGCCAGGAAGGCCGCGTTCTGCGTTGCCGTCGTCTGGCCCCCCATGATTTCGTCCATCACCGTGTAGGCCTCGTCGTAAGTCAAATCGCCCTTGCCAACAATCTTGACTATCGCTTCCTTGATCATCGCGTTTTCCCTCCAAACTTACTAAACTTCCAAACCACCAAACTTCCCAACTTCCCAACTTCCCAACTTCTCAACTTTTCAACTTCCCATTGCCGAGGAAGTTCTCCATAATCTTGCGGCCACAGGGCGTAAGGATCGATTCGGGGTGGAACTGCACCCCGTAGATCGGGAACTGCGCGTGGCGCACCGCCATGATCTCGCCGTCATCCGCCACGGCCGAGACTTCCAGGCAGTCGGGAATTGTCGCGGGGTCGGCCGCAAGCGAATGGTAGCGCGCCACCTCGATCTTCTCCGGCAGTCCCGCGAAGAGCGGCGAATCGCCGCAAAGCGTCGCAACCGACTGCTTCCCGTGCATCAGCGTCTTCGCGTGGACGACCTTGGCGCCAAAGGCCGCGCAAATAGCCTGATGGCCCAGGCACACGCCAAGCACCGGCACTCCGGTGAGCGGCGCGATCTCCCTGGCTGCGGCCATCGTCACCCCGGCGTCCTCTGGCCGCCCGGGCCCAGGTGAAAGGATCACATACGATGGACGCATCGCCACGATGCCCGCGAGGGTCACGGCGTCGTTGCGCACAACCTCGATCTCGGCCCCAAGCGAGCCTACAAGCTGGTAGAGGTTGTATGAGAAACTGTCGTAGTTGTCGATGAGAAGCACCATTATTCCACCTCCTGCGCAAGTTCAAGGGCCTTCAGGGACGCCTTCGCCTTGTTGAGGCATTCCTGGAACTCCTTTTCGGGATCGGAGTCGGCTACGATTCCCGCGCCACTCCTGACGAAAACCCTGCCGTTCTTCTTGTAGGCGATGCGGATCGCGATGCAGGTTTCCATGTTGCCCATGAAATCAAGGTAGCCAATCGCGCCGCCGTAGATGCCGCGCTTGTTCCGCTCGATCTCCCCGATCAGCTGGCAGGCGCGGATCTTCGGCGCACCGGAGAGCGTTCCCGCTGGCAGCACCGCCTCGATTGCATCCAGCGCGTCGCGGTCGTCGCGGATTTCACCCCGGACGGTCGAGCCGATGTGCATCACGTGCGAGAAGCGCTCAATTGAATGAAGCCTCTCCACTTCAACTGTTTCGAACTTCGAGATGCGGCCGAGGTCGTTGCGGCCGAGATCGACGAGCATGTCGTGCTCAGCCAGCTCCTTGGCGTCGCGCAGCAGCTCCTCTTCAAGGGCCTTGTCCTCGGCTGCGGTGCGGCCGCGCGGACGCGTTCCCGCCAGCGGGAAGGTGTGCAGCACGCCGTTCTCCAGCTTTACAAGCGTCTCGGGCGAAGCGCCCGCCACCTCGACGTCCGTTGCGGCGAAGTAGAACATGTATGGCGACGGGTTGATAGTGCGTAGTACGCGGTAGGCGTTCAGCAGGCTTCCCTCGAAAGGCGCGGAAAGCCTGTTGGAGAGGACGACCTGGAAGATGTCGCCTTCCCTGATGTGGCCCTTGGCGCGCTCGACCATCGCGCAGAACTCCTCCTTGCGGAATAGAGGCTCCACCGGCCCGGTGAGATGGCCCGCAGGCTCCTTCTTTTTGGCGCCGTTGCGGACGAGATCCGCGATGCGCTCAATCTCCATGACGGCGCGGTTGTATTCCGTCTCGATGTCCGAGAGCCGCGCGTTGGCGATGATCAGCATCTTCTGCTTGACATTGTCGAAGGCGATGACCTTGTCGAAGAGCATCAGGTCGAGGTCCTTGAACTTTTCGGCGTCCTCGACTTCGCGCTTGATGCTCGGCTCGGAGTAGGCGAGGTAGTCGAAGGCGAAGTAGCCGACAAGCCCGCCGGTGAAGGGCGGGAGGCCCTCGATGCGCGGGCTGCGGTAGGAGGCCATGATCTTGCGGAGTTCGGCCGACGGGTTAGCGGTCTTGATGGCTACGTCACCGATCTTCATCTCGCCGTCGGCGCAGACGATGTCGAGCTTGGGGTCGAAGCCCAGGAAGGTGTAGCGCCCCCAGGCCTCATTGGCCTGCGCCGACTCCAGCATATAGACGTGGGTCGAGACGTTCTTGAGAATCCGCAGCGTCTCGATAGGCGTTGTGAAGTCGGACAGTATTTCCGCGCAGAGCGGAACGATGCTGTATCGTCCGTCCGCAGTGAAGGACTTGGCTTGTTCCAGGGTAGGCGAGATGTTCATTCTTGGTCTCCGGATTTTGTTTCTATACATAATAACAAAACCCGTGTAAAATGTCAAACCGCCGCGTTTGCCCGACTGATTCCCGCGACCCCTCTCTTATTCAATAAGGGAACTCCGCTGTATTTGATTTTCTACTGCACCGCCTCAAATTCGACGGTTAGGATGCCATTCTCAAACTTTTCACCGAGGCTACGATAGGTAACGCCAGATGGTGGCGCTTTGTCTGCCTCAAGCAATACATCCTTCTCCGCGAGGATGGTTGCGATGTTCTCCCTAACCCAATATCTGGCATCCTCGGTGGACACCCCATTGGGAATGCGCAACCTCACCCAACCGCGCCGAGAGTCGTGATCATAGGACCACCCATCTTCCGCCGTGACAAATGTCATTTGATAGAAATCGGGTGTTGGATGCGATTGTACCATCGATTGCAAATGCATTTTTGGTGGCGGACCTGCACGGTCAGATGCTTTTAGTGAGAGATCAAAGCGCCATGTTCGTCCAGCTGCCATTGCGAGAACCTGTCGCGTGAAATCGTCTGTTGCACGGCTGTTCACGCTGTCGTCTTCGTAAAACGACAATATCGCCTCAACGACGCAATCCTCTTGCACTGCCGGCAAAACGAATACCGCCTGCGTCTCATCATTTGACAGACGCCTCCAGTCGCTGTGGTTCAGCGTCGGAATTGATAGTTCGGCAATGAACGGCCCCGTTACAGCGACATCCCGGCACCTTGTCTCCGTTCCAGCATACGCCGGAAGTCCTTTCCTAGGCTGATCCACAAACAAAGCCGTATATTTATGGCAGCCGACAAGGCCGCAGTGAGAAAACGGCTCCAACCAGCCTAAAGACCGATGAGAACGGGTGTCTGGGTCAATCCTGTCCAGTTCATTTGATGAAAACTTGCGTAGAGCTTTTTCGTCCGCGATGTCCTCAACAAGCAAGTCATGGTCGCACTCCCAACTATCAAATGGCGCACCGAACAGTGAATAGGCCGTGCTAAGCACATGAGGGACACCAAGGGTGACAAGCATGCCTAACGACTGGAAGGCGACATACTGCCCAGGGTCGTGGAGACTTTCAAAGCCCAACCACTGCCTCCCCCTATCTTCTGATTGATCGTAGAATACCGAAGACTTGAGCGCACCCTTCGGCATGAGGAAGATTTCCCCGCCTCCTGGATAGAAGCCAATAGCAAGGCGTCGCTGCTCGCGGATGGAGTAAGTTTCCGTGTAGCGTTGTCTTGCAAACTCCTCCCCCACCTCTGCCAAAATGCCGACGATGACATTGTTCGTATGTTGCTCCTGCCAGCCGCGGACAGAAAGGACATCCGTACGGAACGGCGTTGATTCAGTTATGGTGATGGTCTCAGAATGGGTGAACGTTTTGGGCTTCCCGACATTGAAAGCCATACATCCAGAACAAAACAACGCCGCAGCCCAAACAGCTGGAACAATGCGCTTACCATTCATCCAAGCCTCCTTTCTATCGAAGGCCATGCCGCCGCCCGAATCGCCGACGGCAATTCATGCAACCTTGCCGACATTGTAATCTCCAACTACACCTGTAATAGTCTTGGGAGCAATAATACTTCTTGGCGATTTCATCGGCTCCCGTCCAGACGTCAATGTCGGCCGCTGTGTCGTGGAGTTGAATAGCAAGCTGATGTGTTACGCGACGACCATCGACAATGTCGCGGTATTCGCCTCGAAGGATATAATCGCAGGCATCGGGATCGCCGGAGAGAACGAAGCGCCCCGACGTGCGAAGCGCGGTTTCAAGGTCACGTCGAACGGCGCCAAGAAGTGATGCGTTCCGCTTTGTCGAAAGATTGTCGATGAACGAAACCTGAACCATTGGAACGGCGCCGCCCTTTTGAACCATCTTCGCGGCATAGTGCTGCGTGAATGTTGGATCGGAAAGGAGTGCGTCCACAAGACGCTGCTCGGCTGGAAATGTTTCGGCTCGCGTGTATGTTCCAGCCCATACAGGATTACGCTTGGCGGGATGAACATAGACGCAACCTGTAGAGACGGCAAGAAATGTCGCTGCAAGAACTAAGCGGGTGAATTGAATGGATGAAGTGTTCATGGTCTTTCAAGAAGGAGTTGATTGCTTTTACTTTTCATTGACAGGCGAGGGCACTATGTTCAGCCCTATGTCGCATGGAACGAATGATCTAAATTTGTCGTCCACACTTACATGAATGCCGTAGAAATACTTGTCATAGCCTTTTGCTACAAGAGCGCGGACAAGTTTTCTTGTAAAGCCATTCTTCCTAATGCGGTCGCAATGACGTCGGAAGGACACATCACGCCAGTATTCGGCGCGACCTTCGTCATTCAGCAAAAGGACGGCTCCAAATGACGTACCCTCCTGTATCATTGCAATTTCCCTAAATGCAATGTATTCTGGGTAGGCGATTTCGACATTGTGCAGACCAGGTGAAACTAAGACGGATAGTGGCTCCGCACCCAGAATGCCATAGGCAATGCCATCAATGCGCAATGTCGCGCCAGCGGCATTAGAGGCAAACACGGTGCGGACGGGCGCTGGAGCAGGCGGCGCGGTGATGCCAGCATTCTCCCATTCTTTGCAAAGCGCAGGCGCGGCGTAATAGGCGCCTTCCTTCGACACCTCAGACCAATAGTTTTCGGCGTTCCTGTAGAAGGCGATTTCACTTGGTGCCTTTTTGCTGCGAGCGGTAGCATTCACCGAGGCAAGCAGGTCGCCACCGGGAACAGCCTTGGCGGAGAGAGTGAATTCGAGAATTGCTTGAACACCAGGGTCGGTGCCGCCAACACGACGTAGCCGTGCATCGGTGACTGACGCCGTGAGGAGAACAGGCGTTCCTATCTTCTCCGCAAGAGCCGTGGCGGAAGCTTCAGGCATCTTCTCCCCCCATGGGCCGACATTCTGCATAGTGCCGATTACATCATGCGGATTAACTACGGAAAAAGCTCCCGCGCCCAAAGCTGATGCAAGCCAATCGCCAAGTTGTTGTAGCGACAATTCTGTGTCCTCCGAGCCCCCATGCTGCTGGACAACAAGCAAGGCACGTTCCTTGTTTGAGGCGGGTGTCGTGGGCGCGACACGTATTTCTACGCCAGATACGGCTGTTGGCATGGGCGCGGCTACTAGTGTGGCATCCGGCAACAGTACAGGCTGGACAGCAACTGGCTGCGCGGGAATTGGAATGTCCCGGCATCCTGCCATGATGAACGCCGCAAGCACTACGGCATAGATTTTCGGTATTGTTTTCATGGGGTCATTTCCTCGTTGGTTGGACTCCTAGCATTGGAAGCGACCACATAAAAGTGCGGCCTCTTCCCGTGTTCTTACCTCAGGCTCCTGGAAATGGCCTTGCTTGAAAACACGAAAAGAGACGCGCAATTACGCGCTCCATTGCATCGTGCCGTTCAAGCGAATTTTTCCAGGATTCGAGGTAAACGACTTTATGCAGAAAGCGAATTAAATTGTTAAGTCAATGGTTAGTTGATAGTGACTAGTCCTTGGTGGTTGTTTCCGGCGCACTCGCGCCGAATGGATAATTATGTGAATAGTCTAGCAAAGGGTGGGGTAGGTGTCAAATCAGGCGAGAGCAAGGTTGCGCTCGGAATCCTCTGGTTGGGGTTGAAGCCGAACTAGCTTGACACCGCTCTTTTTGCGTTCTTCACGGTAGTCCAACATTCCTCTAAAGTAATCGTCAAGCGTCGGATACTCCGCCGCTATCTCGCGCTTTATGCGCCAAATTTCCTCAAGCCCTTCGTCATATCGCCTTTCAGTTTTCATTCGCGGCCTCCTCCTTCTTGAAGCATTTGTGGAGTGCAGATGCAAGGGCACTCATACCCCGCATCACGGCAAATCCGTTCAACTAGCGGAATGGTTTGCCCATTTGTGATATGCTTGAAATTCCAAGACACAAGGTAGTCCATCTTTTGCGTGGCGGCAACGGCAATGTGCAATGCGTCGTCTGGATATTCCTTCGGCACCGCCTTCCCTTCGATTAATTTCCTTGCGAGGTCTTGTTCCACCTCGGTGACATCAAGTTCAGGAATCCCGGCAAGCGCATCGATTCTTCGCCTGACGGCATCGGGATCTCCCATTCTCACTTCTTTCGCCACTACAAGCGATGAAAATAACTCAAACCTTTCAGATGCAGTTGTCCACCACTCCTTTGTAACAACTTGACGTCCCAACTGAACAATGTCACGGGCAGGCAACGCCGTGGCGTCACTGACAACTGTAGTTTCAACATATACTTTCTTCTTTGGCATAAACCCTCTATAAAATTGTAGTTGCGTCAGTGGCTAGTCCTTGATGGTTATTTCCGGCGCACTTGCGCCAAAAGTGAATTGTGTGAATAGAATAGCAAAGGAGAAAGTGAATGTCAAGGGAATGGAGGTTGAGAAGTTGAAAAGTTGAGAGGTTTGGCGCTCGCGCCGATAAGATTTCCGCACCGTGATCTACTGTTTCTTGACAGGATTCACAGGATTGACAGGATGCGCGATGCGGCTCGGTGAGCCTACCTTGCCGCATCGATGCGGGCAATTAGGTCATTTGCCCACGCAATGGCTTCGTCAGCTGTTGACATAATGTCAAGGTCTCCACGCAACGCCTCGTAGAGTCTGCCCCAGCCGCCACCCTTTTCGACTTTTGGCGGCCATGTCTGACGTTTGCGGTATTTGAAAAGACGTTCACAGATTTCCCGAATCTGCACCATGTCAAGCTTGTCGCCTTTCATTATCAGCTGAAGATCGGCAAGATCGCGAACGCGGTCGCCCCCCGGTTCCGAAACGCCGTGCAATTTTTGCGCAACCTGCCATGCCAGCGGCATGAGGGGAACAGGAGATGGTTCCGGAAAGCCCAATTCGGTGAAGAGTTCGGCAATATCGGCGGCGGGGGCTATCATTTCCGCCTCATCGGCATCGCCGATTTCGTTGAAGCCAACTTCAAGGGGTATCGTGCACCACGAGCCGCCCAGATATGACATCTTCACCTCAAAGGGCTGCATCACATAGGCTGCGGGGACATTCTTCGGACTGGCAGGACGCTTGGCGACGAGGGTTCCGGAAAAGCCATGCCAGCCTGCCGCGAGGGAGGTGCGAGCCTCTCTGATAAAGGTTTCCAGATCAACGTTTCGCGCCACATCGCAGTCTATGGTGTTCCGCGAACCGAAGCGCCCATACCTCATCCGAAGCGATGTGCCGCCCTTGAACACGGCACCTGGGAGAATCTGGCCAATAATCGCCGCGGCCATCGCAGTCCTCGCCTGAACAAGACTGGCTCCGGCCCCAAAACGCCGTTGCAGGGCCATGTCAAGATTGCGGCGGCTGTTGGGTTTCCTTTTAGGCTTGTCTGAGTTCATCCCTGATTGCATTCCTTTCCTCCTTTGAAATTCGGCCTATGCGGAACGCCTCATCAGCCGCAACCCCAATTCTAGATGGCGGCATCGTGCGCCGTGCAGCAAGCAATGCGCGAAAAACAGACTGCGAGGGAACCCCGTCGATGATTTCAGGCGCATCTTCTGCATTTGCCTTGCAAATCGATATGCCCTTGCAGGAGTTTCGGCGCACACGTCCGTGCGCTGCGACATAGATGCAGTCGGGATTTGTTGAAGTCAGCCCCAGGAGTGCCACCACAGACTCCCCATAAAGATAGGCGCCATGCCCCACAAGCGCAACCGCCTGGGCGTAAGCGTCGTTTTCCGCAGGGAGATACTGAACCAACTGGTAAACGCCATGACCGAGATGCAACAACCGCCCTCGGTGGGCAAGGTCTGCAAGTCTGCCTTGCTTGATTTTCAAATCCTTTGCCTGTTCTGTTGTTATCAGGCCGTGGTTCTCCACTGCAAAATCGAAAATCCTATTGTATGTTGTCATGTCAAAAGTATAGCAAAAACGCAATTCTTTTGCCAATCATTAAAAGGCCATCAACCCGTGTGGGACATTGGAATTATTTTGCGATCCCTCCGCCCACGGCACAGCCGCGCCTACGGGGTATATCCAAAGAACTAATCCGCAAATGGCGAAGTTCCCGCCATCAAAAACGGCGGAATAATTCTAACACATCGCGCCTTCGGGCGCAAATGGAAGTTTTTGAAGTTTAGATGTTTGGCGCAAGCGCCTGGGATGTTTGAGCCCTTCGGGCGAGGTTTGGCGCATCCGCGCCTTGGAAGTTTAGATGTTTGGTTGTTTTCGATGCTTCCGTGCCGACAAGATTTCCGCACCATAATCTCGTATAAGGCTGACGAATGCCAGTAGTCGCTTCTTCAAAGTAATGATTGGATTGAAGAAGGCGAGGCCGTTCCTACCCCTTCGTCAGCAAAGAAGTGGAAGCCGTTCGACTATGTGAGACCAACTCAATTGTGTAGCGGCCCGCGACACAATCTCCCGATTGGGAAACTGCTGCGCAAACTGCATCATGCGCCGAAGTTTGCGCAAAGCGAATTCGCGCCGAATGGATAATTATGTGAATAGTCTAGCAAAGGGTGGAATGGGCGTCAAATGCTTGGCGAATCTTGTGGCGTCGGGAAATACTTGCGGATGGATAGCAACTGTTGCTCTAGCGCCGGAAAGCGAAACCCGCATCTTGGATATGGCCTCCAGCATGTGCGTTATCCTGTCTGCATCAGGAATCATATGGCCGCCATTTCCTTTCGGACAATCTGCGAAAACCAGTATTGTGGTCGATTTTCGATGCACTTTGAGGACACAACATCGACGTCGCGGTTCAGCAATGCGGACAATTCCCGACGAAGACGAACGGATGCGAATCCACTGGCGTCGTCACCGAACTCAACGAGAAAATCCACATCGCTGTCTGGGCGCTCCTCCTTGCGAGCGCACGAACCGAAAACCCAAAGCCTTTCTGCCTTGTGTTTTCTGGCGATGGCGTAAAGATCATCACGCTTCGCGCGTATCTCGTCAAGCATGCACATGCGCAAAACTCCCTTCTTTGACTCTCGCAAAAAGCAAAAATCAAATTGTCAGAAAGTCTGTAGTTTGTTGTTAGTGGTCAGTCGCTAGTAGTTAGTGGTTAGTTCGTTTCCGGCGCACTCGCGCCAAAAGAGAATTGTGTGAATAGAATAGCAAAGGGCGAAATGGGTGTCAAGGGGAAAAACGACAGACTTATTGCACCAAAAGGCGCGATATGCTAGAATCATATCTGTCCAAAACTTATTCCGAGATACACATGCCTTTCCGTTTCGCAACCCCCTGGGCTTTCCTTTTGCTCCTGCCGCTGGCTTTCGCCGCCTGGCGGCTGCTTCGGCGTCCAAAACGCCCCCGCGCCGTTCCTTTCGCCCCCGTCGCATTCATCCCCTCCGGCGGCTTCAGCCTCCGCGCCACGCTGGCACGCGCCACCCCGTTCGTAATTGTCGCCGCCCTGGCCCTGCTCGTCATCGCCGCCGCCCGCCCCCAGACTTTCCTTTCGCGCGAGCGCCGCTCCGCCAACGCAATCGCCATCGCAATGGCCGTGGACGTCTCCGGCTCCATGATGGCACTCGACCTCGCCGGCGACCCCAACGCC
>JAEEGH010023514.1_pt1 | contig 12523 bp, 10 predicted proteins | sample 9134181 | NCBI WGS metagenome assembly JAEEGH01 (sample SAMN16246544, study PRJNA631951) | gut metagenome | biome: gut microbiome; feature: rumen; material: DP-attached | host: Bos | place: Iran: Karaj | collected 2018-10 | reverse complement strand
CATCGGCTGCTGAACGATGCATTCAAGATGCTCACGGGCATGAACCTGAGCACGATGATCTTCGAATGGCGCATGCTGCAGGCAAAGGAGCTGCTCGACAGGAAAGACCTGTCGGTGCAGGAGGTGGCTAACCGCTGCGGCTTCAAGCAGCAGAAGAACCTCATCCTGGCTTTTCGACGCCGTTGGGGGACCACTCCGCAAGCATATCGAACGGGCAAGCTGAACCGCAATAGCAATTATGTGGTCAACAAGGATCCTCGTTCGCGGAAGAATGCGCTCGATGTCGCGAAGGAGCATCTATCGCGAATTGATGAACAACAGTAGTTTTTTATCACGAATTTGCGAATTATAGAATTTACGTGATAAGAAAAGACGAAAACCTATTTCCGATCGTGGCATGTCCCCCAAGGTACCATGGAGGATATGCCGCGATTGTTGTATGTCCGCTAACGTTCGCTAGAGGACATGCGGAGGTGGAGGCATGTCCGCTAAGGTTCGCTAAAGGATATGCGTCGAAGGTGGAATGTCCTCTGACGTTTGTTGGAGGACATGTGAAGATGGATGCATGTCTCCTAAAGTTCACTTGAGGACATGCATCGACACGAGGATGTCCCCAAACGTTCGATAAAGGACATGCGGAGATGGTGTCATGTCCTCTAAGGTTCGTTGAAGGATATGTATCGATGGTAGTATGTCCCTTAACGTTCGCAAAAGGATATGCGACAATAGAAGCATGTCCCCCAGCATCCGCTGAAGGACATGCTTCTACAGGATGATGTCCTCTAACGTACGCTGGGGGACATGCGGAGAAAATGAATAGAACCATGCAATCGGGAAACTTCACTTCCACAAATGAATGGCTCTTATCCATAATCAAAGGACCTCGTCTGTCCTCGTATGACCTTGTCCTTATCTTCTACCTTATTACGACAACATAGTATAAGAAAGACCTAAAATATCTGATGATGATAAAGAAGAAAAATGCCCCCAATCTCTTGGAGGCAGAAAAAGGCTTTCGCCATAAATCCATCCGGCCTTATCTTCTCTTAGAATTATCACCAAATCATTATTCTTTATCCGACAAAGCCTTACCAATCTCCGTCAGATAATACTTCTGCGCAGGACTATTGACAGAATCTGGACAAGTCATCTCCAAATACCTACCTAATAACGGGTCGATATACTTCTTTTTCATCTTATAACGATCTGCTAACCCCAAATGCTGAGCAATTTCTGCCAAAGATCTCTCTTCGCGGCAATACTCACCAATAATTTCAAGAACCTTGTAGTCCAAGCCCAACTCCTTGCCAACTCCTTGCCAACTCCTTGCCAACTCCTTGCCATTTGGCTTGGAGTTTGAATCACTATGGATTATACCAGACTCTACCGGTCTCTTAAATACAATCGTCACAAAGCCGCCTTTCTCTTCATACTCCGGCTCTGCCACACCTTGGGCATGGCAGGCGTCCACCATTCTTCTAACGCCGGAGCCCCAACTTTCCAAAAAAGAAGATTTGAAAAGTACATCTGCTATCAGAGGATTATATGGGTATGAAGCATGTGCGCTCTTAATATTCTCAGGCGTAAGCGCCAGAGGGAAACGGCCTGGATTTTCTATCTCCACTCGGTCATCATATACAGCTATACTTGGAGTAAGATTAAATTTTTCCAGCTGTCTGTGGCACAATGCATTCGTCAATGCTTCTCTCAAAGCCTCGGCAGGTATCTCTAGCAAGCTATTAGCATTTTTGCCCCCGAACAAAGACAATGCAGTCGCGAAGCGGCAGCTCCTTCTTTCTTCCCTCATGCTATACAGCATAGTTATCACTTTTCCCAGAATACACTAAGAGCGCAATTCTGGTAATCTATGCACCATTCGTTGAATTCCCGTTTGTTATCTTCTTCTGAACGTGTAAAAAAGCAGTCTTGAGCATAAACGGTCTCTTCGCTTTTACAGTCTCTGTTATCTTGTACGTAGAAATACGTGCCCTGTGTGCCATTATTAATTATCTCACACAGAAATCACAGAAAGCACAGATTTTTCTTTTTGAAGCAACCATTTTCCGTGAGTTCCGTGAGTTCTGTGTGACCTTTTTATTATCTCACACGCACCTTTCATCTTTAACCACGAATCTACACGTATCCTCACGAATCTTTTTATTCTTGTCCCAACCACACCTATTCGTGTCGATTCGAGTGATTCGTGGTCTTAAAAAAATAATTCATGAAAAATTCGTGGCTAATTCATGTTAATTCGTGTTAAAAAGAAAATCTTTCTGTGCGTTCAGTGAGTTCTGTGTGCCATTATTAATTATCTCACACAGAAAGCACAGATTTTCTTTTGAAGCCACCCTTTCCTTCCGTGAGTTCAGTGTGCCCTAATTCGGACGAGCATCCGTGCTATCCGCGCTGAATGCGGCGAAGAAACGCACTCAGCCTCCCCTTCGACCCACTGATATCCGTTTAATCCTGGTTATCCGTGATCCTTTAATCCATTTTTCGCCTTTTCAGGAAATAAGTTTAATTTTGGTGAAAATGGCCTCCCGGGGGTTGTTCCCTTCGGTCACGTCCGAGAGAAGAACACCCCCGTCTGTGTTCTTGTCGCCCCTTCGGGGCTATTATCTCGTTCCGACCATACAGAAAATCCGTGTAATCCGATGAATCTGTAGCGCGTAACGAACAAGCTTTTTGAGGTTATTTGTGACGAAAACGAGAAAATCGGGTGCGAAAAATCACTTTTTTGGGGAATCTTATTGGAACAATAAGGAAAAAGCGCTATCTTTGCAGTCGCTTTTGATCTGATTTTTTTCAGTCAGGTGAAAATGGCAGATGACCTCGGCGCATGGTCGCGTAGCGACAACATTGAAAGCAAGGTTTTAATTCCGAAAAAAGACGAAAAGACGAAAAGAACGAAAAATGAAGAGATGGACTAAACGACTATTCGTGTCGATTTGTGTGATTCGTGTTCTAATAAAAAAAATTAATGAAAATTCGTGAGTGTGGTAATTCGTGTTAAAAAGAACAGCCAAGTCTCCGCTATTGAGCGAGAGACGCGGCCATTTTCACAAAAATAAAAAGGACATTTTCTCTGAAAAATAATTCATGAAAATTCGTGATCAATTCATGATAATTCGTGTTAAAAAAGAAAAAAGATTCGTGTAAAAAAGAAAATACTATCCCACATCAAAAGAATGAAAAGTAGAAATTTCTGTAAACTATCATCGGCTGCGCTGTTCCTCGCACTCCTGTCCGGAACGGCGCAGGCCCAGGTGGCCGACCTTGCCGTCAACGACGAGGGCACAGAGTACACCATCGGATCCGCCGCAGGCTGGAACCAGTTCTGCAACAAGCTCGAAAGCGGCGAGACCTTCAGCGGCAAGACCGTCTATCTTGGGACAAGCATCACCGTCAATCGCATGGCGGGCGACGAAGCGCACGGGTTCGCCGGCACCTTCGACGGCCAGAACCATACGCTGACCTTCAACTACGGCACCGCTGACAGCCCTGCCGACGAACAGTTTGTGGCACCCTTCCTCTCAACGGTCGGCGGCACCTCGCCCGTCTTCCGCGACCTCACCATCGACGGCGACATCTACGCCACCCACACCGAAGCCACCGACAACGACCATGCAGGCGGACTCATCGCCCACCTCTTCGGCACGGTCACCATCGACAACTGCGTCAGCAACGTACGCATCACCACCACAGGCGAAGACGGTGCCGGCGGCTTCGTGGGGCTTTGCGAGCACAGCGTCAAGTTCACCAACTGCAAGAGCAGCGCCGTCGTCACCAGCGACGGCGGCAACAACAGCGGTTTCGTGGGCTGGAGCCGCGCATCTGAATATCGCATCAGTTTCGATGGATGCGTCTTCAACGGCAAACTGCTGAAGAAGGACGACAACGGCGGCTACAACGGCGGCTTCGTCGGATGGAAGGGCGATGGCAAGACCGTCACCATCGAAAACTGCCTCTATATCCCCGCAGAACCCGTCGGCAGCGAGAAATTTGCGAATAGCTACATCGCGAACTTCTGTCGCCAGCACGACGACAAATTGCCCGCCGACATCAAGAACTGTTACTACATCAGTTCCAACACCGACATCCAGTACTACGGCGCGGTGCAGGGCAAGAAGCCCCTCAGCGTCACTGCCGGCGAGAACGTCACCGTCGAGGCTGTCAGCCCTGTGGGCGACGCCACCAAGATCTACAGTGTCAGCGGCATCACCGCATACGCCAATGGCATCACTTGCGACGGTACGTTCTACTACGGCAGCGGCGACAAGGTGAGCCTGACGCTCAGCCACGGCGACGCCCCCGAGGGCTATGCTTTCATCGGCTACACCGCCAGCCCTGCAGGAGCCACACTCACTGGCATCACGAATCCCTATACGCTGACGATGCCAGACGGCGACGTGCAGATTGGAGCGAAGTACGCTGATTCCGAACCCTATATCGATGAGAATGGTGAGGGGCAGACATGCGCCGACTATATCTTTATCACCAGCGACATGACCACTCTCGGCAGTGAGGGAGAAGAAACCTGGTACGTTGTCAATGGTGACGTCACCATCTACAACGATCTCGAAGTCAAGGGCGATGTCCATCTCATCCTCGCCGATGATGCCAGCCTGACTACTATGTACCGTTTTTTTTATGACATCTACTACAATGGCACAGACTACTTGACCATCTACGGTCAGGACAATGGGAACGGCAAACTTAACCTCAAGGGAGATAGTAGTGGTAGTTGTTTCGTTTTCTCCTCGAGCCTCACCATTAACGGTGGCGAAATCGTTGTTGACACAGAAGATAGTGGTTTCGACATCAAAGGTGGAAGCCTCACCATCAATGGCGGAAAAGTCGATGTGAAAGCACAATATAATGGTATCTCCATCTACAATGGAAGCCTCACCATCAATGGCGGCAAAGTCGATGTGGAAGCACAAGAAGGTTGTGGTTTCTTCATCGACACTGGAAGCCTCACTATCAATGGCGGCGAAGTCAATGCGGAAGGACAATCTGAGGGTATCCTCATCGACAATGGAAGCCTCACCATCAATGGCGGCGAAATCGTTGCTCGCTCAGAAAGAGGAGATGGCATCTTTGCTTCTGAAAGCACCATCACCTTTGGTTGGATCCGCCCTGAAGACCACATCTACTTAGACTGCTCTAAATATGGTTTATCCGGTAGCACTGTGGACATCGCCTCAGGCCAGACCCTCACCGACGGCACCAACACCTACACTGGCAGCATCAATATCTATGACCTCATCTTTGACCTCAATGGTGAGACGCTTTTTGGCGTGGATGTCCTCTATGATGACAAACGCAACGACATTGCCAGCCTCAACGGCAAGCATACCAACGTCCTCCTCAGCGGCCGCACGCTCTACACAGACGGCCATTGGAACACCCTCTGCCTGCCGTTTGACCTCAAGTTGAGCGGTTTCGTCGGTGTCAATGTGGAACTGATGACTCTCGGCGATGCTTCGTTCAGCAATGGAACGCTGACGCTCGACTTCGTTGATGCTGATGAAATCAAGGCGGGCGTGCCCTATATTATCAGGTGGAACGGGTACAGAAATATCGTGAATCCTGTGTTCAAGAATGTGACGATTGAGGATGCTTCGCTCGATGAAAATGCATTCACCAACGACGTGGTCAGCTTCAAGGGCATCTACTCGCCAACAGTTTTTGTAGGAGAAAACAAAGACGTCCTCTACCTCGGAGACAACAGTCGTTTGTATTATCCTTCCTCCGATGTTACCATCAACGCCTTCCGCGCCTACTTCGAATTGCAGGGCGGCCTCACGGCGGGCGAACCTGTTTCTACGGAGGACCAGGAGATCAAGAGTTTTGTCCTGAACTTTGGCGAGGAGACGGGCATCGAAGAGGTTAATGGTTATGGGTTATGGGTTAATGGTTATGGGTCTGGATGGTGCACGCTGGATGGACGTCGTCTCGGCTCCAAGCCTGCTGACGCAGGCCTCTATATCCACAACGGTAGCAAGGTGCTGATCAAGTAACGGTCTTTTTCTGTCACGAATTAGCGAATTAGAGAATTTTCTTTGCGCTACGGATTTATCGGATTTCACAGATTTCTGCTTGAACGAGCTAATTAATCTGGTTAATCTGCTGAATCTGTAGCGCATAAATAATTCTCAAATTCTTGATAGATAGAATCGGAATCAGCCTTTTCTGTGAGTTCTGTGAGTGTGATGTCTCTTTATTCTTGCGTTAGTTGATGGATTTGGGGAACAAATGGGGGAAGGAATGGGCAAATAATGTGAATTTTTTTTATTTTTCCAATGCTTTATTTGGATTGTATCACTATTCATGTTATTTTTGCATCGCCATTAGATGAAATTCAATGGCGGTAAAATTTACGACGATAAAATTATGAAACTATGAAGCGGTTCTATGATAGAGAAGCGGAGATGGCACAGCTCGAAGAGATGCAGCGTCAGGCTTTTGAGGACTATTCCCGATTTGTGGTGCTGACGGGCAGAAGACGTGTCGGCAAGACGAGTCTGGTATATCGGCTGATGGAGAAGACCAAGGAGCAGGGACCGGGACTTTACTTCTTCGTGGGCCGAAAGACGGAGGCTTCGTTGTTGAGGACATTCTGCGAAGAGGTTCGCACCAAGTTGAATGAATATGTACCTGAAGGTGTCACATCCTTCCGCGAACTTATGCATCTCCTTTTCGAGATTGGCAGGCGTCGTCGTTTCACGCTGTTCATCGACGAGTTCCAGGAGTTTGACAACGTGAATGCTGAGGTATTCAGCGATATGCAGGAGCTTTGGGACCGGTATAAGAAGGAGACGCACGTTTGCCTGGTGGTGTCGGGCAGCATCTTCCGTATGATGGAGAAGATCTTCAAGGATGAAGAACAACCGCTGTTTGGTCGAGATGACTGCACCATCCGACTGCAACCGTTCACTACGGCTACGATGCGCGAGATACTGAACGACTACAAGCCGGACTATACAAACGACGATCTGCTTGCACTGTGGACTATTTCGGGCGGCGTTGCCCGATACATCGAGATACTGATGAACAATCGCTGTACCAATGTTCGTCAGATGCTGCACTATGTATGTAGCAGCGGTGACAGTTTCTTCATGGATGAGGGGCGGTCGGTGCTCATACAGGAATTTGGCAAACAGTATGGCACGTATTTCAGTATTCTGGATCAGATAGCCCATGGTGACGTGACCCAGGGCGAGATTGAAGCCTCGTTGGGCGTAAAGAGCCTGGGAGGTCAGCTGAAGGTGCTGGAGGAGAAATATGGCATCATCAGGAAGAAACGTCCGGTGGGTGCGAAAGAGGGCAGTCAGACGGTGCGCTACGAAATCGGGGATAATTTCTTTCGTTTCTGGTTCCGCTATATCCACCGCTACAGTTCTTTGATTGAGATACAGAATCTGCCTGCCCTGGAGAAGATTATGGAGGATGATTATACCATTTTCTCGGGTATTTCTCTGGAGCGCTGGTTCAGACAGAAGATGATGGAGAGTCACAACTACAAGACTATCGGAGGATGGTGGCAGAGTGGCGGTACCAATGCCAAGGGCAAGAGCGACGACTTTGAGATTGACATCGTGGCTGAACGCCTGGATGGACAGGTGGAGGCTTACGAGGTGAAGCGTAATGCCCAGAAATACAGCCCTGCACGGCTGCGGGAGAAGGTTGAGATGATGCAACGTCATCTGTACCGTGGCCGGGAGGTGACGATCGGCGGATTGTCGATGGACGATATGTGATGTTGTATTCTCAAATTCTCTAATTCGTGACAAAAAGAAAAAAGATTGAAGATTGGTGGTTTTCTGAAAAAAATGCTTCGAAAATTTGGAGGTGTCGAAGAAAAGCTGTATCTTTGCGCCAATGTATTATATTGTTCAAAATACGGATTAGCAAGCCCCCCTGTGAAGGTCGGCTTGTTTTTTGTTGAGTAAACAAGAAACGCGGGTATCTTCATGAAGAAGTACTCGCGCTGATAAAAAACTCAACTTTCGCAAATGCGAAACTTGATGATTATAAAGGGAGTTATCGGGAGTTAACAGGAGTTAAACGCTCCGCTCTGGAGTTAACGGACAAATGTTTTTTGGGTTCCGAATTCTTCAAGGAGATGGTATCGTCCGTTAACTCCCGATAACTTCACAGGCTTTCAGCCTGTTAACTCCCGTTTACTCCTACTTTCGCATTTGCGAAAGTTCAGTTATTACAATAGGCAAAGATGGAAAGACGAAAGAAGAAAGAGATGGAGCAGATATTGCTCGCAAACCATTGGGTACGGCATGAGGATTGTGACAACCATGACCTGGGATGGCAGGAACTCACAGAAGCATTGCTGCAAAGTGAGCAGCTGGAAACATTCTATCTGCACTATGTTGCGCCAAAATCCTCCCAATTGAAGGCATTGCTCTCCATGCGTCCCTCGTTTCGCAAGCAGTTCATGGTCTGTCATCTCATCATGACCACAATACGCAAAGGACAGCTTGAAGAACTCGCCTCCGAACTCGAAAATGACAACTTCCGAATTTGCGACCAATGCGGACTCCCACATATCCATGGCTACATCAAAGGCGACAGCGAACACTACTGCACGCAAAACTGCCTCGTAGAAGCAGGCTTCAGCCAGGCAGATATCGATGGAGAGGAGAATTACTTTACGGAGTATGGAAGGTGAGAGTCAACAGAACCGAAGCCAACAGTAACCTGCAAAATCTTCAAGGAATTCTGTTTCAGAGTACCAGTCATATTCATTGTTTCGCGTGTGACCTATCAATTGGCTTTTCGAGTCGAACACAAGCCAATGAGTCGAGGTCAGGAACGCCTCTTTTAATGTACACAAGCAAGCCACATGAAAAGTATCGGCTTGCTTTTTCCGTCCATATAAAAAGAAAATGCTTCATAAATTTGGAGGTGTCGAAGAAAAGTCTTATATTTGCGGCACCACAATTATGCATAATCAATATCCATATAATACAAAACTAAAACTATGGCAAAGTTTAGATTTCATTTGAAAGCGTTCCTGGGTTACAGGCACTTTGGAGGCGCTGTGTACTCAGAGAGTGGTGGCGAAGTTGAATTTACCGATGATGAAGTGAATAAGTTGGTAGCTCTCATCCAAAAAAAGCACTTCAAGACAGATGTCGATGAAATAAAGCTATCGAGGAACGAGCCAGACATTTATGATAAGTTATATGACGCATATAGAGATGCTTTTAATTGTTCATTAGAAAAGGAGTCCTTTTGGGATGCATACAAAAAAAGCCAGCTGCGTGACGCCAGTAGCTTGATGGATCTATGCGAAAAGAAGTATGGATTCGATTTCGATACTATGATCAATGTCGAGGCGTATCGGCGCAAGTATCTCAGGCACGGAGAAGGTTATCTAAAGAAGGACGGTACACCACTAAAGAGATATTACAATACAGTCAAAAATGGTTTTTTCAGTCGTTGGTTCAATGCTTTCATGACAGCTCTCCCTAAGGCAGAATTTGATTCTTTCATAGATGATAATTTTTATGATTTAGAGCTTGAGCGCGGATATTGGCCAGATCGGCAATACACGATTGAAATACCAAAGGAAATCGTGGAGATGGCGAAATCTGAGTAAAGTGCATTAGTACTAAAACAAAACACCAATGCAGGCTGGCCCTCCGGGATTGGCCTGCATTGATTATACTATTTTCTACTTTTGTGAAAGTTTTTGCTTCGAAAATTTGGAGGTTTCACAGAAAAGACCTATATTTGCACCGGATAATTTATTTTCTATGCCCCAAAGGGAGTGCAGTATGACTGCCAGCGGGACATGACTTTGGAATTTGATTCCGTTTAGTCGAACGACATAACATACTGGCCGCATTGACTATTATTTTACGTTCACCGGAAAAGCCTAGGAAACTCATTCGGAATAATCGACGCCAAAAATAATGGTTGGTAGCTTGGAAAGATTACTTTGTCCAAAAGGGTGAAGTATATCTTTAGGTTACCTTCTCGTTGCTAAAATAAAAGTTGATGCCCATTCTCCCCTGTGGAGTATGGGTTTTCAATTTTTTATTGCAACGAAGGGTTCCGTCCTAGGCTGCCTGGGTGGGCGAATAAAAAGTTGGAGATTCATGCTTCACTTTTATTATGCCCATATTAGAGCTATTCCATCGATACTATGTATTTCTTAGTCCTTGAAGAACATGTGATTAGGTTGATGCTTTGCTTGAATTACATAATAGATGAACCATCGACCTATGTATTTAAAAACACATTGTGCCATGGTGGCACTACGCAATCTGGATTATCGAGTAGATGACATTGTCCAACTACTCAATGATCTTGATCCGATCAAACGAGAAACAAGATACATCGAGCCTCAAACAGGTTTTAGATCATAGATCTGCCTGTTTGAGGCTTTTTTTTGTTCATATAATACAAAGAGAAGGAAATGGCTAAACCTTTTATAAAATGGGTTGGTGGAAAGAGCCAACTTATCCCTCAACTTGAGGCATTGCTTCCATCAAATTTTGCTTCATGGCAAAATGTAACTTACATTGAACCATTCATAGGAGGTGGCGCAATGTTGTTCTATATGCTTAAAAAACATACAAACATTACTCATGCAATAATCAACGATATAAATGCGGACCTAACGACCTGCTATCTCACCGTGCGAGATCATCCCAATGAGCTAATCAAATCATTAAAGCAAATACAAATGCAGTATCATGCATTGATAGATGACGATGCTCGTCGTGATTACTATATGGCCGAGCGCGACCGTTTCAACACCAAGGCACTTGACCCCATCGAGAACACCTGTCTCTTCATCTTCCTTAACCGTACTTGCTTCAATGGTCTCTATCGCGTGAATCGGAAAGGTTTGTTCAATGTTCCTTTTGGAAGATATGACAACCCAATGATTTGTGATGAAGAAACAATCCTTAGTGATAGTTTGTTGCTTAAGGACGTTGAAATACTTACTGGAGATTTCCGTCAAACGCTAAACTATGCAAAGACTCCCTCACTTTTCTATTTTGACCCACCCTACAGGCCATTGAGCAACACCTCAAGCTTCAACGATTATTCAAAGGAGGCTTTTGATGATGCAGCACAAATACGGTTAAAGGAATTCTGTGATGTGGTAAATGCAGCTGGGCATTCTTTCATGCTTAGTAATTCAGATCCAAAAGGAAAAGATGGCGATACCTTCTTCGATGACCTCTACTCAGATTATATTATCGACAGAGTTTGGGCATCTCGAAATGTCAATGCAAATGCTTCAAAAAGAGGAAAACTTACTGAAATACTTGTACATAACTATGTTGTACAATCAAACTATAATGGTGAATTATTCCCTGAATTGAATCTTAATTAAAACGAAAAATTATGAGTGCGCACACACCTCTGGAATTCAAGACTTTTACGTCTCAATTACAAACCACTAATCAGACATTAGATTTCTTTTGTGACTTTAACAAGATAAGTCAAAATGTACAAGACATCAAATTAAGTTTATGCACACTTAATAGCCTTATTGGTGCACAAGATATGCGTGCGGCTGTTGAAGCTATTTGGCGCCGTGACAAATCTGCATTCAGTGTAATGGATATTCTTATTGCAGTAAGAAGCGAAGGTAAGAAGGCTGTCCTAAATTCCTTGAATAAATGTGTCATCTTGGATTCATTGTTTGAATCTGTTGATGGCGTAATGGAGTTCTTGGAAAACACGGGCCTTAAAGAAATCTTTCAAAAGCAAAAAATCAAGAATCTCGTAGATTATGTTTTCGGTATAGAGACCGGTTTAGATTCGAATGCTCGCAAGAATCGTAGTGGGCACGTAATGGAAAATGTTGTCGATAATATATTAACACAAAATGGCATCAAACACAGGAAAGAAGTTTATTCTAAGGAATGGCCTAAATTAACTCACGAACTGGGCAGTGACGAAAAAAGATTTGATTTTGTAATTGAAACTAAACAAAAGGTTTATTTAATAGAAGTCAATTTTTATAGTGGTGGCGGTTCAAAGCTGAATGAAGTTGCTCGTTCTTATTCAGATTTAGCGCCCAAAATTAATTCAGTAGCTGGGTTTGAATTTGTTTGGATAACAGATGGCATTGGATGGGTATCAGCAAAAAATAAGTTGGAAGAGGCATATTATAACATACCAAAGGTCTATAACCTCACTGATATTAAAGAATTCATTCAAATAGTTAAAACCGAAGGACAAAACTAAAGATTAAAAGACATAGCATCAATCGTTGCTTGGGAAAGCATTTTCCAACATACAGTTATTGATGTAAAAGAATACATAAGCATAGAGTTAGTAAAATCTGGACGATTCAGAATTATAACATATATGATAACCTCAGTATATAAATCACCAAACCGAGACTTCACATTGTTGCAAGGTGATTGTACAGATCTTATGCCTCAAATTAAGGATCTGAACTTCAAATTCGACATGATCTTTGCAGACCCACCATATTTCCTTTCTAATGGAGGCATCTCCGTTCAGTCAG
>JAEEGH010023512.1_pt1 | contig 12523 bp, 8 predicted proteins | sample 9134181 | NCBI WGS metagenome assembly JAEEGH01 (sample SAMN16246544, study PRJNA631951) | gut metagenome | biome: gut microbiome; feature: rumen; material: DP-attached | host: Bos | place: Iran: Karaj | collected 2018-10 | reverse complement strand
TCCCGGGCCCGTTTCCCGATCGGCCATACCCTGGAAAAAGCGATCCGGGATTACCGTCCGGTGTAGCCGTTCCGTTCATAATTCCGGGAAAACTTCTCCTATGGAGAACTTGTTCTTTCGGCAGATAATCCGTACATTTGAACGATTTTTCCCAAGGAAAGAAACGAATCACATAATTATGGAGAAAAAACTTCTTTACACGGCTCCTGCCGTCCGTGAGCTGGACGTCCGTTTCGACGCCAGTTTCCTGCAATCCGCCACCACCGGTCCCATCCAGGACTGGAATGAGGACGATGATCCCATCAACTTCTAAGTCAAACCCTTAAAGAGAATCAACGCTATGAAGAAAGCCCTTTTCTTTGCGGGTCTGGCTGCTGCCGCCCTTTCCTTTGTGGGCTGTAACAAGGAAGCTGACTTTGCTCCGACCGGCAAATCTGTCGAAATCGTCCTCACCGACGCTCAGACCCGTACTGTCAATGACGGGCTGACCACAATCTGGAAGGTCGGCGACGAACTTTCTGTCTTCAATGCCCCCACCAGTACTACCGACTGGTCCGCGAACATCAAGTTTACGGTGCAGGACGTCTCCTCGAACCGCGCGACGGGTGAGGTTACCCTGACGGAAGATGCCTACGATTGGTATGCATTCTATCCGTACACCGAGCAGATTCCGAACCCGACCACCATTAATCCGGAGACATCCAAGCCGAGTGGCTACACGACTGTCGGCGGTAAGTCTCAGATCCAGAGAGAAGATGACAACATGGATCATCTCGCTGGCAAGAAAGTCCCGGTGTTCGGCAATGTCAAGAATGTTCCTGTGGGTGAGATTCCGGCCATCGAGATGAAGAATGCCGCTGCCGTCGTCCGTTTCAAGGTCACCAACTCTCAGGCGGAGGAGATCCACATCCTTTCCGTCAAGTTCACCGCCCCCGAGGATATTGTCGGTACCTACTACATTGATTTCTCCGGCACCGCCCCCTCCTTCGTGGGCAGCGGCGAGAGTTATGTGTATGACAACGTGACTGTGACCAACTCGACTCCGGTCGATCTGGCCCCCGACTCGAATTCGGAGTTCTACGCCGTCATCAAGCCCTTCACGGCCGAGGCGGGTTCCAAGCTGAAACTCGAAATCGAGGCTGAGAATGTCGACGGCTCCAAGAAGGGTACCACCACGAAGGAAATCACCCTTACCGCCGACGCCGAGTTCAAGGCTGGTTGTATCAAGACGCTGACGGTTCCGTTCGATGCCACGATGGCCAGTGTTGCCGCCAAGGAGCTTCCGTATTCGGAAGTCTTCAAGGGCGTGGGTATAGGCGATTTCACGATTGAGAACGTCACTATTCCGTCTGCGCTTAGCTATGTTTGGACCTATGATTCCAGGTATGGCATGAAGGCCAGCGCTTTTGTGGACGGAACCGCTTATCAGACCGAGTCCTGGCTGGTTTCCCCGATGATCGACCTGACCTCTGCCTCTCAGGTACAGCTTTCCTTCAAGCACGCGGTGAATCAGTTCGCCTCCGTTGCAAAGGCCAAGGAGGAAGCGACGGTCTGGGTCCGTGAAGAGAACGGTACCTGGACGAAACTCGAGGGTGTCAATTATCCGTCCTCCCTCGGCTGGGCCTTCGTTGAATCCGGTGCCATCGACCTTTCCGCCTATGTCGGCAAGAAAATCCAGGTTGGATTCAAGTACACCAGTACGGAAGAGAAGTCCGGTACCTGGGAGGTCCAGGATTTCCTGGTCCAGGACGCCGCAGTTCCCGAATTCGGCGTAGACCAGACATCCTTCGAGGTGGCCGCGAATGCGACTTCCGTTACGGTCAATGTCACCGGCAATGTGAACTGGACGGTCCAGGACGCCTCTGAAGGTGTCACGGCAACCCCGACCTCCGGCAGTGGCGCCGGCACGATTGCCGTCAACTTCCCGGCCAACACCGCTCCGACTGAGAAGTTCTACTCGCTCAAGGTCGTCACGGACAATGCGGCCCTTGTCGATGCCGGCGAGGAAGAATTCGTCATCGACATCACCCAGGCGGCAGCCAGCACCGAAGCCAAGGATTTCCCGTTTGAGGAGAGCTTCGCTACGAGCCAGGGCGACTTTACCATTGACAACACGAGCCTTCCTGAGGGCCTGACGTATGTCTGGGCGATCGATACCAAGAATGCCTGCATGAAGGCCAGTGCCTATGTCAGTAACACAAACTATGCGGCTGAAAGCTGGCTGATTTCCCCGGTCGTCGACCTGGCCACCGCCCAGAATCCGGCGCTCACCTTCTCCCATGCTACGAACTACTTCTCCAGCGTCGCCAAGGCCCAGGAAGAGACTTCTGTCTGGGTGCGTGAAGAGGGTGGCTCCTGGGCTGCTATCGAAGGCGTCAACTACCCGACCAACCTTGGCTGGACCTTTGCCGAATCCGGCTCCCTCGACCTTTCCGCCTACAAGGGCAAGAAAGTTCAGATCGGCTTCAAGTACACCAGCACCGCGACGAAGGCCGGTACCTGGGAGATCCGGAACTTCAAGCTGGATGAAGGGGAGACTGGCCCGGTGGACCAGAGCTTCACCTGGGACCTGAGCACCGCTTCCTATTCCTCAGCCAATGAAAATCAGGTGGTGTGGACCCATGACGTCGCGACGATGACGGCTACCAAGGCTGGTGCTAGCACGAACGCCAATAATTACCTTGGCGGAGACAGCAACAACAGGACGTCCTCCCGTTTCTATGCGAACAGCAACCTGGCTTTCGCTCCGGCTTCCGGCATCACCATCATCAAAGTGGAGTACACCGCGACATCGACTAGCTATGCCAGCGCCATGGCGAACAGCACCTGGACGAATGCCAGTGCAGTCGCCTCTGGTACGAAAGTAGAAATCACGCCGGCGGATGGTACACAAGCTTTCTCCGCCGTTCTCGGCGCTGTGAGCGGAGGCACGGCTATGAAGGTGTACTACAGCGGCGAGGCCGCCCCTGGCGCCACGCTCACTGGCATCGCTGTCTCCGGCCAGAAGACTGAATTCACGGTGGGAGACACCTTCACCCATGACACCGCCGTGGTGACCGCTACCTACAGCGACAACTCCACCAAAAACGTGACGGCTTCGGCCACCTTCTCCGAGCCCGACATGAGCACTGCCGGTACCAAGGAAGTCACTATTTCCTACACCGAGGGTGGCGTGTCCAAGTCCACCAGCTACAACATCACCGTGAGTGGAACGGCTGTCAACACCCTTTCCATCACGATGAACGAGTATGTTGCCGCGCATGGCTGCACGGTTTCCGCCAACAATGTCGCGACGATGTATAAGTCCCTCCGGCTGAATGATTCCGTCAAGATGTCCACCACCGGTGAAGATAACTGCGGTTCCTTCTGGGGCGCCACAACCGTGGATTGGCGGCTGTATCAGGCCAAGGGTGGCGATGTCACCATTTCTGTTGCCGATGGTTGCGAATTGAAGTCCGTGAAGTTCACCTATGGGGTTTCCAATGGTGGAACTTTGCTGGATGCTTCTTCCAATCAGGTCTCCAGTGGAACGACCGTGACAGCGTCCGGCTCCAGTGTGACCTTTACGGTTGGCAATACCGGTGAAGCCACGAACGGTCAGGTCAAAATCACCGCCGTCGAGGTCAAGTACACCGGCGAAGGGACCTTCCCCGTCGATCCGGATGTGCCTACGGTCATCACGACCGTCATCAACATGCCTGGCAATCAGACTGTCTATGTGGGTGAAACCATCGAACTTAACGCCACCTCCAACGTGGAGGGTGCGACGATTACCTACGAGAGCGAGGATCCCACCATTGCCTCTGTCTCCGCCGCAGGTGTTGTCACCGGTGTCGCCGAAGGCACGGTGAAGGTCTATGCCCGTATCGCTGGTGTCGCCGGCAGCTACACCGACGCCGAGCGTTACTGCAACGTGACCGTTTCCAACAAGCCGGATGTGGTGGGTGGCACTTGGGAGGCTACCGCATTATCCTCCATCGCCGATGGCGCCGAGTTCATTCTTGTATCCACCAAGGGAGACGCCTCCTACGCCATGAGCAATGACAATGGAACCGGGTCTGCCCCCGCCGCGGTCTCTGTCACCGTTTCCGGCAATACACTCTCCAATCCGGCATCCAACCTGGTTTTCGTGCTGAAGAAGGTTGAAGGAGGCTATGTCTTCGGTATCAAGGATAAAGAGACCACCCTTTATTGCTTCAATAATAATAATGGCCTCCGAGTTGGAACGAATGCACATAATGTTTTCAGCCTGGATTCGGAGAGTGGTTATCTGGTCATCAATGATGGCACCCAGAATCGGTATATCGGAGTCTATAACAATGCCGATTGGCGTTCCTATACCTCGGTCAACAACAACATCAAGGACCAGACCTTTACTTTCTTCGTCAAGAAATGAGGGACATCCGGCGGCGGCGCCGGGGGTGAAGAGCCCACAGTCTTGACCGGATCCGCGAGTGACGTAAGCGCGACAGGGGCGACCCTGTCCGCTTCGTACTCCGGGGTAAGGTCCTTACAGGGGATGGGTTTCTATATAGGAACGTCCTCCAATCTCAGCACGCTGACCAGCGGTCAGCCCATCTATTCCCAGTCCGCGCCTACCATCGGCAGCGGCTCGTTCAATGCGGCCGTGGGGGCGCTGAATGAGAATACGACCTACTACTATGTCGCCTTCATGGAGGTGCTCGTAGACGGCAACTACGAGATGGTTTACGGCTCCGTGAAGTCGTTCAAGACCCTGTCGACATCGACCGTCACCACCTTGAACAAGGACTGGCTGGAGGCGCCGGAGTCGCCGGCTTCCCTCGGCAACAAGTATATGGTGACGATGCGGGGAACCTTGAACGACAAGAATGTCCGCAACTATTCCATCTTGTACGATCCCTCCCGATACGCATCCTTGTGGACGGCTTACGTGTTTACCCGCGCCCATAACGGCTCTGGCACCGGAAGCGGGTGGAAGAAGAATCCGCAGATTCCCGAAGGGAAGCAGTCGGACTGCTCCAAGGCCTATCCTTCCTTGGACGGCGTCACCTATGACCGCGGCCACCAGATTCCGAACGCGGACCGTAATGCGAGCAGCAGCCTGCAGGGCCAGACCTACTACTGGACCAACAGCACGCCGCAGCGCGCCTCCTTCAACCAGGGCATCTGGAACAGCCTGGAGAACCAGGTCCGGAGCGTGGTGTCTGGTTCGGATTCCGTCTATGTCGTCACCGGACCGGTCTATCAGACCGCGGGTGGCAGCGAGACCGTCCGCACGCTGACGAATTCGAGCAACGACGGCAAGGTCCTTCCGATTCCGAACTATTATTTCAAGGTTCTCCTGAAGGTCCGCCGCTCCGGCGGCACCGTCACCGCCGCCTCCGCCATCGGCTTCTGGTTCACCCACGAGGACCACAGCGGCGAGAACTGGCAGAACTTCGCCAAGAGCGTCGATTACATCGAGCAGATGACCGGTTTCAACTTCTTCGCGAACCTGCCGCCTTCGATAGAGGCATCGGCGGAAACCAACACCAATTGGAATACGTTCCGGAACTTCTAAACGGTTTTACCCGTCCCGCTTAACTGCCTGTCTGGCAGTGCTTTAACGAATAATCCCTGGTACAAATGCACCAGGGATTTTTATCTAATTAACTGAGTATCAGGAAGAAAGGTGGCACGGCATGAGAGGGTGCCACGAACCTTACAGCCCCCAGTCGGACGCCTTGAAGGTATTCTTCGGGGCGTTCGGCACGTTCGGGAAGTAGGTGACGCCGGTGATGCGTTCCAGGTCCGCGACGGACATCATTTCGCGGGAGGTGACCTTCTGCCCCTTCAGGGCGTTGCTGTGGGTGCGGACGAAGGCGGCGCACTTGATTTCCGAAGCGGCGCAGTCCTTGAGCGCCTTGCCGGAATTGCCCTGCTTGGTGCGGATGAGGACGTAGTAGAACATCGTCGGCATGGACACGTCGTCCCGCCCTCCATAGGAGATGACGGAAGGATTCTGCGTGACGCCATAGCCGTCGGTGTACCTGTCAAAGTAGCAGCCGATGACCTCGTACAGCGTATCAGCGCACACCTGCGTGTCCACCCAGTCTTCCAGGTTATTCCAGCCGCCGCCACCGGTATTGAATCCGGATGACAGCTGCGGGGCGATGTTCGTGTAGTAGAAGACATCCTTGTTGGTGGCGACGGAAGAAGTGCGTTCCGCCGAGCCCAGCATGTGTCCCTTGTTGCAACCGCCGCCAGTACTCTTGGAATTGTATTGGATGTTGGAGGGAATGTCCGGATCTTTCCTGTAGCTGTCATTCCGGCCCGCGCCGCCCACATACATGCTGTGCCGCGGCGCGGCAACCCATACGGGGCAATGATACTCGGCGCTGTAGCAGACGGTGTAGCTGCGGGCGGTCTTGCCGCCGGGGCCCTTTTCACCGCCGGAGCACATGTGGATGGCGTAGTATTGCGTAGGATCCTCGGTGTTCACCCGGTAAATCCCGGATTTGGTGATGTTCATCATCGGCGTCTCGTACCAGCCGGGCTGGTCGCCGCCGATGACGATCTCTCCGGCCGGCGTGGTGAAGCTCTTGACCTCGCCGTAGTAGTACTGATATTCAGTGCCTTCCAGGACGGCGATGTACGCGCGGTAATAGTAGGTATGGCCGGCGCCGAGTCCGTTGATGGTCACGTTGAAGGAACCGCCGTTCAGGTACTCCGCCTGCCAGTCTTCGGACAGGTCATCCGCGGAAAGGCCCCATTCCACGCCGCCGTAGGTAGGCGTTCCCGTGTAGGTAGCGGAGAGCGTGGCCTCGGTCTGGGTGACATTGGAGGAGCCGCCCGTCGTCACGGTAGGCGTGGCGGGCGTCGTTCCTCCGCCACCGCCGCCGGGCGCTTCGCCGTCCAGCTTGAAGAACGTGACGTCCTTTTGTGCGCTGGTATAGCAGCGGAATTGTCCGGAGCCTGCGTTGTACTGCAGGAACCGGGAAGAATACTCAACATTGTAGGCACGCGTGACTCCCTGCGACGACGTGCTGAATGTCCACCGGTATTTATTCGTCGGTTCGTTCGTGCTGACGTTCAGCGCGTTGCTGCTGGAATTCAATCCATAATAGTTGTCGCCCATCTTCATGGAATAACCGGCACCGGACTTCTCGATGCGGATGTTGTAGGCCTTGGCGGACTCGTAAGGAATCTTTCCGTCCGAAATGCTCACCGAAGCGTGCGTCTTCGCATCACCGTCACTGTCCAGCACAAGCTTTCCCGCCTCATACACAATCAGATAATCACCCGTCCAGTCCGTCTGCGCCTGCGTCACCTTCACATAGTTTTCGCCGACCGGGGCAAACGGGGTTTTCACAGCTTCTTGCATGCTGATACCCAGGACATTGCGGGCGTTCCGCCTAAAGACTTTGGAGATTCCTTGGATGGTCCTCCGGTAAGTGGCCTTATCGGTAGTAACCGTGACCGTGAGTTCAGTCAGCTCCACCGGGAAGATACTCACCCAGAACTCCAGGTTGCCGGAAGCGTCGACGGCGAGGTTTTCCGCATTGACCGTGACACGCGGGACGCCGACGGTGGCATACTCCTCGGCATTGCACAGGTCGATGATGATGTCGCCCGTCAGTTCGGCGCCGTTCTGGCCCTGCATGACGATGCTCTGCACCGTCTCGTCGGCATCAAGGGCGAGATTCTTCAAGGTGATGTCGGCGTGGGCCGTCAGGCGGGTCCAGATCATCGGGATGGGGCTGGCCGGCAGGCTGCGCCAGTCGCCGGTGGAGGTGGCGGCCATCAGGTCCGCGGCCGGGTCGAACGAGGTCGCCGTGGGCGTCTGGATTTCGGGAACGGCGGTGAACACGTCCGGCGCGTCGCTGAAGTCCGTTCCCTCGACCGCCGGATAGACCGCGTAGAAATGATGGGCGCCGACGAGGTCGGTCGGGAAGTTCCCGGGCACCCGGAAGGCGGCCGTGAGGCTGTTTTCCGTCAATGCGTCGGAGGGATACAGGTTCGGTCCCACAAAACTTCCATTCACCGAGTACGCCATGCTGATGGCGTCGCCGGCGGTCCATTCGATGGTCTCCCCGTTCCATCCGGTGCGGGTGGAAGGCTCTTCCGAGGTCAGGATCAGGGCCTTCACCGGCTCGGAGACGGTCTTGTGACACCCGGCGAGGGTCAATGCGGCCAGCGCCGCGAGCAAAATCTTTCTCATGGCGCTAAAGGTCTCCCAGGTCGTTGTTGTCGTCGTAACCATAGTCGGCCCTGTTCTCTCCGGTCGATTGGAGGAAGGCCTGTTCGAACCGCGCCTCCAGGACGCGGAGCGCCGGTTCGATGTATTCCTTGAGGTTTTTCATATCCAGTATGATTCTGTGCAAAATCTATTCCTCCCACACCAGGTACGCGGAAACGAGCCAGTGGTTCATCTTGTCCCCGTCGATGGGCTGCGCGTCCGGGATGCTGATGGTGAGGCGGTGCATGCCCGCGGCGAGCTCGCCGAGCGGGGCGTCGTACGGCTCGGCCTGGGAACCGGGGCACCAGCCGGAGCGGGAGAGGTCGGAGGACGCGATCTCGCGGATGACGTCGTCCGGGCTCAGCGGCGTGCGGGGGCCGTCCCGCCGCGTGACGACCGGCTGCCCGTTGCGGAGGTACCAGATGCCGGACGTGGGGTTATACAGGCGGAAGGACGAGCAGTCCGTACGCCAGGGAATGAAGTCGAGGACCGGCATTCCGTCCACGGAGACAAGATTCCGCTGTTTCGTGAACTCGTCGCCCTCGCTATGGCCGCCGTGGCCCGTCACGATGTACCGCAGGGAGGCCTTGGACGCGAACTTCGGGAGTTCGAAATCCACCGTCAGGTCTTTCCGTGCGAAGATGTCGGGATACTCCTGGCCGACGTAGTAGACCGTGTTCACGAGCGGGGTGACATGTCCGCGGGGGATGGGCTCGTACTTGCACTCGTCCTCCTTCACGTCGATGTCGACACTTGCCAGATAGCCTTCCGCGGTCCAGGTGTCGATGAAGACGCCCACCCAGGCCTCGCCCTTCAGGAGGGGATAGAGGTCGGTGATATCGGCCTCCCAGCGCGCCTCTGGGGCCCATTCGTCGATGTAGACGGGCTTCCGGGACGCATAGGTGGTAGTGTCGCGGCGGCTGTAGTAGCCCACGCCGAAGGGTGTCATGAAGCGCATCAGCTCCACCGTGGGTTCGAAATCGGGCCCCGGAACCGTGCCGACGAGCTTCTCGTAGCGGGTGGAATCCACTTCCGGCCAGGCGGCTTCGCCCTTGGCGACGGACAGGATGTTCACCTTCGGGCCGTTCGCCGGGATGACGAAGACCGATCCGGACTTGTCCCAGCGGTCGCCGTCGGATTCCACGCGGACGGTGAGTTTCACCTCCACCTTCCGCTTGTAGTCGGGCAGCTGGACCTTCTTCAGGATGATGCGTCCGTTGGTGAGGTGGACGATGCCTTCCGCATCGGCGTCGGTGAACCCGCCCAGACTGTCCGGCAGGAACTGGACATGGGCGTGGTCGAACACGGTGAGATGCGTGTCGCCGACGGCGCGGTAGGTGCGGGTGCAGGAGGCTGCGAGGAGCACGGCCGCGAGGCTGAGAATCAGGTATTTGCGCATAGTGTCATTAATTGGCGGTGATGACCTGGCCGGCGCCCTTGTACAGCTTCACGGGACCGTCCAGCAGGATGGCGAGGACCGTGATGCCCGGATCCAGCGCCTGCTCGGGAACGTCGATCTCCAGGAGGCCGGGGATGTCGTTCCAGTAGACTTTGTTGTAGACTTTGTAATTGAGCATGTGGCCGCTCCCGACCACCCAGACGCGCTGGACCTGGTTCATGATGCCCTTGATCTCCACGGCGCCGTTGGGGCGGTAGGGGAGGTATACGTACAGGATGTCGCCGGCCTGGTTCAGGGTGGTGTAGCCCGGGGCGAAACCGGCGGGAATGCCCGCCCGGGTGCCGTAGATGGCCTCTTTATGCTTCTTTGTCCATCGGCCCAGCTCCTTCAGGACGGCCACCTGCTCTTCGGGGATGGTCCCGTCCGCGCGGGGACCGATGTCCAGCAGCAGGTTCCCGCCCATCGACAGGCAGTCCACGAAGGTTTTCAGGACCATCTGCGGGGTCTTGAAGTTGATGTCCGTGTGCTGGAAGCCCCAGGAGTCGTTGATGGTGTAGCACAGCTCCCAGTAGCGGTCCTCGGGCCGGACGGTCGGGACGCCCTGCTCCGGGGTGCCGTAGTCGCCGTACCCCTGGATGCGGGAGTTCACGATGACGTTCTTGTTGTAGGAGGCGAGGAGGTCGATGATCTCGGGCGCGTGCCAGGTCTCGGCGCTCTGCTCCCAGTCGCCGTCGAACCAGAAGAGGTCCGGCTTGTACGCCTTGGAAAGCTCGGTGAGCTGGGCTTTGTCGAAGTCGACGAAACGCTGCCAGCGGGCCGGATCGTCCGCGATGGCGTAGCGGGTCTCGTCCTTGGTGAAGTTCGGGTAGTCGGGGTGCGACCAGTCCAGCAGGGAATAGTACAGGCCCACTTTCAGCCCGCGCTTGCGCGCTTCCTTGACGAAAGGCGTGAGGACGTCGCGGCCCGCCGGCGTCTGCTTCGGGACGCTGAGGCCGGAGGCCTTGGTGTCCCAGAGGGCGACGCCGTCGTGGTGCTTGGACGTGATGACGGTGTATTTCGCGCCGCTCTCCCGGATGAGTTCCGCCCAGCCGGCCGGGTCGTACTTCCCGGCCGTGAAACCGTCCTTCTGCGCCATGTACTGCTCGTAAGGGAGGTATTTGTTGTAGAAGGACCAGCTTTCGGAGACTCCGTCCACGGCGTAGATGCCCCAGTGGATGAAGATGCCCAGCTTGGCGCTGTCGAACCAGGCCATGCGGGCGGTCTTCTGCTCCGGCGTTTCGCCGGCCCGCTGCGCCTGCAGCGGAAGCGCCGCCGCCACGAGCGCGATACAGAGGAGAGTGCGTCTTTTCATAGATGCAAAGATAGCATTTTCCAAAGATTTTGCCCATCTTTGCATGTTATGAATATGGAATCGAGATTGTATCGGATCGGCGGGCACACGATCCGGGTGCGGCTGGAAAAGCCCTGGACCTTCAAGGTCCTGACGGAGCAGCAGGTCGCGCTCGTGGACCGTCTCCGCCGCGGCGAGGATATCGGCATCGAGACCGTACCGGCGGACCGGCGGGAACAGCTGTCCGTCAATGACGCCATCCTGGGCCGGGAAACGATGACGCGCGAGATCTGGGACACCCTGGACGATGCGACGCGCGACGAGTACCGCCACGCCCTGGATTTCCTGCAGTACGCGCCGTTCGAGGTGGCCGACGGGGATCCCGTCTTCACGCTGACGGTCCGGGCGGAAGCGCCGGCCTGGCTGGAGGAGACGCGCCCGCAGTGGGCCATGGCCACGGCCGTGGACGAGGTCGCGCCCTACTACTACGGCTATACCTTCGAGGACAAGACCATCTACGATTACATGGTGACCCGCGAGGTCCGGGCCGGCTATTTCGTGATGGGCAAGGACTATACGGAAGGGGAGTACTACCCCTGCCCGCGCATCGGCGGCCGGACGACGCTGTTCCAGCTGAACACCTCCCTGATGATCCAGTATACCTTCGTCACGGCCGGGCTCTGGACGCTGCTGCTGCACGCGTCGGTCACCCGCTACGAGGGCCGCGCCAATCTCTTTTTCGGCGTGAGCGGCACCGGGAAGAGCACGCACAGCCGCCTGTGGCACGATTACGTCCCCGGGTCGGACCTGATGAACGACGACAATCCCATCATCCGCTATGAGGACGGCCGTTTCCTCGTGTACGGCTCGCCCTGGAGCGGGAAGACGGCCTGCTACCGCAACGTCGTCGCCCCGGCGAACGCCTTCGTGCGGCTGGAGCAGTTCCCGGAGAACCGCATTTCCCGGCTGGAGCCTCTTCAGGCCTATGCCAGCGTGATCGCCGCCGTCTCCACCATCCGCTGGAACCACGACATCATGTCGCTCCTCGTCCCCACCATCGAACGCGTCGCCATGACCGTCCCCTGCTTCCAGCTCAAATGCCGCCCCGACGAAGAAGCGGTCCAGGTATGTAAGAATGCCATCCTTTGATTTTTGTCATTTCGAGCTTGTCGAGAAATCTAATACGCTATGAAAATAGGAATCTGCAACGACCACGCAGGCGTGGAGTATAAGAAGAAACTGATGAAGATGCTGCGCGAGCGCGGCATCGAGGTCGTCAATTACGGAACCGACACCGAGGTGAGCTGCGACTATCCCGACTTCGCCCACCGCCTGGCGCAGGCGGTCGAGAGCGGGGAAGTGGAGCTGGGCATCGCCCTCTGCGGCACCGGCAACGGCATGGCCATCACCCTGAACAAGCACCAGGGCATCCGCGCCGGCCTCGCCTGGTGTTCCGAGGTGGGCCGCCTCGTGAAGGCCCACAACAACGCGAACGTGCTGGTCCTCCCGGCCCGGTTCATCCCGTACCGCATCGCCTCCAACATCGTCCGCACCTGGCTGGACACCGCCTTCGAAGGCGGCCGCCACCAGCGCC
>JAEEGH010023511.1_pt1 | contig 12524 bp, 12 predicted proteins | sample 9134181 | NCBI WGS metagenome assembly JAEEGH01 (sample SAMN16246544, study PRJNA631951) | gut metagenome | biome: gut microbiome; feature: rumen; material: DP-attached | host: Bos | place: Iran: Karaj | collected 2018-10 | reverse complement strand
TTCAGTGTGTTGATCACGTCCGGGACCCAGTAGTTTCCTGCCAGGCCCTTCTCCTTGAGCAGGTTTATCAAGGTCAGCCTGAGCCTCAGGGACAGGAAGTTGACCAGAAGTCCGCCTTCGGCGGAGTTCTGATCCGATTTGCCCGTTATGCCCACATAGAGGTCCGACTGCAGCTGGGAGAAGTCATATTCCACCCCGTTCCTCAGGCGGTACTGGGCCAACAGGTCCAGCCAGTGCTTGTTAGATGTGGTGACGACTGCGAACCTTCCGCAGGCGTTCTCCTTCGCAGAGATGGCGTTGCGCTTCCTGGTAACCACCGTCTTCCCATCTTCATCCTCGCTGAATTCCAGCAGATCGGCGATCTGCTGCTCCTTGCGCGTGAGCTTCTTCTTGGCGAAACGGTCGAACTTCTTGCCCGATAACCTGTTCTCCAGTTCACCTATCCTGGAGTACAGCGTGGCTATCTCCTTCGTACGCCTGGAATCGTCCTGGAACACCACTGCCCTTATGGCCCCTTCGTCATCTTTCAAAGCCTTAACCATATCATCGTCCTCCAGTCTGACGAACGTCTCGTATCCCCTCACCACGGATCTGGCCAGGTAGTCCGTGTTCAGAGGAGAGTCGATATCTCTGACGCTTTCGGAGAGCAGCAGTTTGGAGATGTTCACCCGTGCCGGCACCGGCACGGTGAACCCCATGTTGCGCTCCAGCATCATCTGTACATTCCCTATGCTGAAGAAACCCCTGTCCATCTCCAGTTCGATGGGCGAGCAATCCATCGTCTTCAGATCAGAGACGATGTTGTCCAAGGTCGATACATCGGCCACCGAACCAGGATAGGTCCGGTAGCAGAAAGGAAGGTGGTCCTCCATCGAATGGACCATCCCCAGATTGAATTGCCTGGAACCTGTCAGGTGCGTCTTCCTCCCGACCTCCGAATACTCCAGATCCTCCGAATCGGTACCGAGGCACACTATGTCGAAGATCACGCATCCGCTCTTCGGAGCCAGTTCCTTGAACAGAAGCTCCCTCTGTTCGGAACCGTGTCCGACGGTCTGCAGGAACCTGCAGACCGATGACTGTTCGAACTCCCATTCGACATCCAGAATCTCCCTCAGATAAGTGTCCTCCATCACACTCTCCATCTGGTTTACGGTCACCGGGTCTACAACACCTAATATGGCCATTGCCAGCAACCTTCTACCATCCCTCTTGCCGTACACGTCGTCCAGAGCGGACATCAGTCCGCTCTTCTCTGCCAGCTGTACGAACAGCTGGTACGGGCCATAGACGGGACTGCAGCTGATGGTCCTGTTCCTGGTAGGTTCCTTCAGCAGATTCCCTTCTTCATCGCATACTCCCAGATACTTCCTTGTCTGTCTGGAGTTCTTCTTGACGGGATCCCACACGCCTGTGACCTCATAGAGGTAGTATCTTCCGTTCTTCTGCTTCTGGACGACTTTGTAACTCATTGTTTATAATGATAACAATGATTGTATATAAAACCTGCTAAAAATTCATAGAAGCCAGCATATCAAAGAACGAGATCACAATGACCTTGTTATCAAGTCATTGCGTAAGTGAGGTTGTATCCTGCCATATATGTAAGCTGAATAACCGGTATGGATGGAGAAGTGGTGGGCCCTACCGGGTTCGAACCAGTGACCACTCGGTTATGAGCCGAGCGCTCTACCTGACTAAGCTAAGAGCCCACAAGTGCGGTTAAACAGATTATACATAATAAATTATCGAACATCGGTTCAGAACATGTCCCTATATATGCCCGAGCGGTTAAGGGTATCATGGATTGGAGCCATTCCAGCGGAGAGAACAGGATCCCGACCAGGACGCTGGTCCTTTACGTTTCCTTCCTCGCCCTAGACATACTCATCATCGTCAGCGAGCTCCTCGCAGGCAGGATCGACCAACTTCTTCTGTCCGTCCCGATTGCGATCATGCTGCTGATAGCGATCATAACCGACCGCAAGGTAGCACATGTGCCTCCTCTCCTGATAATGCTGATGGTGTTCACGCTCCTCGTTGTGGTCATATCCAACCAGTTCAGGGACGCCCATGCTTTCATCAGTATATTCTCCAGCATCCTGACAGGAGTCTGTCTGATGCTCATGGGACAGGTCGTGGTGTACACGATGATGCACTCCTCTCCAGAGAAGGAGCAGGACAACAAGAGCTTCGTCTACATGGCGGCCTTCGGCATCGCCATGACCGTCCAGCTGCTCATGTTCGTAGCGCAGATAACCTACTATCATTTCCAGCAGAACACCGAGTTCGAGATTTGGATAATAACCACCTACGTCATCTACTCGATCGTAGGGGCCCTCATCACCATGTTCCTCAGCGAGCTGGGGGTGGACAAGTTCATCATCAACAGCGGCCTCAACAAGAGCATGGAGGCCTATACAGGTGGTTCATATTCCAACGAGCGCGCCAAGGAGGAGGCCCTGGCCATCATCGCTTCGGGCGAATCCGAGAAGCTGGAGTTCAAGTCGACGATCACCACCAACATACAGACGGGAGAGAACGACAAGAGGATGGAGAAGGCCGTCCTCAAGACGATAGTGGCGTTCCTCAACACCACCGGCGGAATCCTGATGATCGGGGTCTCCGACGACGGCTCCATCTACGGGGTGGACGAGAAGGAGTTCGACAGCAGGGACAAGATGAACCTGCATTTCACCCACATGATCTCCTCGAAGATCGGGGATGAGTTCTTCCCCTACATATCTTTCAGGGTCATCGACATGGACGAGGGGAAAGCGATCATCCGTGTAGACTGTGCCAGATGTAAGAAACCCGTGTTCTTGAAGGACGGTAAGGTCGAGGAGTTCTACGTACGTTCCGGACCTTCTAGCGTCATGCTCACGGGATCGAATCTCGTCAACTATGTGAACAACAAGTCCACCAAGGACAAGATGAGCATAGTGCGCAGGATCGAAGAATTCGAGGAATGAGCATAGCCCTGCCCATCGATTGTATGATTGAAGAAGTAATGGCGCCGCCGCACGGATTTGAACCGAGGACCTTGTGATTAACAGTCACACGCTCTACCTACTGAGCTACAGCGGCAAGGTAGTAATCCTCGCAATGATGGAGACCTATATTAAGCTATTTGATGCACCCTCATTGAACGGCTCATCTTTCCTTCGTCTGAGAGGTATACGGACGGAGAATACTGTCTGTCGAACAAGAAATCCCTCTGTAGAATAGATAAAACTCCTTGGTTTCACAGACCATTGTTAATCCCTGAAGGCCGGGAATAACCGGCCTTTAAGGATTATTCAGAAGTTTCGCTCTTACATTCAGCTTTTCTGTTCTTGTAGATGTGTTTGGGATGATAGATGACGTTGATGAGTCCCGTATCCTTGTTGACCTGTACAGTAGACTTCACACCATAGATGTTCTCGATGTTCTGTTCCGTTATGACCTCTTCAGGTGTACCGGATGTTTCGATCTTCCCATCCTTCAGTACATAGATTCTGTCGCAGTACTGAGCGGCCAGATTCATATCGTGCAGTGCGCACAGACATGTACATCCGAGGCTCTTGACCAGGTCCAAGACTTCCAATTGATATTTGATATCAAGATGGTTTGTAGGCTCATCTAGGATCATACAGGGTGTTTCCTGACAGAGGGCTCTGGCCAGGATGATACGCTGTTGTTCACCTCCGGACAGGGACGAGAAAACACGGTCTTTGAATGGTAGCATGTTTACCTTATTCAGACAATCCAGGACAATCTTGTAATCTTCGGCGTTATCCATCTCCATGGAAGACTTGTGGGGAGTCCTGCCCATGGCCACCACTTCTTCGACCTTGAAATCGAAGTTGTAGTAGTTGTGCTGCGTTACCACAGCCAGCCTGAGAGCGCTCTCCTTCAGGGACAAGTCATCGATGGAATCGCCACCAAGGAAGATGGCTCCCGTTTCTTTGGGCATGGTCCTGTAGACTGCCTTCAGAAGAGTAGATTTTCCACTTCCATTGGGTCCGATAAGTCCTATGAATTCCCCCTCGTCCACATATATGGATGCGGTATCGACGATACGTTTGTGTGGTACGGATACCGAAACATCCTCTACCTTTATGTCCATCAGCTAGAACCTCCGAATCCGTACGATTTCTTTATCATGATATAGGCGAACACGGGAGCTCCGCAGATGGCGGTGATGATTCCTATCGGAATCTCCGAAGCCGTGAATGATCTGGCGGCCATATCCGCAATCAGCATGAAGATTGCTCCGACCAGAATGGTCACGGGCAGTAGCTTCCAGTGGTTTGTACCCACCAAAGCCCTTCCGATATGGGGTATAATGAGTCCTACGAAACCTATGATTCCGCACTTACAAACTATGAACGCAATCAGAAGGGATGTGAGGACAATGTATATTTTCCTCAGTTTGTTCAGATCAACACCCAATGTTGTCGCAGTTTCATCTCCCAGCATCATGGCGTTTAAGGAACGCAATTGTGTTAAGAAGAATACTAGGCAAATCAGGAACGGGATCATGACTGTAAAGACGCTATCGAATCCTTGGACACTCAGGGATCCCATCAACCAGAATGTTATGCTCCTGATACCGGTTGCATTTGGTACAAGATACACAATTAGATTCGAGAACGCACCGCAGATCGCCGAAATAATGACTCCGGACAATACCAGTTTTGTGGCCGTCATCCTTCCTCCGATGGATGATAAAGTGAAGACGAAGGCTGAAGTAGCTATCGCCCCTACAAATGCGAACATCTCCACTCCCCAGTCTGACATGAAAGTTCCGGTCAGGACGGTAGCGCCTATTAGGATAGCAAAGGTCGCTCCTAGAGATGCACCCGACGAGATTCCCAAGATATACGGGTCTGCCAACGGATTCTGAACCATGGCTTGCATGACCACTCCGACTAAAGCGAGTGATGCTCCGACCACAAGGCCCATGATGGCCCTAGGCGCATATAGCTCCCAAACTATTGCGATGGTGGCCTGGCGCAGGTCGGATATGTCCCCGACACCGAATAGTTTGTACATCCATATGCGTATGACTGAATCGAACGGAATCTCGACTACACCAATGAATGAACTCAGTATCATTACCGCTATTGCAATGACGAACAGAAGTATGATCAAGCCGGCTGTTGATATGTTGCCAAGTGTTTTCATTTTTATCGCCATCGAAAGTTAAGGGGTTTGGAAAAGGTTTGATGTATGGTTTTACGTGAACATATCTTCGATGTCGTCGAGCATTTTGAGAACGGCGGGATCTCCTCCGTATGCGAGGCTCAGCCAAATGTCAGCGTATTTTCCGTTGACTATCGCTGGGCAAGCCGCGAGGTTCGGATCCGAGGTCCATGCTGCAAAGTTTGTATCGTGATCGCAACCTCCGTAGCAGACGAAGTATAGCAAATCGATCTTATCGGCCTTGTCGATCACTTCAGCAAGCGGAATTCCTCCATATCCGGCGCCGTCGAACAGGTTGTTCACACCGACGTAGTTGAGGATGACTCCCGCGAAAGTATCATTTCCGTACATCCAAAGTCCCTTGGACAGGTCTGTCGATCCAAGACAGTCATACATGGCAACGTTGACAGTACTCTCGGCGAGAGCCCCCTTGACGTCACCAAGTTTGTTGATAAATTCCTTCAGGAATGCGTCAGTCTTATCTTCGATCCCGAAGATGTGACCAAGGTTGACGTAATCATAGATCATGGATTCGATATCCATGGCTCCGTTCATCGACTCCAGGGCCCAAACGTTGCATCCGAGCTTGTTCCAATAGGATGCCTCTCCGATGGAACCTTCTTTGAATCCAGAGGACCAGCCGACGATTAGGTCGGGTTCCCAGTCAGTGACCGTAGCACAATCGCTGTTTCCGACGAAGCGGTGGTCTTCTCCGATTCTCTTGATGACTTTGTCATATGCCGCTTTGTATTCGGGAGCAACTTCCTCTTCATCATAGAACAGTCCAACGATCTTGTCCTCAAGGCCGAAGTAAAGCATGATGTTGAGGAAGGTCGAGCATCCGCAGGCTACACGGTCAGGGATTTCTGTGAAGTTCTGAGTGACATAACCGCTTCCTGCTGTGTTTGTCGAGATAGTGGCAATGACCTCGTCGTCTGACCCTTCGGAACTGTTCTGACCCTTTCCGATGAAGAAACCGCCTGCAAATGCTGCGGCTACTAGGATCACGGCGACAATTATTACCATCGTCTGATTTTTCTCCATAGTATCACTTGGATGTATAATCCGATATACACAATTAGTGGATACGATTTATAGATTACTTATGTAAAAAATCGTTTAAAAAATGAAGAACACAAAGTCTGGCAAATCATATCTGGGAAAGTAATTCCTCCACCTTGGAATACAGTCCCTTGACGTATTCCGAGATGTTCTTCAGGAATTCATCGTACCTGTCGGTGACCATCGCTCCCTCGGGAGTGGCCTTGATGATCCCTTCCTGCTCGAGGAGCTTCAAAGAATATCTGACCTTGTGCTTTGGAATCCCGGTCATCTCCGAGAGCCTGATGAGTCCTACGGGCTGGTTGAGCTTGACGGTCTTGAGAATCAGGACATGTCTTTCGAGAAGCGCAAATTCTTCCGAGATGGATCCGATTGGTTCTTTGCCGTCCGACATGTTGAATACCTAATGTCAACTGGAATGTAAAAAGAAATTGGGTTGAGGAGACTCAGGAAAGGTACGGAATCATCTTCCGTACCAGTTCTGCTTGCCCCATTTGCCGTAGTTCGTCCACCATCCCTGGATGAGCGATCCGCAGCAGTCGAGGGCTTTCTGCTCTCCCTCAGCACCCTTATAGACCTTGTAGCAGTTGAGACACTGCCACCTGAGTTCGGGTTCCTTGGTCTGCTTCATGCGTTTGTGATTAGGAAGTCGGTTAATAAGAGTTTGCTTTGACCAGACCCTTGAATACAGGTTTAACGCTGGCAGAGCCTCAGAATTCTGTGGGATGAGGCTTGATCACCCTGAGGTAGTACCTGATGAACACCAGGGTGACGATGATCGTGAACACCGCTCCCAGGGCTATGGAGAGGTCGTAATCGAGGCTAAATCCCTCCGACCAGTGCAGTATGAACGACGATGTGACCATCGTCATGAATACCGCCGGGATGACCAGGAAGATGGCGTAACCCATGCGGTTCCTGTACGAAAGGACGAATATCGCAGCCGTCCACAGGGTCAGGCATGCCAAGGTCTGGTTCAGCCAGGAGAAGTAGTTCCAAAGGATGGAGAAGTCTATGGAGCAAAGCAGGAGGATCGGTATCATGAGGATGAGGGTGACCAGGATGACCTTTTTCCTGCTGGACGAGTCCATGTCCCTGTCGTCCTGAACCATCAGCCTTGCGGATCTGAGCGCAGTGTCTCCCGAAGTGATTGGACATATCACGACTCCGATGACCGCCAGTATGCCTCCTATAGGCCCGGCTACGCCCACGGCGATGTCGTAGACCGCAGTGGATGCTCCTACCGCCGCCAGCTCCTCGGCCAATCCTACGGTACCATGGAAGAAGGCCAGTCCGGCGGTCGCCCAGAGCAGTGCGATGACGGATTCGACGACCATGGCGCCGTAGAACACCATGCGGCAGTCCCTCTCGTTCCTGACGCATCTGGAAACCATGGGGGCCTGAGTTGCATGGAATCCGGAGATCGCTCCGCAGGCCACTGTGATGAACATGTCCGGGAAGTAATCGGTCCCGTCGGGGTTGAGGTTCTCCAATGTGAAGGTCGGGAACTCGTATCCTCCGACGATCAGTCCGCCTGTGATCAGGACGGCCATCGCAATCAGTATGATGCCGAATATGGGGTACAGCCTTCCGATGAGCTTGTTTATGGGCAGGACCGTTGATACCATGAAGTAGATTAGAATAAGTATGACCCAAACCAGCGAAGGAACGCCGGTGATCGTGTCCAGAAGGTCGCTGGCGCTCCTCGCGAACGTCGCGGATACCATGATCAGTACGAACAGGAGCAGGATGAGGACGGGATATCTCGTCTTGTTCCCGAGATAACGGCGGACAAGGTATGAGAGCGATTTACCATCATTGCGCTCGGACATCATCCCGCACATGTAATCATGGACGGCTCCTCCGAAGATGGTCCCGGCGACGATCCATATGAAGACGATGGGCCCCCATTTCGCTCCCATAAGGGCGCCGAATATGGGTCCGGTACCCGCTATGTTGAGAAGCTCGATGAGATGGTTCTGGGCCTTGGGCATGGGGACGTAGTCGATGCCGTCCGCATGTTCCATTGCGGGAGTCGTTTCACGGAACGGGATGACCATCTTTTCGACGAACCTGCTGTATATCAGATAGCCTAGCAAAAGGCAGATCAGACATACAATCAGCAACAGCATGAGTTAACAGTACAAAAAGGACTGATAAAACTGTTTGCTGTATAGGTGCACCTCTAATCGGGCCCTCAGAAGTCTTCGGCATGGGTCCTGACTTTCTTAAGATAGTATCTGATGAAAAGGATGGTAACGGCGACCGTGAACAGCGCTGCCAATGCTATGCTGAGGTTGTAATCGAGGCCCAGTCCCTGCGACGAGTGGAGGATGAAGGACGATGTCACCATCGTCATGAATATCGCAGGGATGACGATGAACAGCGCGTAGTTGATATGGTTCCTGTACGAGAGGATGAACACCGTCGCTGTCCACAGCATCAGGCATGCCAACGTCTGATTCAGCCAGGAGAAGTAGTTCCAAAGTATGGAGAAATCGATGCAGCACAGCAGCATTATGGGCACCATGAGGGCGAGAGTGATCAGCATGACCTTCTTCATGTCGGACGAATCCATGTCTCTGTCGTCCTGAACCATCAGCCTCGCGGATCTTAGTGCGGTATCTCCCGAGGTAATCGGGCAGATCACGACACCGATGACCGCAAGTATACCTCCCACAGGTCCCGCCACACCGACAGCGATGTTATAGACCACTGTGGAGGCACCTCCCGCTGCCAATGCATCCGCTAATTCTGCGGTTCCCTGGAAGAATGTCAGCCCGGCGGTTGCCCAGAGCAGGGCGATGACCGACTCGACGACCATCGCGCCGTAGAACACCATGCGGCCGTCCCTCTCGCTCGTGATGCATCTGGAGACCATGGGCGCCTGTGTGGCGTGGAATCCTGAGATCGCTCCGCATGCGACCGTGATGAACATGTCCGGGAAGAACTCCTTCCCGTCAGGGTGGAGGTTATCCAAAGTGAAGACGGGGAACTCGTATCCTCCGAAGAACAGTCCGCCTGTGATCACGACGGCCATGGCGATCAGAAGGACACCGAATACGGGGTACAGTTTCCCTATGAGCTTGTTGATGGGCAGGAGTGTGGATGCCAGGAAGTAGATGAGAATGATGACGATCCATATTATCGACGGGATGTCCGTGATGTAGCCCAGAAGGTCGCTGGCGCTCCTCGCGAACGTCGCGGATACCATGATCAGGACGAATAGGAGCAGGATGAGAACGGGATACCTTGTCCTCTCTCCGAGGTAATGGCGGACGAGATATGATACGGACCTGCCGTTGTTGCGCTCGGACATCATCCCGCACATATAGTCGTGTACAGCTCCGCCGAAGATTGTACCGGCAACGATCCATACGAAGACGATAGGCCCCCATTTCGCTCCCATCAGGGCACCGAATATGGGCCCCGTACCTGCTATGTTGAGAAGCTCGATTAGATGGTTCTTCATCCTGGACATCGGGACGTAATCTATGCCGTCAGGATGCGCTACTGCGGGTGTAGAATCACGGAAGGGGACTACCATCCTCTCGACGAATCTGCTGTATATCAGATAGCCCAGCAAAAGGCACATCAGACATACAACTAGCAATAGCATGAAATGCCCGTAAAAATAGGTCCGATAAAAACGTTTTTTGGCTGTTAAGGATAATTTAACGCCCTTAAATCATTGACTCAACCTGCTCCCAAAAAGCCAGAGAATGGCCAGTAATATGACACAAAAATGAACAAAAACAGACAAAAATGGTCAATTTCTTAGTTTTTTCCTAATAATTTTCCCTATTTCATTTATAATATTGACGCTATTTAGATAGTTTATGAACAGAATAAAGGTCATCAACGAGCCGTCCGAGCTGGTCCCCATGCTCAGGTCCGTTGACACACCAATCAAAAGAGAGGTGTTGAAAGAGGTGACCTTGGAATGGAGAACAGCCGACGAGATCGAGGAGAAATACGGTCCCGAAGGCAGGGACGCTATCATCTTCTTCGAGAAGATGAAGCTCGTGGAGATGCGTTGGATGTCCACGGACGGGAACTACCCCAAGAAGTCCTACCATACATACTACACCTCATTCAATATCAATGCTCAGTGGCCGGTCTATGAGATCAGCGACGTTCTCACTGCCGCCATGATGAGCGAGGAGGAGTACTCCGAGATCGAGTCCAAGATCCTCGAAGAGGTCGGTAAGGACGGTAAGTTCTCGGGGGACATCGCAGAGACATTGGGTCTGTCTTCGACGATGCTCAAGAGCCTTGTCCGCAGGTCGGTCAAGATGGATTACCGCGGGCACAGGATAGAGCTCATCAAAGAAGAGAAATGAACAACATTTGGATAATGAGGATAGGCCACCGTCCCGAGAGGGACAAGAGGGTGACCACCCATGTCGCATTGTCCTCCAGGGCCCTCGGAGCCAAGGGAATCTACGTCGATACGTACGACCCTGTGCTAGAGGAGAACATCCGCAGCGTAGTCGACCGTTTCGGCGGCGATTACACCATCAAGACCGGGGTGTCATGGAAAGAGGCGATGAAGGACTTCCAGGGAAAGGTAGTCCATCTGACGATGTACGGTCAGCAGGTAGTCGACGCCATACCGAAGATCCCCAAGGACGAGGACATCATGATCATCGTGGGTGCATCCAAGGTGCCCTTCGAGGTCTACGAGCGTGCCGATTTCAACGTCTCCGTCGGAAATCAGCCCCATTCGGAGATAGCGGCGTTGGCCATCTTCCTGGACCGCTACACCGAAGGTAAGGCCCTGTACGAGGACCGTCACGGCAAGGTCACAGTCGTTCCTAACGAAAGGGGGAAGACCGTTGTCAATTCCGAATGACCGCCAGTGCATCCAGTACCTGATAGATTCGGGCTGCAAGAAGAGGGTCATAATCCATTGCTGCACCGTCAGGGCCGTCGCGGAGGAGATAGCCTCCAAGATAAGGATAGCAGACATGCCCACGGTCATAGCCGGGGCCATTCTGCATGACATAGGGCGCTCCAAGGAGCACACGATCATGCACGCTTACATCGGATCGAAGATCGTCGAGGACTACGGCCTCCCGCAGACATTGGTCGATATCGTACGCAAGCATACCGGTGCAGGATTGGACCAGGAGGATGTGGAGGAGCTCGGACTCCCGCCGGGGGACTACATGCCGAAGACCATCGAGGAGAAGATCGTAGCTCACGCGGACAACCTGGTAAGCGACAACAGGGTGGTGGACCACAATCATTCAGTGTCCAAACTGATCAATAAGGGCGCATTCCGCGGAGCGGACAGGATAGAGATGCTGCACATGGAGCTCTCCGATCTGTACGGCGAGGACCTGGACATCATGCCCAAGAGGATCGGCGAATACCCTAAGCTCAAGACCGTTGATCAGTTCAACATAGATTGAACACAGTTCGATATTTCCGAATAGCCATGTGAGTCCTTTTTATTACTGAACGGTATCCGTCCGTTCAGTGATATTATGGTGACTGAACTCACAGAATCAACGTTCGACAAGTTCATCGAGGACAACAAGGTCGCAATCATCGACTGCTGGGCACCCTGGTGTGGACCCTGCAGGAGGATGGGCCCCATCATCGAGGAGCTCTCAAACGAACTCGCAGGAAAGGTAGGAGTAGCAAAGCTCAACACCGATGAGAACCAGGCGATCTCCGTCAGGTTCAACATCAACGCGATCCCCACCCTCCTCATGTTCAAGGACAACGTCCTTGTGAAGACCTCGGTAGGACTCAAGCCCAAAGAGGCTATCCTCGAGGACATCAACAGCCTGTGAAAACATGGAAACAGATGTTCTGATAATCGGGAGCGGGCCTGCCGGAGTGCAGGCCGCTATCCACTCTTCCCGCAAGAAGGTCAAGACGCTGGTGGTGGGGAAGCCCATAAACAGTTCCGTTCACGGAACCGAGATAGAGAACTATTTCGGAGTGGATCTGGACGGGGATGGACTTCTCAACGAAGGTATCGGTCAGGCCAAGACCTTCGGAGCGGAGTTCATCAATCAGAACATTGTATCGTCGAAGGCGGAGGACGGTTCCTTCTCGTTCACCACCGATGACGGAACAGAGATCAAGGCCAAGGCCGTCATCATCGCAACAGGCGTGTCAAGGAAGAAACTGGCCGTTCCCGGGGAGAAGGAACTCTACGGCAAAGGGGTCAGTTACTGCGCGGTATGCGACTGCAACTTCTACAAGGGACGCAGGGTCGTGCTGGTAGGCAACGAGTCCGAGGCGGCTTCATCCGCAAG
>JAEEGH010023509.1_pt1 | contig 12524 bp, 8 predicted proteins | sample 9134181 | NCBI WGS metagenome assembly JAEEGH01 (sample SAMN16246544, study PRJNA631951) | gut metagenome | biome: gut microbiome; feature: rumen; material: DP-attached | host: Bos | place: Iran: Karaj | collected 2018-10 | reverse complement strand
CGACGAAGTCAATCATCATATTTGTCTCGTAGTAGCACACCGTGATGGTGACGTCACGCTTGTGGATGATGCCTAACGGCACTGTAGTATAGGGCGTCCGCGAACGGACTTCCTTGACGTAGGGTATACGCAGGATGATGAGCATCCAGCCGTCGTCGTATTCGTAACGGGCACGCTCGTCGGTATCGCTGATGTCGGAGAGGAAGTAGTCGGGAATCTCAAACTTCTCCTCCAGCATCTGCTGGTCTTCTTCTGTCGGACACGTCACCTGTATCCAGCAATTGGGCTGCCACTCCTCGAGTTGGCTCAACCCTCCTTGGGTGTTCCAGTAAGTCTTCATTGTTGCTAATCCGTTTTTAAAAGTTGAAAAGTTCAAAGGTTTGAACACCTTTTTACCTTTTTACATTTTCAATGCGGCAAGAGGATTAGCGGTCTTGCCTGCTATCCTCCGGCCTAACGTTTGTTACTATCCGCCGGGTAATCGTCCATAATTTCTGAATTAATTAATGATTGTTGTTTAAATTTCGCTGCAAAGTTAATAAAAAAAATAAAAGAAAAAAAGTAAAAGGAGATTTTTTAGAAACGAATTATCCTAATTAACCCAAATTATGGATAAATTTAGACCAATTAGGATAATTCGTTTCTTAATACTTTACTTCTCAGGGACGTCCTCGAGAGTCTTCTTCAGCAGTTCCCAGAAGGGTGCGACGGTCTCGATGAGGGCGCGCTCGGAGGTGGTATGGGGCGACTTCATCGTAGGACCAAGGCTGACGACGTCGAGCCAAGGATACTTGCCCAGGATGACCGAGCACTCCAGTCCAGCATGGTCCACCTGGATGATGCCGTCCTTGCCGAACAACTCCTTATACTCTTTTAATAAGAGGTGTAGGATTTCTGAGTCGGGGTTGGGATCCCAGCCGCCATACGAACCAGAGGTCTCTACCTTCATGCCAGCCATCGAGAAACAGCTCTCCAACATGGTGGCTACGTATTCCTTCATGTCCTCGCGGCTGGAGCGTGCCAGAATCTTGATAATGGCCTTGCCCTCGCCGATGTTGATGATGGCCAGGTTGCTGGAGGTCTCCACAACACTGGGGTAGGCGGGGATGAAGCGGATGACGCCGTCGTGACAAGCGAAGATGGCATCGACGAGGTTGTCCTGAATCTCGACGGGCACTTCCTTCTTCGGAGCTTCCACTTCCTCGACGATGACTTCGATGCCCTGCGGCTCGATGAGCTTGAACTCGTCGTTGAAGGTGTCCTGCCAGTCAGTAGCGATTTCCTTCAAAGCTGCGATGTTCTCCTTGGGCAGCGTCAGCACGGCCTCGGCCTTGAAGGGGATGGCGTTGCGCATGTTGCCGCCGTTCCAACTGGCCAGACGGGCCTCAGTCTCAGCGATAGCCTCGCGTACGATTTGTACCAGCAGTTTGTTGGCATTGCCTCGGCCCTCGTTGATCTCCAGTCCTGAGTGTCCGCCGCGCAGGTTCTTCACCGTAACGCAGACGGCAGCATCCTCGGCATCCGTATCCACCTCCTGATAGTCCAGGGTGGCAGTCACGTCGATACCACCGGCAGAGCCAATGACAAACTTACCCCAATGCTCGGAGTCGAGGTTCATGAGGATGTCGCCCTGCAACTCGCCCTCAGGCAGTTCGTTGGCACCGTACATGCCGGTCTCCTCGTCGCGGGTGATGAGGGCGTCGATGGGACCGTGCTTCAGCGTCTTGTCCTCCATGATGGCCATGATGGCTGCTACGCCCAGACCGTTGTCGGCTCCTAAAGTGGTGCCCTTGGCCTTTACCCACTCGCCGTCAATCCACGGTTCGATGGGGTCAGTCTCGAAGTTATGTGTGGACTCTGGCGTCTTCTGTGGCACCATGTCCATGTGGGCCTGCAGGATGATGCCTTTGCGATTCTCCATACCCGGTGTGGCGGCCTTGCGGAACACGATATTGCCTGCGGGATCCTTGAAGGCCTCCACGCCGGCCTGTTTGCCGAAGTCGAGCAGGAATTGCTGTACTTTCTCTAAATGTCCGCTCGGACGCGGCACTTGTGTCAGACTGTAGAAATTACGCCAGATACATTCTGGTTTCAGATTCTTGATTTCGCTCATAATGTTTATAGTTTTAAGGGTTATACGTTTCGTTTCGTGAAGTTGATGGCCAGCCAGGCATAGATGCCGAGGGCTACGACCAGCAGCGTCTGGACGGTGTGGACGATGAGCACGAAGTAGAGCGCCTTCTCGTCGGCCACGCCATAGAGGATGAGCATGGTCTTGACGGCGAAGTGCCAAGGTCCGGCACCATTGGGGGTCGGTACGATGACGGCTATCGAGCCTACGATAAACGTCACCAAGGCACAGCCGAAGTCTAGGTCGGCCGTGAAGTCGAAGCAGAAGAAGGTGAGATAGTAGTGCAGAAAGTAGCTCACCCAGATGCCAAGTGTGAAGAACGTAAACAGTGGGATGTTGCGGACGTCTTTCAGCGAGACGACGCCTTGCCAGATGCCGCTGAGTGTTGCGCGTACCTTATTATATATAGAAAGCTTGTTCAGCAGGAAGTGCAACAGGATGAGGATGGCCACGACGCAGACAGCCACCACTAAGTAGCCCGTCAGGGAGAAACCGTGCAGGATGCTGTGCAGGTTGGTGCCCGTCTTGCGGAAGAACATGCCGAAAGTGCTCATTTCCAAGAGCAGGACGACGGCGGTGATGCCCATGACCAGCAGCGAGTCGATGGCACGTTCAGTCACTACCGTGCCTAAGGCTTTTGGAAACGATACGCCGTCGTAGCGGCTAAGTACGCCGCAGCGGGTAAACTCGCCCACTCGTGGTACAACCAACGAGGCGGCATAGCTTAGAAAGATGCTGTGGATGCTGACCGATGCCCTTGGATGTTCGCCGACAGGCTCCAGCGTCTGTCGCCAGCGCCAGCCTCTGAACATCTGTGCCAGGACGCCGAAGGGGAAGGAGAGCAGCATCCACGTCCAGTCCATTTCGTCGGTCATGACGTGCAGGATGGTCTGCCAGTCCTCGCCGCGATACATCCAATAGAGTATCGCGCCACCCAGCACCAGCGGCATCAGTATCTTGATAAAAATATTTCCTATCTTCATAAGCGAGTACAAAGATAGGAAATATTTGTGAATAATGAATAACTAATTATGAATAATTAGGATTATTCGGGAAAAAGATGTATCTTTGCCGACACGAAAGACCGTGACAAAGTAAAGACTAACTATCAATAACGCAATGAAGAAACTTTTTGCTCTTGCAATGATGCTATGTCTGACCATGAATGTGGTGCGGGCAGAGCAGGTGGTCGTCGAGACCAGGAATACGAGCCTTGTGCTTGAAGTGGAGAAGGGAAAGCAGCCCAAGTATGTCTATTATGGTGCCAAGTTGAGCGCCCAGGAACTGGCACATCTGCAACTGCCGCGCGACGGACGGATGGAGGCTTATCCAGCTTACGGCTTGAACGCGCCTGCCGAGGCTGCCTTAGCCATGCGCCATGCTGACGGCAACCTGTCGACGGCCTTGGTCTGCGAGGGTTATGAGCAGGGCAGGGTAGTGGACGAAGGCGTCGCTACGTTACACGCTGCTTCAGCAGAGACGATGGTTACTCGCATCACGCTGAAAGACCCCGTCTATCCCGTCACTGTCACTCTGAACTACAAAGCCTACGTTGACGAAGACGTCATCGAGGCGTGGACGGAGATCAAGAACGGCGAGAAGCAGACTGTCACGCTGACCACTTTTGCTTCGGCCATGCTGCCCATTCGTCGCGGCGACATATGGCTCAGCCACTTCTATGGTTCGTGGGCCAACGAGTCTCGCTTGGTGGAAGAGCCGCTGACGCCTGGTCAGAAGGTCATCGTCAATAAAGATGGAACGCGCAACTCGCACACCGACCATGCCGAGGTGATGTTCTCGCTCGACGGCAAGGGCCAGGAGAACCAGGGGCAGGTCATCGGTGCCGCCTTGTGCTACAGTGGAAACTACCGCCTGAAGGTGACCACCGACGACACGGAGTATCACTATTTCTTTGCCGGCATCAACGAAGACAATTCCGAATACCATCTGAAGAAGGGCGAGACCTTCCAGACACCCGCCCTGGCGCTGTCCTTTTCGCAGGAGGGACTGAGCGGCGTGTCGCGCAACTTCCACAAATGGGGTCGTAAGTACAAATTGGCTCACGGCAACAAGGAGCGCAAGATTCTGCTGAACTCGTGGGAGGGTGTCTATTTCGACATCAACCAGCAGGGCATGGATCAGATGATGCACGACATTGCCTCGATGGGAGGCGAGTTGTTCGTGATGGACGACGGCTGGTTTGGCGACAAATATCCGCGTAAGGTCGATAACTCCTCGTTGGGCGACTGGGTGGTGGACAAGAACAAACTGCCCGACGGCATTGAGGGTCTGTTGCGCGACGCCAGGAAAAACGGTGTGAAGTTCGGCATCTGGATAGAGCCGGAGATGGCCAATACCACCAGCGAACTGTATGAGGCGCATCCCGACTGGATTGTCAAGGCTCCCAAGCGTGAGCCCGTCTTGGGCCGTGGCGGCACGCAGGTGGTGCTCGACCTCAGCAATCCCAAGGTGCAGGACTTTGTTTTCAGCATCGTCGATAACCTTATGACGAAGTACCCGGAGATAGACTACATCAAGTGGGATGCCAACATGCCCATCATGAACCACGGTTCGCAGTATCTCACCATGACGGACCAGAGCCATCTGAACATTGAGTATCACCGCGGCTTCGAGAAGGTCTGCCAGCGCATCCGTCAGAAGTTCCCCGATGTCACCATTCAGGCTTGTGCCTCTGGTGGCGGACGTGCCAACTGGGGCGTGCTGCCTTGGTTCGACGAGTTCTGGGTGAGTGACAATACCGACGCCCTGCAGCGCATCTATATGCAATGGGGTACCTCATACTTCTTCCCAGCCATCGCCATGGCCAGCCACATCTCGGCAACGCCAAACCATACTGTCTTCCGCACGACGTCGCTGAAATACCGCATCGACGTGGCCATGAGTGGCCGCTTGGGCATGGAGATTCAGCCGAAGAACATGACTGACGAGGAGAAGGCGCTCTGCCGCAAGGCTATTGGCGAGTATAAAGAGATACGTCCCATCGTGCAGTTCGGCAACATCTACCGTCTGGTGTCGCCATACGACAAGAAGGGTCTGGCGTCGATGATGTATGTCACCGACCAGAAAGACAAGGCCGTGTGGTACTGGTGGAAGACGGAGTCGATGCAGAACGAGCACCTGCCTCGAGTGAAGATGGCTGGACTGGATGCTAATAAATATTATAAGGTACGCGAGCTGAACCGCATCGACCTGAAGCCTCTCGATTGTGAGGGTAAGTCGTTCAGCGGTGCCTACCTCATGAACCACGGTTTGGAAATGCCTTATCGCAACGATGTGGATTGGGGCAAGAAGACCGACTGGTCCAGCCGCGTGTTGCTGTTAGAGGCGGAGTGAAGAAATATCGTTATATCGTAATATCGTAATAACGTTATAACGAAAAAAAAGTCATAACAACCCCGACGTGACCACAAAAAAAGAGAAAGCAGACCTCTTAGCCTACATCCGCGAAGGTCGCGAGATGACGCAGGGCGAGAAACTCAGGCTGATAGTCAGCCTGAGTGTTCCCTCTATCCTGGCACAGATCTCGGCGACGGTGATGTTCTTCATCGACGCCTCTATGGTGGGACATTTGGGGGCGAGGGCTACGGCAGCTATCGGCGTGGTTGAGACCACAGGGTGGCTGATGGGCGGTCTGGCGTCTGCGGCAAACATGGGCTTCTCTGTACAGGTGGCCCACGCCATTGGTGCTAACGACATGAAGCGTGCCCGTCGTGTACTGCGCCAGTCGTTAGTGTGCTGTCTGTTGTGGAGCCTCTTCATGTCGCTGACGGGTATCATCATCAGCGGTCCGCTGCCCCATTGGATGGGCGGCGCAGAGGATATCTGCCACGATGCCTCGCTCTATTTCGCCATCATCGGCGTCTGCGGCATCTTCTTCCAGATGGAGGGTTTGGCTGGTTCGATGCTGAAGTGTTCGGGCAACATGAAGATTCCCTCTATCATGAACATCCTGATGTGTCTGATGGATGTCGTCTTCAACTACTTCTTTATCTATGTTCTCGACTTGGGTGTCAAGGGTGCTGCCATGGGAACGGGCTTGGCTGAGCTGATAACGGCAGGTCTTATGCTCTACTTCCTGCTTTGGCGCTCCGAGATGCTGGGCATCTTTAGGATAGAGGAGCAGGGCGAGGAGAGGGGAAAGAGCCTCCCGCTCTCTTGGGATAAGTTCAAACCCAAGGCCGACATTGTGAGCACGGCGTTCAAGATTGGTGCGCCGATGGGACTGCAGCATACGTTGATGGGTGGCGCCCAGGTGGTCAGCACCATGATTGTGGCACCATTGGGGACGGTGGCTATTGCCGCCCACTCGTTAGGCATCACCGTGGAGAGCCTCTGCTATATGCCAGGATTTGGTATTGCCGAGGCTGCCACGACCTTGGTGGGACAGAGCTTCGGCGCTGGCAAGCGGATGCTGACACGGCAGTTTGCCCATATGTCAGTAGGCCTGGGCATGGGAGTTATGACGCTGATGGGTGTACTGATGTATGTCTTTGCCCCTGAACTGATGAGCGTGATGACGTCTGTTGACGAGATCATCCGCATCGGCAGCGAATGTCTGCGCATAGAGGCCTTTGCTGAACCTTTGTTCGCGGCGTCCATCGTTTGTAATGGCGTCTTTGTGGGAGCCGGCGATACGTTGAAGCCCGCCGCCATGAGTCTCTTTTCCATGTGGGGTGTGCGTCTGACGCTGGCGGCTCTTTTAGCTTCGACTTACGGACTGCCGGGTGTTTGGATGGCAATGGCTATCGAACTGACATTCCGTGGTCTGATATTCCTCGCCAGGTTGTTCTGGGGCAAGTGGGAGAGGTTAGGAAATTGAAAATTGAAAAATGAAAATTGAGAATTGATAATAAAAAATGCAGCACGCAGGAAACTCACCTGTGTACTGCATTTCTACTATCAATAACTAAAAACCTAATTCTTATGAAAAAACGTCCTCCCGACGTCTGTGTTATCCTTTCTACAATCTTTCTTTTCTACCTTAGTGTTTCCTAATGTCCTATTGACGATTTATTTATTAATCTTTTTACCTTTTTTCTAATACCGCTGTATTTTGGTTATCCTAATTCTTTCTTACCTAAAAACTAATTCTCTCTTGAAGACGATGCAAAGGTAGGAAGTTTTCAGGAACTGGCAATGACTTTTACTACTTTTCTTGTAAAAAAGTGGCTTATTCTTGATGCAAATCAATTGTTTGTGTTCGCACACACCCAAATTGTGGCCGAACACACCGCAAAATGACACTTAGTCGTTCTGAGCGGAAAGAGCCTCCTCCACCAGGTTGGTCAACTCTGCGAACTGGGATATCGTCAACTGTTCAGGTCGCAGGGTCATGAAGGCATGCTGGAAGAGCTTCTCTTTTGCTTCGCTCTGCACGCCATCGTCTGCCTTTATCATTTGGCGCAACGAGACCCTCAGCATCTTGCGGCGCTGGTTGAACACCGTCTTTACCACCCGTTTGAACAGCTGTTCGTTGCAGCCTAAGTCGGTCACGTCGTTGCGCGTCATGCGGATCACGGCACTCTGCACCTTGGGAGGCGGGTTGAAGACGCTCGGTTCGACGGTGAACAGGTACTCCACGTTATACCACGCCTGGATAAGAACCGACAGGATGCCGTACTGCTTGTTGCCAGGCTCGGAGGCCATGCGAACCGCCACCTCATGCTGAATCATGCCCGTACAGCAAGGAATCAGGTCCTTGTTGTCCAGCATCTTGAAGAAAATCTGCGACGAAATGTCGTACGGGTAGTTGCCAGTCAGTACAAACGGCCGACCGCCAAACACCTCGTGCAAGTCCATCCGCAGGAAGTCGCCCTCGATGATGGGTGAGGGGGGAGCTTTAAATAACGTAGCCTTGAGGTACGCCACACTCTCGCGGTCTATCTCCACCACCTTGAACGGTCTGGGCTTCTCCACCAGGAACTGTGTCATGACGCCCATCCCCGGACCAACCTCCAGTACGGGTATCTCAGGGTAGGCATCCACCGTGTCGGCTATGCGCCGGGCGATGCTCAAGTCAGTCAGAAAGTGCTGACCAAGGTTCTTCTTGGGCCTTACTTGTTTCATCTCTTGCGACTATTTGCCTGCAAAGATACTCAGAATAGTTGAGATAACAAAACGAATTCGGAAGTTTAACGCACTCCAGCAAATAATTGGACAAGTTGTCATTCGTTTAATAGGTCAATCCAAATTGCCAGAGAGGGATGATGTTGCCATAGCCTGTTTCGATGTCATCTTTGACAACGTAGCCTTGGGCCGCATCTTGTATCTGCTTCTGTTTTTTCTTCTTGCCCCCCACTTCAAAGGTATATTTATCAGCGATGAGGAAGTCTGAGATTGGCGAGGAAGTGATGTCGTGTTCAACCCGCATCTGATTGAAGAAGAAGGTTTCACGTATCGTAATTATGGTGTGAAGATACAAATATTTTTCGAAACCGCACTAATTTGAGGGCGAAAAATCACAAAAATCGCACTAAAAACAGTGCGTTTTGCAAAATGATCAATAAAAAAGGTGCAGAAACTTCCCATGCTTATGGGGTCATTTGTTGTTTATTGTTACCACCCGTTATACAATAATGTGGAAGCCACAACGGCCTCCACATTATTATATATAAGGAAGTAATCCTACTAATCACGGGGTTCTGGTGAGCACTTAAGGTCGATAGGCTTCCTATGGCATAATTCGTAAAGATAGCTGATTTGAAATAGGCAAATAGTGCTCAGCGGAACTGTCCTAGTGATCTCTTCAAAATCCCCGACTCCAGACGAACTGAAGCCAGGGATGAAAAGGATTAAGATAGTAGAGTCCAGTAATCTACCCTTTATAAACTCAGGGGCTCTAATCATCTGAGCCAGTTTCAGGACAAGACAGATTGAATATTATCGGTTCACCATAGTATATTTCACCATATCTTTCGAAATAAGCATAAATTTTGACCGTAGTTTCGGATAAGTTGCTATAGACCCATTTCCAATCTGTGCCTTGCTCAGGAAACCAAGTATTTTGTTCATGCCCCCACCCCTGATACCCATCTGCAACTTCAAATATGAGTCCCCATGCTCCCATATGAATTTTACTACACCCTTCCCAACCGGGAGTATTCACTGTTACATATAATAAGTATTCGTAATTATAGTGTACTTCACCATTGTTTGTGACAAGATTTACACCCTTATTATTCCATTCAGCCAGTTTGACGTTGATTATCTTGACGGGAAACTCTGATAATCCTTTAGTCGTGAAAGAGAGGGGCTCACCATATTGATATTCTCCATCTCTATATAGGTAGGCACAATAGTAATAAGTTTCCCCCCAATCTAACCAATTAATTGTTTTAGAGAATTTTCCATTGTTAAGATTTGACAAACGGTCAGCAAAGATGATAGATCCATTTTCCTTAGTCGGATTACCTGTGGTATTAATGAAGAATCCGACTTCTCCATCGGCTTGTCCAGCGACATAGTCATCCACTCGCCCTTCTAATTTTACAGATGATTCCGTAATATCGCTTGCTGATAAAGTTGTGACAGTTACTGCTTTTACTTGTTTCGTACTCGGCGAGGCCAGCATCTCGTAGCCGAAAAGTTTCACCTTGGGATAGAGAGTATAGTCCTCGCTGGTATTCAGGTTGGCAAAGGTATATTGGTATTGCTTGTTGCCGTTCGTGAATTTTGTGTTGGCAAAAACGCCTTGTGCTTCGTCACCATTTTGTTTCCTAACGGACAGGCCAACCTCGACGGGGAACAGGCAGTCGCCCGACATATCGACGCTGGCATCAGCCGAAGTTTTAGGATTGTCCTTTTGTTTAAACGTTGTGTTAGAGAATGTCGGCACCAAATCCCAAGTCTTGATGTTATGAGACAGGTTCCACGGTAGACTGAAGCTAACTCCCCACGGGCCAAGCTCGGCTTCGACTGACGTAGAGACAAAGGCATTGAGGGCAATGCTAGAGTTCTTGAAACGTTCATAGACCTTTGTTTCACGTTTGGCCGACTCAACATCGGAACTATAAAGAACGCCGTTGCCGACCAGTTCGGCACCTAACTCACCACGGAAGCAGAGCTTGTCAATGTCGCTGGAGACGATGGTCAGTCCCAACTCAACAAAGCCACCCACGGCGACACTACCGTCAATACTTCCTTCAACTTCGGAGGTTGACGAGGCAAGGCGTCCTCCACAGTTGGGCTTGATGACGCTCTGCTTCTTGCTGCTGAAGTCGAAAGCTGCTCCAAAAGTATAGCATTGCTTGAATGTGGCTGAAAAAGAGACAGTGGCTGAGGCACGGAAGAATAAGCCCGGCTTGACATAGAAGTACGTCAGTGGGGCAACGGGAGCCTTCACCCACTCGTTGTCCAAAAAATCGTTCGCCCACTCGACGTTACCATAGGCAGAAAGCTGTTCCTCAAAATTCATTTCACCAGAAATACATGCACTGAAGTATGTTCCTTCCTCCTTGTTTATAATGAGGGTGCTGACAATATGGAACGCCGGTGTGATACCGATGGAAAGCTGTGCGTTACCCTTCATGGCAAGATTGCTGCTGCCAAAGATATTGCTGTTCAGATCTGAACTTCGTGACCACGTGAACGTACCAAGCTTGAAGTCCTTGTTACCGAAAGCATTGACTGCTCGATGAGAGTCATATATCCTTGCATTGTCTCCCTCCTGATAGCCGTAAGTGGAAGAGACACCATAATAGGTTTCAAATACTTCCTCTAGGCTGACCTTCTTACACGTAACTTGCGAACCGCTGACGGAAACCACTTCACCGGCAAAGCCTGCAGGAAACTTTTCGTTCATCTCCAACGTCACTAATTTGTCGCCAACCCGGGGCATAAGACTGGAAGGCGTGGAACTGCTGAAGGTTATGGTCAGTTCGTCGCTGCTGATGACGTATGGCATCAATTGGTCAGACAGGTTGATGACGCCAGGCTGGTATTCAGTCTTGGGCGTTACGAAACTGATGCTGTCAATTTCTGCCAATGGTATCCGATAGATGCTGTCGGCAGTATTGACAATCTGAGTCACTATCTCATCATACCTGTTTCCATCAATATCGGTATATGAATACTCAATGCTCTGAATCTCGTCAGGCAGGAAGCCGTTCACCTGACCGTCATGAAGGTATATATACATGACGTCACCCACGTTCTGTGCCATTCCACAGATTGTGACGGCTGCTAATAATATAATAAGGTGTAGGCGTTTCATGGCTTCGTGAATTTAGAGGTTCGACCATTGACTGTAAGCAGATAGACTCCTGAGGGGATAGCTGAGAGAGGAAGTGTGGCGGTGGAACCACTAAGCTGTATGCGGACAGGGACACGGATGCCTTTGACAGTATGGACGGCTATGTCGCCAGTGGACTTGATACCGTGGAAAACCAGTTGGCCGTTTTCCTTTGAGTACTCGACTTTGCCGTTAGGCTTGCTGATACCTAAGGCACCGCCCTTATAGGTAAAGCGAAGCACGTCCTGCTTGGGATATTCCATGTCGAGCACTGTAGAGGTGATGAGCACGCGGTCGCCATCGAACTTTACTTGTGGCATAGTGTAGAGCTCCACGTCAGTAGTGGTACCGTTGGCATGGTGTAGTACAAGTGTCTGGGCTTTCATCCCGCTTGCAAGGCATAGCACCATGAAAAGGAATAGTAGTCTTTTTGTTATCATAGCAGTTATTTTTAGTTAGTAATAAATCAAATATAAGGACACAAAGAATGGCGTGGCCATCCTTATGCACTTACCTAAGGGGCAGACGTAGGATATTTGGAACCCCTCACTACGATGAAAGAATGCTGCCACGCCATAGCGTGGTGCATAGCTGATGCTCGTAGTGAGGAATGACCACCCACGGGTCTTTCCCTTTGCTAATTAAATCGAACTATTCCAAAACAGATTTCCTACGTCCTTTCGGTAAGTGCGAAATAAAAGCTAATGCATCTACAGCTCGGGATTTCTCCCCCAAGCCGTTGCAAATGTACAAAGAAATTTCTAATTTTCCAAACAAAACGCCGGAAAAGTAAAGAAAAGGCGGAAAAGATTTGATTCAACTTCTGCAAGGGATAAGGATTAAGGTAACATAAAGGCATTCTATCTATGGCAGGGTTAAGGTAAAAACCATTCAACTTTTTTCAGGGTAAGACAGAAACTGCACATTAGATTATTCCACACAATAGCAAGGTAATTGATTTCGAGACAGGGTAGTTCTGCGTCGCGGGGATGAAAAATACCCATTGGGTAACAAAATATGTTAAAACACGGACGTCATAACGAAATAATGCGTACCTTTGCAATCGTTATGGCAGACAAACACTTATATATCATCAGCGGCCCGAACGGCGCTGGCAAGACAACGGCATCCATGACGCTGCTG
>JAEEGH010023508.1_pt1 | contig 12525 bp, 12 predicted proteins | sample 9134181 | NCBI WGS metagenome assembly JAEEGH01 (sample SAMN16246544, study PRJNA631951) | gut metagenome | biome: gut microbiome; feature: rumen; material: DP-attached | host: Bos | place: Iran: Karaj | collected 2018-10 | reverse complement strand
CGCGACTGTGCTGAACGGATTGTGTGAAAGAAAAGCGGTCCTCGAACTGAACGGAGGACCGTTGACCGTGGAATGGGATCCGGAAACAAATCATGTGTTCCAGGAAGGGCCGGCGGAATTTGTGTTTGACGCTGAATATGAATAAACAGATCAATCCAGCAGCATATCCAGGATGCCGCTGTCTGTCAGGTCATCCAGAAAACTCTGGCAGGCAGAAGTCGGAGCTGAAGCAACGAAAGAGAAAACACTCCGGATCAGGGAAGGAAGCACTTTGGCTGTAAATGCGGAGAGCTTCTGCTCGTTGAAGGAAAACACATTATAAGCGTCTTCCAGACCTGCCCGATAATAATCCGGGACGACTATTGGCTCTGCTGCCGGGAGAATGGTTCCGGCGCACCGGAAGATCGCGACCGGGACAGAGTCCTGGCTGTACGGTTTCAGCAGGGACAGGGTGATCGCCCCGTCCTGTTTTGTTTCACCGTCTATGAAAAAAGCATAATTCGGATAAAGCGCTCCCCGGACAGAAACGGAAAGGGAAAATGCCGCGTCAGCAGGAAGAGAGAGGGGAAGCCCGGAACCGGAAGCCCGGAAATCCAGCAACAGTTCCGGAAACTCATCCGAGGAAGCATCCCAGTCGCTGCCATATTCTTCTTCATCATACCCGTTGCCGGCATCAGACACTACAGAGGGATTCCGCCGGACAGAGGCGGCAGCATCGAATCCGAATGCCTGGCTGCCGGACTGACTTGTGAGTGAAAAATAAGGCACATATCCGTTTTCGGAAGCGGGCAGTGAAAGAACCGTCGAAGTGGAATCGCCGGATTGTACCTTTGAGAACAATGTATCTCCAGCGGCGTTTTTCCAGGTTTCAGAATCCCGAGCAACAGAAACAGAAACCGGTTTGTTATTCGTAATACGCTGATAGTACTGAGGGAGGTTGTTCATTTCGATTTCAACAGCAGACGGTGAATCAGAACCGTCCGCCACACCGGAGATCCAGAATTGCAGGCGTGCGTTATTCAGCAGTTCTTCTGTCCACATGCCGGACAGCTCGCTGAATTTTTTAACGGATACTTTTCCGCTTTTGGAAAAAGAACCGATCACCTTCTCCCAGGACCGGATCAGGCCGTCAAAGGCAGATTCTGTTGTGTAAGGGAAAAGCAAAGCCAGGTAAGAAAGAGGAATCCCCAATGTATTCTTTGCTTTGATCGCGAATTCCATCAAAGCAGCCATATTCAGCAGGATGATCTCATTGTTGATCAGGGGAGAAGTGATAAAAACACGCTGCTTTGTACCATAAATGCGGAATGGATAAGTCAGGGAAGGATTATCTGTGAAGTACATGGTCGCTTCCAGATCCATGGAATTGGTCTGTGTGCTCCAGGAAATATTGCCACGAAGGCCGAGGCTGTTGATCAGAGCCGCATAACCGTCCGCCCGAGTGCGGAGAAGCTCTGGAAATGAATCCGCATTCAGATAAAAGGTCAGATCAAAATCATAACTGCTGTTTCCGTCGGCGGCTGCTTCCGATACAGCCGGAACCGCGCCTGCCATCAGTACCAGGACTGCGCAGAACAGACAGAGGATTCGTCTGAGCATCGTGAAGGCGTCCTTTCATCAGTGTTGATCCGTATGGGATATTACCATAAGTAAATACAGTTTTCAAATTTACTCTTCATCAACGACGGACCAGATATCCGGATCGTTCAGATACCGGTTTGTAAATTCGGTTTCCAGAAGCTGCTGGGTTTTCATGTTTGCGATTCCGCCGGCAGCCAATCCGCGGTCCGCCTGGAAAGCACTGACCGCCTCCACGGTGGAATCTCCGAAGCGTCCCGTGACGAGCGAAGGATCCAGATAACCCAGATAGGAAAGTTTTTCCTGAAGCTGGCGGACTTTTTCCCCGTCATTTCCGAAACGCATTGTGATATCGGCGACATCATGGACGGTGCCATAGCCCAGAATGGAGGAATCATTGATCTCGTATACAGCCCGCGCTACAGCAACCGGTTTGTTCCCTTCAATAACATGGAGAAGGATCCTGCCGGAGGCTGTGTTTCGGGTACAGTATTCGACCAGGGCAACGTGATCTGTATCTGTGCTTGCGTTCCAGGTAAAAAACACCCAGTCGCCCGGCTGGGGGATATAATCACCGGACCGGATAAAGGAAGACTGTCCTTTCAGCCACTCATACCCCCAGCCGTCGACTTTTCCTTTGCGCACCACATAGCGTCCGGCACGGATAAACCAATTGCGGCCCGTGTTGGAAGACGTGTAGAACGGATAAACATTCCTGAGGAGGGAAGTTCCCCAACGCTGATCCACCTGGTCCACACACCAGCACTGGAATTCAGCGCACCACTGGGCTGTGGGATCGCCTGCCCACTCACCGTACTTGGTGCGGCCACGGTCTTCTTTATAGCCGACTTCTTCTGAGGCGACCTCGATCAGGTGCTCCACATAATCCGGCACAGGCAGGGCCGGTTCAATCCGGACTTCCTTTTCATTTGCCGCCCGGACCGGTACGGCAGGGCAGAGGAAAACGAACAGGCACAGCACGGCGCAAAGCCGGCGGATAGATGGTTTCAACGCGTCAGTCTCCTTTCGGAAGGATCAGGAGGGCTGCAACGCCTTTTTCAGGCGGGATGTCAGCCTGACTTCGATCAGTTGATATGGTATCACAGATAGAACGAACGTAACAGCAAAAAGAATCAATAATGAAAGAACGGTTGCCGGCAGGCTCATGGAAGCCGGTGCCAGGCGTTTATAGACAGACGTTGTGAAGTATTCCACCAGGAAGATGGAATAAGTCATGTTACATAGCGCCAGAAGTTTCGAAGGGAAGGATACGCGCTCCAGCAGCAGGATCAGGCCGGAGACCAGGATCCAGGCAGGAATTCCGAGGCGTACGGAGATGTGCAGCCGGAAGGGAAGCTTCGCGCCGGAAAACAGGAAGGCCAGGGCGGTCAGCACCAGGGCGGAAAGCAGTACGCGGACCGGGATCCTGAGGGATCCGGGCAGGCCGGACAGGACCGGACGGTCCTCCGGGACAGAAGCACGCAGTTTGCCGTAAGCCCAGCCGGACAACAGTCCGAGGACGAAACAGACCAGATGCGCGTCGGTATAGAATTTCACGAAAACAGATTTCGGCTTCAGGAACAGGCCGACGGCTGTAAGGGCCAGAAGCAGCAGGGAACAGATGATTCCCCGGTGACGGTGGGAGATCAGCAGGGAAAGGGCAAAAAGCAGGGCAAAGGCAACCTCATACTGCATGGTCCAGCCTACGGCCAGGATGGGCAGCACGGCGCCTGCATCCCCTTTATAAGGAATAAACAGCAGGGATTTCAGGAAATGGAGCGGGTCTCCGTCACTCAGGTTGGAGATTCCGGGCCTGAGAGTGAGCACCAGAAACGTAAGGATTGTGAAAATCCAGTACAGGGGCAGCAGGCGAATGCTTCGCCGGACCAGGTAACGGCCTGCGGATACAGGCTTCCGGGTGGTGTGATACGCCAGGAAACCGCTGATGACAAAAAAGATCTGCACGCCGAAATAACCGCAGCTCCCGACCAGGCCTGTATGGTACAGAATGATCATGGAGGCGGCAAAGAGGCGGATGATCTGCATAATATCGATACGCGCGGTCCGTCCGGTGTTCATGGCAACTCCTGAATTTGTTTTTTAATACTGAAACAGGCGGGTGCAAAGGATACACCCGCCTGTTTGGAACTGTGTGAAATTACTTGATTTCGACAGTGGCGCCAACAGCCTTGAACTGCTCGGCGATCTTCTCGGCTTCTTCCTTGGAGACAGCTTCCTTGATGGTCTTGGGAGCGGACTCAACCATGTCCTTGGCTTCCTTCAGGCCCAGGCCGGCAACGACTTCACGGACGACCTTGATGACCTTGATCTTTTCGGAGCCGGCATCCTTCAGCACGACATCGAATTCGGTCTTTTCTTCTTCAGCGGCGGCAGCGGCACCACCGGCAGCGGGGCCACCGGCCACGGCGATCGCGCCGGTCACGCCGAACTTTTCTTTCATGGCATCAACCAGTTCCTTAACCTGCAGCAGGGTCATGGACTCTACGGCTTCGAGAATCTCCTGAATATTCATTATAATTTCCTCCATTAATAGTTTGTCATGCGGCGGTCAGGCCGCGGGGATAATCAGGCAGCTTCCTTCTTCTCGGCGATCTGCTCGAGTACGGAAACCAGCGCAGAAACGGGGGAGACGAGACAACCGACCATCGTGGCCAGAAGTTCCTCCCGGCTGGGCGTGGCGGCCAGGGACTTGATGGTGGCAACGTCCATCACTTCCGTGCCCAGCAGACCACCCTTGATCTCCAGAGAGGTCAGCTTGTTCTTGTCGATGAAAGAGGAGATAATCTTCGGCGCGGCCGTGACATCCTTATCACCGAAAACGAAAGCATTGGGGCCTTCCAGCAGACCGTCCAGACCTTCGATGTTGAGCTCTTTCAGCGCGCGGAGAACCAGGCGGTTCTTCAGGACGCAGTAATGCACATCGTTCTCACGGCACTGCTTGCGCAGGGCGGTGACCTGTTCCACCGTCAGTCCGCTGTAGGAGCAGATGACCATGGACTCGGCATTCTTCAGCTTTTCAACGATCTCGGCAACAACCTGCTTTTTCATTTCGATATTGCTGCTCATGGTACCTGTAGCACCTCCTGTCCGGTTCAGAATAAAGAAACCCTTGCGTGCAGGCGCAAGGGAGTAAAAACATGATCCGCTTACACCTCGGCAGGCGGGGAACCCCTTTAAACCGCGGATGCGGTACCGGCTGTCTTCGGCACAGGTTTCTTAAAAACCTATGGCATATTACCACAGGGGATTCATGTTGTCAAGCATTATCCGCGGCAGCCTGCCGGGTAGTTCAGTATATGGGACTGCAGGAACGCGTTTTCGAATAAATATTACAAATGAAAAAACGAACGACTTCCAATTATTAAAACATGGTATTGACATTGTAATATATTTGTAATAAAATACAACCGGTTATCAGCAGGAAAGGAGATTGTATGCATGAAAAAGAGACATTTGTTTTTTGTGCTGATACTGATCCTTTGCCTGGTTCCCCTTGTTTCAGCTGTGGCTCAGACCGGTGTGGTGACAGCGGACGCCCTGAATATCCGCGCGACAGCTTCCACAGACAGCAATGTGGTAGGTGTCGCCCATCAGGGGGACAAGGTTACCATCAGCGATACAAACGGAAACTGGTACAAGATCTCATACAACGGCAGGACGGGATACGTATGGAAAAAGTATGTAAAAATATCTTCTTCGGGAAGCTCTTCCGGTAAATCCTCTTCCGGCAGCACATCTTCCGGCGGCACCTGCCAGCAGGGGGACAAAGGAGACTCGGTACGGAATGTTCAGAAACGCCTGATATCACTGGGATATCTGGCCAGCGGGAGCGCGGACGGCAGTTACGGGAACCAGACAAAGAACGCCGTGATGGAATTCCAGAAAAACAACGGTCTCAGCCAGACGGGCAGAGTGAATTCCAGCACGCTGGAAAAGCTGAACAGCGGCAACGCAAATAAGGCGGGAAGCAGTTCCTCCTCGTCAGGCGGTACCTGTCAGCAGGGCGATAAAGGCGACGCGGTACGAAAGGTACAGAAACGGCTCATTTCGCTCGGGTATCTTGCAAGCGGCAGCGCGGACGGTGATTACGGCAGCAAGACGCGGAAAGCTGTAAAGGAGTTCCAGCAGCGGAACGGACTGAACGTGACAGGATCCGTGAATTCGAATACACTGGCCAAGCTGAACAGCTCCAACGCCAGGAAAGCGGCTTCTGACAGTTCCTCATCTACGGGGACCGAGCGCCTGAACTGGTTCAACGGCGGAAGCAATACCATTCCCAAGGGAGCCACGTTCAAGGTAAAGGACTGCAAAACAGGAAAGGTGTTTACGTGCAAACGCTGGAGCGGGTACAACCACCTTGACGCGGAGCCCCTGACTTATTCCGATATGCAGACAATGCTGGGAATCTACGGTCACTGGAGCTGGCGGAGGAGGCCGATCCTGGTAAAATATAACGGCCATGTATATGCCGCATCCATGAACGGCATGCCCCATGGCACTGCCACAATCAGCAACAACGGATTTGACGGGCATTTCTGCATTCATTTCTATAAGACCAAGACCCATGGAACCGGACTTGTTGACGACGAGCACCAGAACTGCGTGGAACAGGCAATGAATTATTCCTGGTAAGGACATCAACGGATTTATCAACCCGGCATAAGCGATTATGCCGAGTTTTTTGTTTTACAAGTACGGAAATTATGATATACTTCTATGGTTATATTACAATGAACCGAAACAGGAGGAAGACTATGCTGACACAGGCCCCCCGGGGAACCAAGGATGTACTGCCTGCGGAAAGCTACCGCTGGCAGTACCTGGAAGCAAAGATGCGCGCGGCGGCCGCACTGGCCGGATACCGCGAAGTAAGGACCCCGGTGTTCGAACATACAGAGCTTTTTCTGCGCGGAGTGGGAGATACCACAGATATCGTGCAGAAAGAAATGTACACTTTCAGGGATAAAGGAGACCGGTCCATCACCCTGAAACCGGAAGGAACAGCCGGTGCTGTGCGCTGTTTCCTGGAGCATAACCTGTATGCTGAACCGCTGCCCTGCAAGATGTTCTATCTCAATGCGCCGATCTTCCGCTATGAAAACCCGCAGAGCGGACGCCTCCGGGAGCATCACCAGTTCGGGCTGGAGTGCTTCGGCGCCAGGGAGGCGACTGCAGACGCAGAGCTGATCCTGCTGGCTTATCACCTGCTGTCAGACCTGGGTGTGAAGAACCTGAGCGTGGAAATCAACAGCATCGGGTGCCCCAAGTGCCGCCCGGTTTACCACAGCCGCCTGAAGGAATTCCTCGGGGAACGGATCCAACAGATGTGCGAGACCTGCCGGGAGCGTTTTGACCGGAATCCGCTCCGGGTTCTTGACTGCAAGGAAAAGAAGTGCCAGGAACTGACAAAGGACGCACCGAGCATGCTGGACCTGCTCTGCGACGAATGCAGGGAGCATTTTGACCAGCTGCAGCAATGCCTGACGCAGGCGGGGATACCGTTCCGGGTGAACAGCCGGATCGTCCGGGGACTTGATTATTACACGAAGACTGTTTTTGAACTGGTAACCGAGACAAAAGACGGCAAGCTTACAGTCTGCGGAGGCGGAAGGTACGACAATCTGGTATCACAGATCGGGGAACAGGATATTCCGGCCGTCGGCTTCGGCATGGGTCTGGAACGGGTGCTGATGCTGCTGGATTCGGAAGGCGTTGAAATCCCGAAACCGGATCAGTATGAAGTCTTTGTAACCTATATGGGGCAAAACAGACCGTATGCATTCGACCTGGTGCAGCGCATGCGCCGGGCCGGAATCCGGGCGGACCTGGATCACTGCGGAAGGAGCCTGAAGGCCCAGTTCAAGTATGCAAACAAGACGGGGGCGCCGCTGACGGCTGTGATCGGCGACGAGGAGGCTGCTGCCGGGAACGTGAAAATCAAAAACATGGCGAACGGGGAGGAAGCAGTCGTTTCCATCAGCGAAGCCTGCGAAAAAGCACGTGCCATGATCGGACAGGAGAGGAACGAATGATGATGCAGAACAGAACACATACCTGTAATGAGCTCCGGCTGGGGAACGCAGGAGAGACCGTACGCCTGAGCGGATGGGTTGAGAATGTCCGGGAAGTGGGCGGAAACCTGGCCTTTGTGGTCCTGCGGGACTTTTACGGTTCCACACAGCTGGTTGCGGAAGACGAGAAGATCCTGAATGTTTTCCTTGGCCTGAACAAGGAAAGCGTCGTTTCGGTGACAGGTACGGTCCGGGAGCGGAGCAGCAAGAATCCGAAAATGGCGACCGGGGATATTGAAGTGGTACCGGACAGCGTGGAAGTACTGGGAAAATGCAGGTATAACGAGCTGCCGTTCCAGATCAACCGCAGCCGCGAAGCGGACGAGAGTATCCGGCTGAAATACCGGTACCTGGACCTGCGGAATCCGGAAGTGAAGAAAAACATCGTGATGCGGTGCAACGTCGTTTCCGCCCTGCGCCAGGCCATGACTGAACACGGCTTCCTGGAGATTACCACGCCAATCCTGACGGCGTCCTCCCCGGAAGGGGCCCGTGACTACCTGGTGCCGGCCCGGAAACACCCCGGAATGTTTTATGCGCTGCCGCAGGCCCCGCAGCAGTTCAAACAGCTGCTGATGACCAGCGGGTTTGACCGGTATTTCCAGATTGCTCCCTGCTTCCGGGATGAGGATGCACGGGGTGACCGGAGCCCCGGTGAATTCTACCAGCTGGATATGGAAATGGCATTCGCCGGGCAGGAGGACGTGTTCGCTGTGCTGGAGGATGTTCTTCCGCCGGTGTTTTCCCGCTTCGGCAAGTATCACACAGCTTCCTCCGCGCCTTTCCGCCGGCTTCCATACCTGGAAGCCATGGAAACCTATGGCACCGACAAGCCGGACCTGCGGATCGACCTGACGGTGACCGATGTAACGGAACTGCTCGGGGACTGCGGTTTCGGACCGTTTGAAGGAAACGTCATCAAGGCTGTTCCGGTGACCGACTTTGCCGCGACCCGGAAACAGATCGACAAGCTGTGCGCGGACACGGAAGTGGTCAGCGGCAACAAGAGCTACTGGTTCAAGCTGGATGAGAACGGGGAGATCAGCGGCGGTATCGCCAAATTCCTGCAGGAGAAAAAGGAAGAAATCATCAGGACGCTGGATCTGAAGCCCAATACATTTGTGGCCCTGTCCGCAGGGAAAAAAGGCGCGGCGCAGAAGACTGCCGGCGTACTGATCCGCAAGCTGGGGGAACTGTGCCCGAATCATATGGATACAGAGAAGTATGAATTCTGCTGGATTGTCGATTTCCCGATGTATGAAATCGGAGAGGAAAGCGGCGAACTGGAATTCTGCCATAATCCATTCTCCATGCCCAACGGCGGCCTGGATATCCTGAACAAAGCTGCGGCGGGCGAAGTGGATCCGCTGGAAATCACCGCATTCCAGTATGACCTTGTGTGCAACGGTGTGGAGCTTTCCTCCGGCGCAGTACGGAACCACGATCCGGAAATCATGATCAAGGCCTTTGAAATGGTCCGCCTGGGTGAGGACGATGTGAAAGCGAAATTCCCCGCCATGTACAATGCTTTCTGCTACGGAGCCCCGCCGCACGCCGGAATCGCTCCCGGCGTGGACCGGATGGTGATGCTGCTGGCCGGCGAGGAATCGATCCGGGAAGTAATTCCGTTCCCGATGAACAAGAATGCCCAGGACGTGATGATGAGCGCTCCGGGACCGGTGGAGCAGAAGCAGCTGGACGAGCTGCACATCCGTATTGTGGAAGAGAACGGGAAAGCTGAAACCGCAGAGGCTGAGTAAAGCCCATCGGTTGTCAAGGACCAGAAAATCTGGTATAATAAAATGAATCTGAATCTCCATTATCAAGGAGGAACGACGCATGGCTGCCAAGAAGGACCTGAACGGCGCGATGCCTATGACGCCGGAGACCGACACAACCCCTTCCGCAAAAATTACTTATGCAAACGAAGTGGTTGCCATTATTGCAGGACTTGCTGCCAATGAAGTCGAAGGCATTGCCGGCATGTGCAGTGTCAGCGGCAATATACTGAATAAAAACCGGAACGTCACCAAGGGTGTGAAGGTGGAAATCGGGACGGAAGAAGCCGCGGTGGATCTGTATGTCATCGTGGAATACGGAACGCCGATCCAGCGGGCTGCCATGGACGCGCAGGAAAACGTCCGGAAAGCCATCGAATCCATGACCGGGCTTCATGTGGTCCGGGTGGACGTGCATGTGCAGGGCGTAAGCTTCGAAAAGGAGAACAACGCGCTGCAGTCCGGCGTGGAAAACGCCGCGCTGGAGGCAGGAGATTCCGAACCGGAAAAGCTGTCGGAACCTGATCCGGTGAAACCCGCGGCGGAAGAGAGCACTGAAAGCAAATCCGCGAAACAGAACCGGAATAAAAATTCCAAGCCGAAAAAAGAGAAGACGGAGAATCCGGAAGAAGAAAAGCCTGCCGAAGAAGTCTGACCTGTTCTTTTGACAGAGGAGTGTTCCTCTGTCTTTCTGACTTTTCAGAGAAGAGGGGGATAAGATGAAAATCCGCATTTTGGACCGTATTCTGGTAGCCCTGGCCGGGATTGTTCTGGTTGCAGCCTGCGCCGGCCTGGTGGCACAGGTGTTCTTCAGCGTGGATGTGATTGGTTTTGTTACACAGCTGCTGACGGCAGAGACATCCACGAAGAAAGTGATCCTTGGCGCGATTGCCGGAGCACTGCTGATTATCGGGCTGTACTGCCTGCTGATGCTTTTCCGCCACAGGAGACGGAAGGATAAATTTGTCCTTCAGAAGCTTGAAAGCGGCGACCTGGCCATTTCCCTGAAAACTGTGGAAACCATGGTCCAGAGATGCCTGGAACAGCATAGCGAGATCCGGACGGACGGGATCCGCCTGGAAAACCAGCGGGACGGGCTGCTGATCCGGATCCGCGGGACAGTGGCCGGCGGCGTGAGCATTCCGCTGACGGTCGATAACCTGCAAAAGCAGGTGAAACGCTATGTGACTGCCTGCAGCGGCGTTGAAGTGAAGGGCATCCGAATCCAGATCGAGTCTTCCGGCGAGGATGCGAAAGACGCGATGTTTGCCATTGAACCGCCTGCCGGCAACCTGCTGCCCCGGGGCGGAGAAAACCCGACAGTAAAGCCTGCCCCTGAGGAGAAGGCGGAAGTATCCGCAGAGCCGGAGGCGCAGATGCCGGCCGAGCCTGAAATACAGATTCCGCGGGAAGAAGCCGCGGCTGCCGCAGTCATGACGGCCGCTGAGAGCATGGAAGACCCGGTCACGGAGGATATGCCCATTCACCAGCAGCTGTTCAGGACCCAGGAAGAACCATGCATTATGCCGCTTCCGCCGGAAGACCTGGAGAGCGAAACGAAAACCGCCGAAGCGCCCGGAGACGCTGCAGCGCCCGAAACAGCCGCGGAGCCGGAAGAAACTGAGACAAAGGCAGATACGGAAACAGAGAAGCCGGAATCCGCAGAGAAGGCGGAGGAACCTGACGTGGATAAAACGGAAGGAGAAGAAAACAAATGAAGAAGCCTAAGATGGGAACGCCCATGATGGGTGTCGCAGTCGGGGCCGCCCTGGTCGCAATTGCCGCCCTGATCATGATTATCGGATTCTGGAAGGTCCTGATTCTGCTGATCCTGTTCGGAATCGGGTATTTCATCGGCACTGTGGAAAACAAACAGGAATTCATCAAGGAGACTGCCAACAGGATTATCCCCGCGAAGGAAGCAAAGGTGATCGACCTGAAGAGCGAGATCGCCCGGGATCTGGAAAACCGTCAGGCAGGCGCTGAGATCCAGGCTGATACAGAAGCAACGGACAATAAAGAAGACGGAGAATAAGACGCATGTCAAGAACAACCGCGCGTTCAGCCGCAATGCAGATGATCTTTGAGAAAGTATCCGGAGGTCAGGGCGGCGAGGAAACGCTGAAAATGGTTTATGACGAGCTCCGGGAAAACGGAGTTCCGGGAGAACGGGCTGTCGGGAAAAAAGAACCGGACGAGGAAGACCGCGCATATATCTCCAGGGCTTTCAACGGTGTACTGGAACACCTGGATGAACTGGATGATATTATCGGAAAAACAGCAAAGGGCTGGACGACAGACCGGATGTCCCTGGTTGACCTTACCATCCTCCGGCTGGCTGTATGGGAAATCCTGTATGATCCGGACGTGCCGGCGAATGTTTCCGTAGCGGAAGCGCTGGAACTGACAGAACGGTATTCGGATCCGGAAGACAAACCTTTTGTGAACGGTATCCTGGGGACAGTCGTTCGTGAGAAGACGGTATGAGCAGGACTGTCCTGGGACTGGATACCAGTAATTACCGGACGAGCGTAGCAGTGGTTTCCGAAGAGGGGAGAGTCCTCCTGAATTACCGGGAACTGCTGCCGGTTCCGGCAGGAGAGCGCGGACTGCGCCAGAGCGAAGCGGTATTTGCACATATCAGGCAGCTTTCCGCGGCAGAAGAAGCCCTGAGGCAGATCACGGAAGGAACGGTGGCTGCCGTGGCGGCAAGCACATCTCCCCGGGACGGAGCCGACTCCTATATGCCGGTATTTATGGCAGGCGCTTCCTTCGGACGGCTGATGGCCGCCGCGTTGGGAGTGCCTTTTATCGGAACGACACATCAGCGCGGGCACCTGGCGGCCGCAGCCGCCGGTACGGACCTGGAAAAGGCCGGGGAATACCTGGCACTGCATCTGTCAGGCGGCACGACTGACCTGCTGGAAGTGCGGGAAGAATCCGTCACACAAATCGGCGGAAGCCTTGACCTGCATGCGGGGCAGCTGGTGGACCGCGCCGGTGTGGCAATGGGACTGGCTTTTCCGGCGGGGCCGGAACTGGAGAAGAGGGCAGAAGGCGGAACGGGCAGCGGGCTG
>JAEEGH010023506.1_pt1 | contig 12525 bp, 7 predicted proteins | sample 9134181 | NCBI WGS metagenome assembly JAEEGH01 (sample SAMN16246544, study PRJNA631951) | gut metagenome | biome: gut microbiome; feature: rumen; material: DP-attached | host: Bos | place: Iran: Karaj | collected 2018-10 | reverse complement strand
ACGTGAATGAGGATATCTCCACCAGCAGCAAGGACGAGATGGTGGGTGCCGAGGCAGACCTCTATATAGGCATGACGCATAACATAGTGGTACAGCCTATGAGCACCATACGTGCCATACCTGACAGCGTGTTCCAGCAGATGAAGGGCCGTCTGAGCAATGGTCAGACTATGGGTATAGAGACCAAGTACGGCACGCTGGTAGATATCGCTGAGGGTAATGACCTGAAGGGTAACAAGTACCATCTGGTGCGCGACGAGTCTATAGGCTATGGTCCGGAGGTAACGTCACAGTTCATCCATTCACAGAAACATCTCCTTACACAGCTTATTCCTGACAAGGTGAAGGAGCTGCGTGCAATGATGTTTACAGGTACGGCAGCCGAAGCCCAGGCGAAGGCCAATGCTACGAACAAACCTGTATATCGCTCGCTGGTTGGTGAAGATGATGAGAACTTCGCCCTTGCCAACACGAAGGACGGCGAACTGTACTACTACACCAGCGAGATGCCTGAGGAGCCTGGCATGAACTATGTCATCTATCTGCCAAGTACAGCTACCACGCAGCCTGTTGACGAGGTGGCAGATAACTGTCAGGTTATCATGGCATGGGTTGACATGATTGGTCAGAATGAACGAGAGAAACTGGCTGCCATATTGGGTAGTTCGCCTATGGCCAACTATGATTTGGACGGTGGTTCAGTATTCAAACACAGTGAGCAGTTTGACAGTGAATACACTATATCTAACTATCAAAGCCTGCCTGGCGTCATAGGCGACAGGTGGTTTGACAATCTTGGTCCTGACATGGCGTTGGCTTCCTCTGCGGCGTTAGGTGTCAAGATATTGTCAAAGCTTGTAGATATGGCATGGGCTAAGACAGACAAAAAGACAAGTGTAAATAGTAAGGACGGCGACGCCAAGGAGACGACTACGGAAGTGTCTTTCTCTGGAAAGACGGTGAAGTTCAGAATGCTGCCCGTATTGAACTATTCAACAAAGGGCACTACAACGGACTCCAAGACCTACAGTCGTAAGGAGAGCTTCAACATAGCTATGGACAAGAAGAGTCACCTGAACATTGATGTCTATCGTGTGCAGACCGATACTGCCTTCCTGGCGGCTAACGGTTTGCTGGATGCTTACTCCAACCAGAACTTCGACGAGATGAGCACATACGTTGACAGGTTCATAAGACAGAAATTCAATATGTCTAAGGCTCTGTATCCACGCAGCTTTGTCTATCGTACCCGTGGCGGTGCCACCGCCAATACGTGGGAGGATGAGCGCAGGACACTCATATACAGTCCGGGCACTATCCTTGACGAGCGCACTAAGAAGATATGCAACCCTACCATCAGGCTTGACAAGCAGAGCGTGAGCGGTGTGTCAGTAGGCAGTCCCGCACGCTTCAAGGTTTATATGACAAACGAGAGCGAGCAGCCAGAGGCAGCCACCGGCGGACTCACTATGTTCACTTTCTATCTTGACGGCAACAGCAATCCTAACGGTGCTAAGCTATTCGTTGACGGCGCACCGCTGACAATCAGCGGCACTGATGTCGTTCTCTATCCAGGCAAGGTACTTGAAAAGACATTGGAGGTATATGCCGGCGAGGGATTCGACTATGAGGGCCTCGCCATAGGAGTGGCATCACCCGGCGATTTCGGGCAAACCATGAACAGTGTGTCCTTCGATGTGCACTTCCTGCATGAGGCTGGTGCGGTGAACATCTCATCGCCTGGCGACAAGTGGGTGATGAACACAGAAGCAAGTGAAGACGACAAGCTGGGCTGGTACATACCTGTCACCATCGATGGCTTTGACCGTCATCAGCATAACTTCGACCACATAGAGTTCCAGTACAAGGAGACCCAGCGAGGGGAAGAGCACTGGACCAACGTATGCTCGTTCTATGCCGACTCACTGCTGATGGCGCAGGCCAGTAGCGTGAGGGAGATGATACCTGAGAACGGTAACATCACCACCCGCTTCTATGGCGAAGGCACGGTGATAGAGAATGGCTATGACCTGCGCGCCGTACTCTACTGCCGCAACGGCAATGAGTTCCTCACTTCATCGTCAAGGATTCTCAGCGGTGTGAAAGACACACGTCGTCCGCAGTTGTTTGGCAAGCCTGAACCACGAAGCGGCATCTTGACGGCTGGCGACGACATAGTGTTCAACTTCTCTGAGGACATAGAGTACAATTACCTCAGGTCCACCACAAACTTTGAGGTGAAGGGCGAGACCAACAGCAGCCACATATCAGAGAACGTGAGCATACAGTTTACTGGCAGTGCCAGTGTGGAGAGCGAGGCCAAGCGCAACTTCAGCGGTAAGAACTTTACCATTGACATGATGGTAGAACCTGATACCCTTGCAGGGCGCGACATGCCGCTCTTCTCACACGGCACCAACGGCCAGAAGCTGCAGCTGTGGCTCACCAAGGACTTCAGGCTGAAGGCCGTCATTGACGATAACGAATATGTTTCCGATGATGCCATAGCCAAGGGAGTGTTCACACAGGTAGCCATGAGCGTCAACCTTGACGAGGACTCACTGAGGTTCTATAACGGCGGTAAGCAGTTGGGTAAGAACAAGCTGCTGGCACATTACAGCGGTACGGGCAATCTTATCTTCGGACGCACCAACGAGAGCGGCAGCACGGCAAGCAGTTACTATAAAGGACGAATGATGGAGGCAAGGCTGTGGTATCGTGCCATGGACGGTGCAACCATCGGCAACACCTATGGCGGCCAGCGTCTGACAGGCTATGAGATGGGCCTTGTGGATTACTACCCTATGAACGAGGGTTACGGCGACTATGCCATAGACCAGACGCAGGGAGCCAACGCCCGTCTGCTGGGTGCCAACTGGGCTGTCCCGCGTGGTTACTCGCTTCACCTCGATGCCGAAGACCACGGACTGCAACTGGTGGAGAGCGCCATGAACCGTACCAAGGAGCAGGACTACACCATGATGTTCTGGTTTAAGACTGACAGCAACGGTCGTGGCGTATTGGTAAGCAACGGTGCAGGCACTAAGGAAGAGATAGGTGCTGAGAACATCTTCAACATAGCCTTTGAGGATGAGAAACTTATGTATCGCTCTAATGGCTTTGCCACTCAGGTGCCTGGCAACTGGAGCGACAACCAGTGGCACCACTATGCCATGACGGTGAACCGAGGCAACAACGTGGTCAATATATATATCGATAAGGTGTTGCGCTCTACGTTTGCTGCCGATAGTCTGGGCGGCATCAGTGGCTCTTGCCTGCAGCTCGGCGGTGCACAGTATAAGTGTTATGACGATAATGGCAAGGTGGTGACCGTTGACACACGCAACTCGCTTACGGGCAACATTGACGAGGTATGTTTCTTTGCCCAGGCCCTGCCGCTGACGCTCATCAATAAGTATTCCACCAAGAGTCCTTATGGCGATGAGGCCGGACTGATAACCTATCTCGCCTTCGAGCGTCAGGAGCGCCTGAAGAACAACAAGATTGCGCTGGTGGCTTATCCTTATAGCAATAAGTTGTATATGGATGCCGACGGCAACCTGCGTTACCAGTTAGACTCCCTGACACATCAGCCTACCGGCACCCCTATCCGCGACTATGTGTTTGCTGACCCGATAAGCGTGATAGAGAAACACATTACCAACGAGACGGCTGCCCCGGTAGTGCCTTTCGAGGAACTGGAGAACCTGAAGTTCAGTTTCGTAGGAGAGGGACACAGACTATTGGTTAATCTCAATGAGAGCAATGTCAAGCTCAATCATCGCAACGTCTATGTAACGATACGCGACATAGAGGATAAGCGCGGCAACACTATGGCTTCGCCGCATACTGCCTGCTACCTGGTGACCAACAGCCGCATAGAGTGGCTCGCCAACCAGCTTGACTACACCGTGAAGTATGGTTCCGGCGAGGAGTTGGAACTGCCGTTCTATAACAACAGTGCCGTAAGCCATACTTACAAGATAGAAAGCAGCGCAAAGTGGCTCACCATGGATAAAAGCAGTGACGTGTTGGCTCCGCTGGGTTCCGACTATGTACGTGTGGCAATCTCCAAGGACCTTAACATCGGTACCTACAACGAAATCATCTATCTGACAGATGAGGACGGACAGTCTGAGCCTTTCTATCTGAACCTGACCGTAGAGGGTGAGCTGCCTGACTGGGCGAGCAGCATCAGCGGCGATATGCTGGAGAACTCAATGAACGTGGTAGGTCGCGTTTATCTGAACAATGAGATTGATACCGACCCGCACGACATCGTTGGCGCGTTTGACAGCAATAACGTGTGTCACGGATTCTCTAACGTAAAATACTCTGCCGAGACAGGTGAGAGCAGCGTATATCTTACCGTCTATGATAACGAGGCACAAGGCAGGGAACTGTACTTCAAGCTGTGGCAGTACTCTACCGGGCGCGAACTGATGCTGACGGCAGACAATCAGCAGACGATGACCTTCAGGACAGACTCTGTTGCCGGACTTGACAATCCAGTGATACTGAAGGGCGGTAATAGCTTCGTACAGATGATGAACCTGAAGAAGGGTTGGAACTGGATTTCGTTCAACGTGAAGAGCATACAGATGGAGAACCTTGACATGATACTTGCCAGCCTGCCATGGCAGGAGAACGATATGCTGACGGAACTGAACGGACAGGCCACACTGCTGTATGAGGACGGTCGTTGGCTGTCCACCGGTCCTACTCAGGACATACAACTGTCTCATAAGGCTGCCTATGCCGTGAAGGTAGGAAAGGACATCAACTTCCCTATTGCAGGCGAGATAATCAAGGCACAGGACGAGCGCACCATCAGCGTGACAAAGGGATGGAACGCCATTGGTTACACGCCGATGCTCAACCTGCCTCTGGAGACAGCCCTGAGCGACTACTATGACAAGGCAGAGCCGGGCGACGTCATCAAGAGCCACGATGAGTTTGCATATTTCACCATGGTGAACGGCGTAGGCCGCTGGCGTGGTAATCTGGAGTACATGAAGCCTGGTGAGGGCTACATGCTGCTGCGCAAGGGCAGCGGTGAGGTAAGCTTCAGCTATCCGTTCTATATGCCGGGCAGCACCTTCCTTGATGAGTGGACTGCCGCCGACAGTCGTGCCGCTGGTTCTGCAAATGCAAAGACGACCATGACGATGAGTGCCGTGGTGGAGGGCTTCGAGACGGAAGAGGGCGATATGCTCATTGCCTTTGCCAATGGCGAGCGTGTGGGCCAGGCCACCGTAGTCAGTGATTTGTCTGCTGAGAGCATTGAACCGCTCTACCTGAGCATTGCAGCTGATGCTAAGACATCCATCTGGTTTGCCATTGAGCGTGACGGCGATATCATCGCCACCACAAGCGAACTGATGCAGTATAAGGCAAACGCAGTAATAGGCAGTCCTGATGAGCCGGCTCAGATTAGCTTCACCAAGACCAGCAGCGACAATGACAAGTGGTACACCGTTAGCGGAGTGCAACTGCCTAATCGTCCGACCGCTGCAGGCGTGTATATATTCAATGGTAAGAAAATAGTAATCCAGTAAGTTATGAACAAGAACATCCTATATTCTACCGTCATACTGCTGTCAAGCCTCATCTTTGGGGCTTGCAGCAGCGACGATGACAATCCGAAGACCGACGGATACAGTGTTACGACAGTCAGCAAGGCTCCGTCATGGCAGATAGACTGGCAGGCTGACGATGCCCGTCCACAGTGGCAGGAGCCTGACATACAGAACTACGAGAACTGGAGCATAGTGAAGGTGCAGATAGAAGATGCCCTGAAGCCATATACCAGTACCGATGACCGCCTGGCTGTCTTTGTGTCGGGCGAGTGTCGCGGTGTTAACGGTCCTGCTATCGACCTTGGCAGCCAGGATGCAAATACCACCACCTATCTCCTAAAGGCATGGGGTAACGAGAGCGAAGGCCAGCAGCTGTTTGTCACAATGAAGTACTACTGTGCACGGCTGAAGCAGGTGTTCACGCGCTCTGGCACCATTACTTACCAGTCAGGGTATGTCATAGGAGTGGAAACCGACTTCATACCGCAGTTCACCCTTGGTTCGTCAAAGTACCCTGTGGTGATGACATACGGTGCAGACTATCTGCTGAACATGATTTCCGTCATCCCTGCCGCCGGCGACCTCATTGCCGCCTTTGTGGGCAGCGAGTGCCGTGGAGTTACGCAGCTGACGGCTGTCAATCCATCGCTCTCCTTGACAGTCTTTGGTCGCGCCGTGGGTGAGAGCGTCACCGTGAAGTATTACCAGGCATCCACTGGCAAGGTCTTCACCTTCCAGAATGTTGCCAAGACAGAGAATCAATAATTCATTTTTAGTACTATATGAGGGAATCTGAACAAGGAGAACAATATGTAGAAAATATTGTGTTACTGGGCGAAAGTTGATGTTTTTATACATATTTTCGCCCGCTATCGGCGATTTTTTCAAGAAAAAGTTGTAACTTTGCGGCAAAAACAGGAATATATGCAAAACTCAATTATTGGCCGCAAAGAAGAAATCGCTCTGCTGGAGAAGTATATGACTTCCAACCACTCAGAGTTCATAGCCATTTATGGACGCAGACGTGTGGGCAAAACATTCCTCATACGTCAGTATTTTCAGAATCGATTTGCCTTTGACATGACCGGCATTATCGAAGGAAAGAAGGCGGAGCAATTGACAGCCTTCAATCATGCGATGAAACAATATGGATACAAAGGCAGGAAACCTGCTACATGGTTGGACGCGTTCTTCGCCTTACGTGATTTGTTGGAGCAAAAGTTGGAACAAGGAAAGCCATGCGTGGTGTTTATAGACGAGATGCCCTGTCTTGACACTCCGAAATCAGGATTTGTTCATGCATTGGGGCATTTTTGGAATAGTTGGGCAGCATGGCAGGCGGAGATAAAGCTGATAGTCTGCGGTTCTGCTACCTCATGGATGGTGCGGAATATCATTGACAACCACGGCGGACTGCACGACCGCGTGACTCACGAAATGGCATTGAAACCCTTTACGCTCAGTGAGACGGAAGAGTATTTTCAGACCTTCGGTTTCCCTTGGTCACGATTAAGTGTATTGCATACCTATATGGTAGTGGGTGGTGTACCTTACTATCTCAGTCTGTTCAATCCCGATGAAAGTCCGGCACAAGGAATTGACCGCCTGTTTTTCTCTGAAAATGGAGAACTGCAGAAAGAATACAGACGGCTGTTTGCTTCTCTTTTCAGGAATCCCGAACCTTATCTTGCTGTCATCAAACTGCTGGCGGCAAAGCCATCGGGGATGACTCGCGAAGAGATAAGCAAACAGTTAGGCGGTAGTAACAACGGGCATCTGGGCGACCTGCTGACAGACCTTGTCTATTGTGATTTCCTGCGCCAATATAAAGTAAGGGAGAAGAAGGTGAAGACAAATTCGTCCATTTACAAATTGGTGGACTTTTATACACTGTTCTACCACTCATTTATCGGCAAGGCATCCATGAACACAAGCTATTGGACACGCCTGCAAGGCACACCCACAGTGAACACATGGCTTGGATTGGCGTATGAGCGTGTATGCATGGCCCATGTATCGCAGATAAAGAGAGCCTTGGGTATTGGCAGTGTCGTGACGGAAGCTTATTCATGGCGAAGCAAAGACTCTGAGCATCCTGCCCAAATCGACTTGTTGATAGAACGTGCCGACAAGATGATAAATCTCTGTGAGATAAAGTACAACGAAACAGAATACAGTCTTTCGCAGGAAGAGTATCTGAATATTGGGCGCAGGGTTGAAAGTTTCAGAACTGCCATTCAGACACATTACGGCATCGTCCCGACGCTTATCACCACCTTTGGTCTGTCAAGGGGCATGTATGCAGACTCCATCCATGCCTCAGTGGTTTTGGATGACCTGTTTTCCAACTAACACATACGGAAATAAGCTCCACGTGTGACAATTCACCACCCGAAGAAAACCAGGATTAGCATGATCTTGTCGTAAAACGGCATCAGCCTGTTCTTCATGTTTGACCTCAGCCCCGTCACGAGGTATATGCCATCCTCGAACAAAGTGTCGAACAGTTTCTGTGAGATTATACATTCCGATGTTTGCAAGTCTTGCTCACTTAACAGATGATATTTACACATTGTCATAATACCGCAGGTTTTCGTGACACTTTGATTTTTCGCCCCTCAAATTCCTTGCGATGAAATCCTTCGACGGGAAATTATTTTGAAAATCGGGCAAAATTTCGATATCTGTAACTTATTGATAATCAGCAATGGGGTTTTTCGGGTATTGTAAAAGCTATCGTTTTAGGTTGTAAAAGCTATCATATTACCTTGTAAAAGCATAGCTTTTACACCATGAAAGCTATCGAATTACATCGCAAAAGCTATCATATTACGTTGTCCGGGTTGGTAAAATACGGTTAATTTTACCAACCCGGACAATATTTTTTACCAACTTTGGCATTTTGAGAGTTGTTTTCCTCCTCCCTTTTCTCTATTTAGCATCGTGAAACCGAACGCCCTAAGAAATCACTTTGTCACTAAAACAACCCTTTTAGTGACAAAGTGATTTGAATTATTCCCCCATAAAAGTGTAGTTTTAACATTTCATTCCTCAAGAAAAATGAGAATTGTATTGTCACTCCACCATCTTCATCGAACTCACTTTTTATTACTGGAGGAAGTTCTGGATTATTGTCTGTGTGTTGGTGAGATTTGCATCCGTCTCTGCTATATCGAATTTTTCTATACCCATATCGGTAAACCACTTTTCTATGATACTAACCATTTTATCCCTATGAGCCGACTGATAAGGATTTATCTCTAGCATAAGCACTTCAAGATTCTTCCCTTTCAAATCGCCACCACGCCTATCAATAAGATATGACCCTTCTACTGCAAGTGTCTGTGGAAGTATATATGAAAAAGCATTTGCTCCTTCTTTAATCTTGTTGTTTTCTGCAAAGATGTAACCATCAGTGAGTATCACTACAATGTTTCTTGCATTGTTTTTAATGCAGAGTTTGTCCACTTTTTTACTACTAAAGAAATCCCATATATCACAACCTATCCAATTTTGTGCTTTAAGCGTCTGCTCATAAATCTGTGTCAGATTATTTTGAAAGTTTCCTTTCATTTCATCGAGTGCTTTTCTTTTTTCTACACCTTTCTTCTCCGCTAAATCTACATTAAGCCCCTGGGCCAAATTAGATATAGTTGGATCACTAGGCGTAGGAAAGAAGAATATCTTCATTTTATTCTGACTTTTCAAAATCTGCGGACCAAGTGTCTGCTTACAGAAATGGTCAATCAAATAATTAATTATGGCTGTATCACGATAAGTCTGATTAGGAGTAAGGTCACGTGTCAGACGGTCAGACAAATCAAGAATCACAGAAATATTCAGAGATGATTCTGTAGCAGAAGACTCTGTTCCTTTTTGGGTAGGATCTGCAGTTTTTGAATTGCAAGAATATAAAATGCCAGCTACAACAGGCAAAGCCAAGAGGAGAAATAAGATTCTTTTCATAACGACAATTTATTTAATTAGGAATTAATGTTTCTATTTCATGTTTATATGTCGCGCTAGCTTCATCAAGTTTACTTTGGTCAAGCGACAACACTTTCATCATTGTTATCCAACCCGTAAAGAAGTTGGTTAACTCAGTACGTATAGCTCCATAATCAATATATACTTCATGACCGAGCTTTGCCATTAGTTTTTTTATTGCATCTTCCGTATCTAATTTTTCCTGTTTTAGTTTTTGTATGCTATCATTTTCAGAAGAAATCAATTGCTCTTGTTCTTCAATTTCCTTCTTTATGTTTTCCAAGCGCGTCTTATTCAAGTCCATCTTATTATATGCGCTCATACACATATCAAAGACTATTCCCCAAATAACATAAACGATAAAACCACAGAAGATAACAGCCCATGTGTTTATATCATGAAAAGCCATACTTGCGGTGTATTCCTCACCGATAGGGAATTGACCTATCATTATGCCCACAGTGTGCATTTGGTCGCCAATCTTATATGCAAGAATACAGTCAAACATCACAGTTACGATAAGTATTGCAAGCATTTTCAGGTATTTCATCCTACCTTCTTGTATTGAGAAGAAATGAAGTGAGAATCCCAGACCAAGAAATATTATAGGCGCACTTAAAACAAAACCAAGCTCTGTCAAGCCGGCTTCAGAAGCTGTCGCAAGTGCATTGCTGTCAAACATGGCATTCATCACATCTGTCATTGTTTCTGGCTGACGGAAGAATGCAGAAAAGAATGTAGAACTATAGAATAGGAATAAATAGAACGTAAGCGGAATAAGAATAATAAGCCCGATAACAAGTTTTAGACGTTGTTCCTTATTTACGCGTTCCTTTCCTTGTTTTATTTCCTGTCGTTCTTCTTTTAGCTCCTTTATTTTTTCCTTTGTCTTTTCTATTGACGAATTAGCATTATTTATCTTATCATTGATGAAACCTACTTCTTCGCGTTTACGCTCTATTTCTGTTTGAGTATTAGCCTGAGCCTCTTCTTGAAGTTTTATATTGTGGGCTTGCTCATTATATATATAGTGATATACCTTTTGTAAATAAGGTGGTAATGCAGCCATGTTTCCACCGACTACACCGCATATTCTTGTTCCCCACTGAGTATAAGTCTCACCCTCTCTGCGGTTGTCAGGATTATTCTGCGACATTTCCACAGGAGCATAGTCTTCTTGGATTTTCTTGCGATCAAAGAGTTTTTTTAACCAACCTCTTTGTTTTTCTGTAGTATCATTGTTCATAGTAGTTTTGGTTTTAGTCGTTTACGATTGCTTTTATCACATCTTCCTTACTTATTCCATCTTTTACCTGCTTCAGCATGAAATCGGTTATCTCATCAGCATTTTCCTCAAGGAATCCTAACCGTACAACATAACGTGCAAGTAATGTCCTTTCTGTTTCGTCTATCTCTCCGTCTGCCCATGCAACCTCCGCAAGGTCGTACAAGAGAGATATACGGTCTTCTAATCTGTCCGGCACAATGAAAGTAGTACCCGCAGACACCACATATTTATTTATCTCCTCAGAAGTCAGATTGTAATTCTCCCGCCCTATACGGTACAAAGACTCCAACTCTTTAGCTTCTACAATGCCATCAGCTAGTACCATGCTATAAAGGGCAAGAAAAAATGATTTAAGTTTCTCTTGTTCCATACTATTGTTTAGCCTATAGACTTCCCTCGATTCGGCTTAGATTTTAATTAAGGATTAAAATAGAAAGACGTGGGTTGTCTGTTCATCTGCCAATCCCAACTCCGCGGCTCTGGTAAACCTAAGTTACAAAGATTGGCAACCAGTCTGCCCACGTCAGAGGGAATTATGCAGGAACAACCCAATAATGTCGTCACATTTTATACGACAACCCTGGGTGAACTTGTATAAAATCACCTAACATGAACGTCCCACTTGCGTCATCTTCCTGTAACTTTCAAAAATTTACCAGATTTTCGGAGTTAGAAGATTAACGTTCAGAAAACGCCCTTCTGTGATTTCACCATAAAAGTTTCATTATGGATTCATCACTTTTTCTATATGTCCGAATTAACTTTTCTCCTTGTAAATAAGGGTAAAGATTCCTTCGTGAGTACAAAAGTATAAAATTAAAATGATACCAACAAATTTTTTTAGAAAAAATGTCAAAAAAGTGTAGTTTTACATTTTAGGAGTCATGCTTTGGCTCAGAATAATTTACTTGAATAACCAACCCTTTGGCAATAAAACGGGGAGAGGAGCGTTATTCTAAAAAGGCAGATGTTATAAGATATGATGAATGGCGCAAGACAGAGACATAGTTTCATGACATACCTGCTGACGGCGGTGGTGCTGTCGGTGCTCTCTGGCATGCTCTGTGGTGTCAGGGCGCAAGGCTGCGTGAACTATGGCGGCGAGAGGGGTGAGGAGCGCCTTGACAACCGCGACGCTCTGTGCCACGGCATCATGGAGGAACACCGCCGCACGGTGGCAAACTCTGTATTCAGACCTGTATCACAGTCGCGCGTGGCATCGCCGAGACAGGTGAAGCTGACGCCTACACACGGGGGGAAACCACATTCTCCCCATAGTGGAAACAAATCGTATAACCCTGTTTACCATGCCTGCATACTCATGGCTGACCGCACCCTGGCGATGCGGACGGTGGGTGTGTCGTCTCCACGCTTGTACTACGTCATAGCGTTGAGGCGCCTTCTTTGTTAGTCACATTATTATAATATAGCAGTCTTACTGCGGAGACACACACTTTAACTCTACTTTGCAAACTCAACGTGTCTCCGCAGGTGGGCTGCGTTTTTTGTTTATGGTAGATAGAGGGAGGTTTTTAGGTGGGTTCTATAAATTAGCTTTGACAGATTTTCGGATTTATTTCGAGGGCAAAATGTTAGCTGATAAGGGTTGCGCTCCCCCGCGAAACGGGGGAGAAGCGAAGCGGAGGGGGTGTAAAGACCATTGACCATAGC
>JAEEGH010023505.1_pt1 | contig 12526 bp, 7 predicted proteins | sample 9134181 | NCBI WGS metagenome assembly JAEEGH01 (sample SAMN16246544, study PRJNA631951) | gut metagenome | biome: gut microbiome; feature: rumen; material: DP-attached | host: Bos | place: Iran: Karaj | collected 2018-10 | reverse complement strand
GGCAATGATCCGTGGGGAACCGATTATAAGTATCTCAGCTCTGAAAGTTCCATTATGCCGTCAGAGGTTCCTGAGAAATTGCCCTTTGTCATTTTCTCATGCGGGCCGGATGGAAGAGAAGAAAATTCCGGATGGGAAAAAGGAGGTGCAGATGACATCTGCTCATGGAAATAGAATTGTAATTGGTACTGTCTGCGTCTGCTTAATTACACTTGTACTTATGCTTGGTGAATTACTTATGGAGCGGAAGCTGCGCATGAAATTATTTGAAAAAAAATATTCAGAAGCAGTTTCATCTCTGGAAATGAAAAATCAGGAAATAAAGAAATGAGATATGTGCAGCTGATCATTTTGTCAGTGATTCTGACTCTGTTTTCTTCCATGTTCAGTAGTGCATTTTTTCAAATTATAAAAATTGACAGGCAGCTTGAACTTGTAAGAAAAGGAACTGATTCGTTGATTTTTATTTCAGAGAGTTTTTGTAATTCCTGCAGCGGGGTGGGATTTGATTCGCTTGAGGAATGGAAACGAGTTTGTTCAGATATGTTTCAGCTGGAAACTATTGAGTGGTTTTGCTGTGACAACCTTTATTGTGGCAAATGGTCTGGTCCATACGGGAGTGGTGAGGTTTATGCAAAAAGATAATGTCATAAAACGAAATGATTTTGAACAGTATGAAATTCTGATTCCTTTTTCCAGTTCTTTGGGAAAGAAACGGAAGCAGTTTATTTGTTCTCAGCTCGAAAAAATGCATCCCTGTTTTTCTGATGAATTTGCTTTTGATTCTGTAATAAAGAAAATCACTCAAAAAGGATTTTATGAGGACGTTTTCGTTGTAAATAAATTCAGGCTTGCAGAATATGAACAGAAACGAAAATTTTCCGGGACCGGTTTTTTTATTGAGAAATCTGTAAAAAGTAAGCTTCCTGCTTTAAGGCTTTTTGCAGATAAAAAACTGCAGTTGTTTGTAATTATACTTGTGTTTTGCATTTTGGGAGCAATTTCAGGAATTGTTATCGGACTTTCAGGCAGCAATAAAAATGCAACTGAAAATGTTCAGATGACTGAACCAGTGGTAGAAATTGAAATCAATAATAATTTACCTGATTTTTCTGCCGGAGGGCAGTTGCTTTCTTATGTCGCAGAAGCTGGTGGTAAAATCAGCTGGTTCGACTGGTCTGTTATCAGACGAAAGAATGAATTATTTGAACAGTTGAATGCTTCTATAAAGGGAGCGTTTCCAGAAAATCTAAATGGTTTTTCTACCAGCAATGTTATTTATGAAAATGGAATTCCATGTATTGATGCTTCTTATGCAAATAAAACTCCAGAACATAATATTTTAATAAATGAAAAACAAACATCGAGTCTTCCGAATTCTGACTTCAACAAAGAGTTGCGTGCGATTATTACACGACATGCTGCCTTGCTGAGAGAAGAAAAAGCTCCTCCATATCATATTGAATTTGATTGTGAAATGAATCTTGAAAAGAATCAGAAAATGCTGATGGAGCTTTTCTCATTTATTGAAGCTGATAACAGGATAGTAACAGCTGTTTCCGTAATTAGAACCAGTGGAAATGAACTGCATGTCGGGCTTTCTATAGAACCGGCTTCTTTTAATGGACTGAATTTACAAAACGTTATTGAAAATCTTGCCTTATTTACTAGTTCTGATTCCAAAGTTTTTTCAGTTGCTGATAAAAACAATATGCAAAATAAAGTTATCTATGAAACTGGAAAAAACAAAACATCAGAAGACAAAGGTTATGAAACAAAAATTGGTGAAATAAGAAGACCTGATAAAACAACTTTGATTTTTTATAAAAATGCTGAGGGGAAAATAAAAACTGTTATTCAAAGTTTTTAGGAGGATTAATGAAAAGCTATAAAAAAATAGTCATATCAATTTTATTGATTGGGGAAATCCTGTTTATATCTGGCTGCGCATCCAAGCCAAAGTTTAAGGGTAAGGGAGATTTGTGCGGGCTTGTTATAGATGAGAATAATTGTCCTGTAAATGATTTCATAATTAATTGCAGGCCTGTTGATGGAAAAATAATTCCAGTACAGCCGGTGCTGACGAATGAAAACGGACTGTTTGTTTTTAATTCGCTGCCTTCGGGAAAGTATTCAATAAGCGGAGAAAAGAATAATTTCCAGCGGATTCGGCCGACAACCTATTGGTTTGAAGACCGCGCAAAAATCGTTTGCTTTCAGACTAAGAGTTATAAGAGTTCGATTTTACAGGCGGAAGAGCTGATACGACTGGGGCAGCCGGAGGAGGCGAGGAAGGTGCTCGAGGGAATATGTTGTGAGAAGGATTCTGATCAGCAGCTGCTAGTGAAGTTATATCAGTTTTATACAGCAGAAAATGAAAAGGAAAAACGAGCTGTAGTAGCGTATATGAAGAAAAGAAAATTCCCGGAAGCTTCATTTTATAAAAAATATACAGAAAAACTGGAGGAAATAATCAAATGAAAAAAAATTATAAGATTCTGATGACTATTTTGTTTTTTATACTGACAGGCTGCAAAACTTATTCCATAGATTCGGTTCCATATGTTATGAGCGGCGATTTTGTAATGGAAGAAAATTCAGCTGATTATTCAATATGTGGAGTTGATTTTCTTCTACTTAATAAAAGCGAAAAAGAAATAAAGAAAATCAATATAGTATTTTTCCTTTTTGATAAAGATGGTGAACCTGCTTTTGAATGTCGAAATAAGATATCTGCTGAAATTGAAATATGTATTTCAGGAGGAGAGACTGGACTATTTTGTATGAGTCTCGACAGCTTTATGAATTCGATTCCTGAATATCTGCTTCAGGTTGATTATCTTTATCTGTCAAAAATTGAATATGAGGATGGCTCCATTTGGGAAGATCCTTATGGTTTGATTGCCTTTAAGTGAGGTGGTTATGAAAATAAAAGTTTTTATTCTGATAGTGTTAATGATTTTAATTTCTGGATGCAAATATGAACCGGAACGAGTAACTGTAATAAATAAGAATAAACCGGAGCCTGAGGTAATTGTAGATCCAGAACCAGAGTTTGAGCCGGAGCCCGAACCTGAAACCGAACCAGAGCCTGAGCCTGAGCCACAACCAGAACCAGAACCTGAACCTGAACCTGAACCTGAGCCAGATCCCGAGCCGGAACCTGTAGAAAAAAAACTTACTCTTATGGTTTATATGGCTGCAGATAATGATCTTGAAAGTTATGCATTAGAGAATCTGAATCAAATGGAAAAGGTATGCTGTGAAAATATGAATATCCTTGTTTTACTTGATCGGGCTGAAGGCTACGATGAAACAGATGGAAACTGGAAGGATACAAGACTGTTTGAGGTTTGCAGAGATTGTTCAGAGAGTGCTCATATAGTTTCAAAGAGAATCAGTTGCCCACCGCTTGGTCTTTCAGATTATGAAAATACAGAACTTGATATGGCTAATCCTTCAGTTCTTAAGAATTTTGTTGAATTTGTAAAGAAGCAATATCCGACTGGAAAATATGCACTTATAATCTGGGGGCATGGGACAGGCTGGCGATATATTGCAGAAAATAATGTAACTATAGAATCAAATCGTGCAGTTGCTATTGATGATAAAACCGGTTCATATATGCGGGTCACCGACCTCGGAAAAGCATTACGCGGTCAGGGCCTGAACGTTATCGGCTTTGATACCTGTTTTGCCGGAGTTATAGAAAACATTTATGAACTCAAGGATTGTTCGGAGTATATAACAGCAAGTCCTGGCGTTACACCAAGCGGTGGCTGGAATTATCAGAGTTTGTTGGAAAAGCTTTCTCAGGGAAATTTTTCTTCTCAAGAAATTGCATTTGAAATGAAACAAAATTCTTCTGTGCAAACAACAGTTTTTAAAAATGAAAAAATTGATGAACTTATGACTGCTTTCGAGGCTTTTTCAAAAAAGCTTGCAGACAGTATAAAGACAGAAGAACTTCGGAAAAGTGTGTTTAATTCTTTGCTTACGGCAAAGGCATATAAATATTCACAGTATCCCTGTGATATGTATCTTGATATTTATTCAATGGCCAGTCTTTATGCAAATGAATCAGATAAAAAAATATCAGATGCAGCCAAGCTACTGCAAACCGCTGTAATAGAAGCTGCTATATCTGAGGCAGATACTACTGTACCTTCAGGAGTTGGAGTTCATTTTATCCCATTAGTATCAGCCCAAATCACCGCCGCAGCACATTCAGTTGATTACATAAAAGATCCGAACTCAATAAATCAGAGCGCGTTTATTCGTGACAATTTGTGGTGGGTACCGACTATAAGCGGAAACTCTGGCAGTCTGCTGGATAAATTATTTTATACAGCCTATTAATAAGGAGGAAAATTATGAAAAAGAAATTCAGTTTTTATATTTTGATATTCACCTTGATAACCGGTTTTTTATTTCCGTATGCGGAAGATGGTAATGGAAATCCTCATTCATATGATGTGGGTGTATATGGAGGCTCACAATCCGGAGGTGATAATTCAGGTAATTCTGGTGCCTCTGGCGGTAATAGTGAGGGTGGTAATTCTGGAGATCAGAAGGAAGGCAGTTATACGGGGGATAATACAGCGGCACAAATTTCACAGGAGTCTGATTCCTTAAATTCGCAGGTTGAGGGTGAACAGGAGGCTGTTTCAAATATCGAGACAGGTGATGCTGGTTCTGATTCTGCCGCAGAGTCTGCAGCTGATGCAGCGGCAGGTAAGGAAGCTGCACTTAATTCTGACACAGCAAGTGCCGCCGCTGAGTCAGACGGCGAAGTAAACAGTAATACCAGTGCCAGTCAAGATGAAGGAAATTCCAGTAATTCGACTGCTGCAGGTGATCCTGTAAAAATATCAAAGGGAACTTATGAACTTTTGGAAACTGATTTATATATTGGAAGCAATAAACTGTTTTCAATTAAACGGCGATATGAATCAGAAAAGCCTGTGACCGGATCCTTCGGATTTGGATGGCATTCGAATCTAGATGAAAGAATTATTTTGGGAATTGCTCCCACTCAATACAAGGATATTAAGGCTTTGATGAAATATATGGATGAAATCTCGAAGCTTATACTTCAGACAGAATGCCGGCTCTCAGAACAATATAGGGTTTCGAATATTTATAACGCACACCAGGAAATTACAGATCGTATTACCAGCTGTGAAGAACATATTGAGAGTCTTGAAACTATAATTTCAGATTTAGATAAATTAAAAAAACGTGCTGTCTACTATTACTCGCTCAATAATAAAATTGAAGAAATTAAAGAAAAAGCTTTAAGTACTAAAGCTGAAGCAGATAATAAAAAGCAGCTTCTTGAATCCAGCCTTGAAAAAATTGAAAATGATCTGGAGATCCTGGAAGCTCTTAGACAGAAGTTACGGAATGCCCAGGTCGAACTGGTAGAAAAAAATTATTTTGTGACTATAAATCTGCAAAGACATATTCGGAATAAAAAGGCAATGTTTTCTGGAATGTCTAAGATATATGAAGAAACTGGTAATGATACTATTACGGTAATAGATGACGAAGGGTATCCTCATATTCTTAAGGAGCGTAATGGTATATGGGAGATTGAAAAGGATAAGCGGTATTTGCGTTGTGAGGAAAAAGAAAATCAGCTGATTTTATATGAAAAAAACGGAACTATAAAATATTTTGATGAAAATGGATTATTGGTAACTATTAAAGATAGAAATGAAAATACGGTTGAACTGATTCGTGATTCTGCTGGAAAAATACAATTTATAAATACCTCTGATAATGAGAAATTTACTTTTGAATATGCGGGTGATTATATTTCAAAAATTGTAAATTCTCGTGCAACTGACGAAAAGATGGAGTATGAATATCAAGGTAACAGACTTGTCCGTGTAAAAGATACTGATGGTGATTTTGTTCAGATGAATTATGATTCAGAGGGGCATTTGACAACATTGCATAAATGTGATGGAAGCTTTGTTGCGTTTTCTTATGGCGAACAAACTCGTGAAGGTAAGACCCTTACAACTGTAACTACAAATGAGGAAGGTTATTCTGAATATTTTGAATATAATATAACTGATAAAAGAACAGATTATGTAGATCATGACGGAAACCGTTATTCGTATTTTTATGATGATAAGCATAGAACGATTAAAGAAATACATCCGGATGGTAGGATACTTCAGAATGAATATGATTCAACAGGAAACCTTATCTGCCAGAATATAAATGGAAGTAAGGTTTATTATGAATATGATGAGAATGCAAATAAAACCCGGGCAATATATGATGATGGTACAACTGAAAAATGGACTTATGATTCATTAAATCTTGAAACTTCTTATATAAACAGAGATGGGGTTTTAGAGGAGTTTCTTCGTGATTCAAAAGGAAACCTCATTGAATACCGGAAGGGTGGAAAAACTGTTTATGCAAGTTTATTTGATTTAAAAGGAAATGTTATAAGACAGACAGTTTATTGTGAGAAGCCTGTTATTACTGAATATCAGTATGATTCCTACAGCAATCTTATTAGTGAGACATGTGGGAACTACAAGCAGGAATATAAATATGATAATAGAAACAGAATAGTGAATATTTCTGTAAATGGGAAAGTTGTTTCTGAGTATTCATATAAAACTCATGAAGTAACCAGAAAAGATTATAATGGACTATCGGTTACATGTATTACAAATGGTCGAAAAGATATATCAGAGATTATTCAGAAAGATTTAATTTTAGGTAAAACTCATAAACTTCATATAGAGTATGATAAGAGACATTTGCCAGTCAAACTTTTTATAGGTGATGGAAATAATGAAACGCTACGGGCAAAGTTTTCATATTCACCAGAAGGTAAGTTAATTTCAGAAGTTTTATATGGAAAAGAGAATATTGTAAAAGAGTTTAATTATACAGCTGGACATATAACTGAGCAGAGACAATATAAAGAAGCGGATGGTAATGGAAGTGTATTTGTAACAAAAATCAATACTGCAATTTTAAACAGGAATATAAATAGATTTATTGTAACTGATTCTCTTGGAATCCAAAATGTTTTTGAGTATGACAGTAATGGTAAGCTTCTTAAAAAAGTCGATGGCAATGGCGAGGTACAGTTGTTTAATTATTCTGGTGCCGGACATATTACTTCTGCTCAAACTTCTTTTGGTGGCTGGTATGAATATGCTTATGATCCATCTGCAAAGTTAATTAGTCAGAAAGAGCAGGGGGGAATTCCAATTCAGACAACTTATTTCCCGGATGGGAGTTTAAAATCTGTTACAAATCGCTATGGGATTACTACTGTATATCATTATGATAATCAGGGACGTGTAATCTGTGCAGAAAATAAACGCCAGAAAATCTGGTTTGAATATGATGCTTTCAATCGAATAATAAAAAAATGGATTGGTCCAGATACAAATGATACTTCTGCCATATATTATGAAAAAACCGAATATAGTGATGATGGACGTTACATAACAGAAATTAAAGGCGGAAAGTATAAAACTGTAAAAGAACTTGATGCATTTGAAAATATAATAAAAATAATTGATGGAGAAAATAACGAACGTTCGTTTGTTTATAATGAGCAGAATCAACTGGTAGAAAGTTTTGATGGGTATGGAAATCAGGCTGTGTATGAATATGATGCTGCTGGAAACTTATCCCGGGTAATTGCACCTGACGGTACAGAGACTGATTATAAATACAATGCAATTGGTCAGCTTATAGAAGTTACTGATAATTGTGGATATATATATACCGCAGAATATGATGCAGCAGGACGATTAATAAAAGAAAAAAATCGGGCAGAAGCTGAAAAATGTTATGAATATGACAGAGCAGGACGTGTCACTAAGGTTTTCTGCGGAAATGAAGTTCTTGAGGCATATAATTATGGAGATAAAGGACAAACTGTAACGGTTACAGACGGAAATAATAATTCGTATCAGTATTTATATGATTCCTTTGGAAGACTCATAAGTGAACAAAACAGAAAAAAATATGATCAGAAATATGCATATGATGCGGCTGGAAGGTTAAAAACAAAAACAGATTTTTCGGAAAATCTGACAAATATTTCTTATTCTTCAGATAGAAGTATACGTACAATGACATATTCTGATGGTTCTAAAATTATTATTACTTATGATGCTGTTGGGAATATTATTGAAACTGAAAATAACTGTGAGCATACAATTTATAAATATGATCAGGCTTGCAAACTTATTAATCAAAAGGAACTGATAAGTGGTGAAGAAATCAGTTATGATTATGATAATGCTGGAAATAGAATAAGATTAATCAGCTCAAATCGTGAAACAATTTATACATTTGGAAAGAATAATGAACTTAAAGAAATTTTTGACAATAAACAAAGACTAAGTGTAAAATTAGCGTATGATAAAAACGGCAGGGAAGTATTGAGAAAATATGGAAACGGAACAAAAGAAGAAATTCTCTATGATAAAGCAGGACGTATCATCCTGAAGAAACTGCTGTCCGGACGAAATGAACTGATGTGGGGTGAAGGATATGTTTATGGTGATGATGGAAAACGTCTTGCATCTGTTGATAACGACGCACATATAATTTTATATGAATACAATGTAAAAGGACAGCTTTCTTCGGTGTTTTATCCATATTCAGAAGAACTGATAAACAATCAGAAAACGGAAGCAATTTTGAATGGGCTTCCCGTTAGTGCTGAAGCAGGCGAAAACAGATTCCTTTCAACAGCAGAAAAAACTGCCATAATACCTCTTCTGAATTCAATGCAAAATGGTCTTGCGTACAAGCTTACGAACCTACAGGTGTTTATAAAAGAAAGCTATTCATATGATGCAAATGGAAATCGTATTTCTAAAACTACTCCTTATGGAACAATTGAATATTCTTATGATAAAGAAAATTGTCTTGCTTCCAGCGGTACAAAAGGACAGGTCTTTGTAAAATATATCAGTGATAAGATGGGAAATCTTATTACCGAAGAAAGCGCAATGAAGAAAGTTGAGTATGCTTATAATTCCCGCAACAGATTAATTTATTGTGCGTGTACAAATAAAGCTTCAAAAACTTATGTACAGACTGCTTATGACTACGATGCGTTTGGCCGAAGAGTTCTTGTGCAGGATAAAGGTTCACCAGCAATTCGTACATTATATGATGGAATGAGTTTTGAGGTAATTAAAGAAGGCCCTGTTTATGTAAATGGAATATTTACAGACAGCTCTGAAACTGCGATACGCTGGGAAAAGTCTGGCAGGCCTACAGGTGATCGTTATCGTTATTTGACTGATGAGGACAGCACAGACGGAAGCCGCTATTTTTATCTTGATGATGAAAACTATAAGAATGTGAGCTCACGTTATTACGGAGAGCGAACTCAACTATATGTAAACAATACAATGGCTGCACAGTGCACTGGTTTTTCTGGCACAGAATATTTTTCAACTGATTTATGTGGAAGTATCCGTTCGACTACAGATTCCTATGGAACAATTAAAGCTTTCTGTTCCTATGATGCATTCGGCTCAATTATTCAAGGTAATCTAAGCGGCAGTATGAATTATGGATATCTCGCTAAATCTCAGGATCCGACCACTCTGTTCTACAACTACGGCTACCGCGATTACAATCCTACCGCCGCCCGCTTCACAACCGTCGACCCCATCCGCGACAGTACCAATTGGTTCGCCTACTGCAACTCCGATCCTGTGAATTTTGTGGATCCAAATGGTCTTTTTTTCTATGGAAACGATGGTCAACATTCTATAACTGAAACAAAAAAAACAACAGTAGTAATTATTCGAAATTCAGATGGTACAGGAAATAGTTTCGATTCAACAAGATATATTTACAAGGATGATGGAATAAATACAACTCTTGTTTATGTTGATACCGTTGGAGCGAATTGTACTGAACAGAATTCTAATAATGGGTTAGGTAAAACATTGCCAGATGGAAATTATTATCTTTCAAATGAAAGTACAGACTATACTCCACTATACAAGCAAGAAGATGGTACTACAAATTCAACGTCATATGATAATGTCCTTTCAATAAGAACTAATGATCCTGGACTATCTGAAAATGATCGAGATTCAGTAAATAAAGGAGATAATCTTATGCATGCTAATCAAAAAGCTGATAAAGAAATATATGGCAAGAATTCTAGACCAGAAGGAGCTGGTTGTATAATTGGAAAGAATGGTCAAAAACAACAGGATGAAATGATGGATGCTTTGATGGATGGTGTTACTAATCCTGAATCAATTTCCGTAAAGATACGATCTTTTCATCATGTACAAGGATGTGGAAAATGAAGAAATATCTCATGTTTAGTTTTATAATCTGTGTATTATGTTATTTAGTGAATGCACAAAACTTTTCATTGGACGCAGAGTATCCTTTTCAAGAGGATTCTGTATTAGAATGTATGAACATAAAGGGTGATAATTTAATCTTAAAGTTTAAGGATGTATTTTCTGAGAAGAAAGACATGAATCTTTTTTTTCAAATAAAAAAAATCTATGGACTTTCGTTTTTAGAACTTTCAGATAAAATGCCGAAAGAAGTTGCTGAATATACGATTTGGAAAAATAATGAAGAATTAATAAAAACAGATAATAGGATTTTATTTCTAGCATGTAAGAAACAATCGCATATATTAATGTTCGCATTCACAGATGGATATCCTTTCGAGAAAACTCCAATAACAAGAACTCGGTATGATGAATGGGGAAGTCAATATAAAGATTGTTCTTCATACTTAAAAGAAAAATCGAAATCTTATCCTGTTGAAAATCTACGAAAATTGGTTGTAGATACTCCTTGGGTTGAAGCCGCAAAAGGAGATGGTATTGGGGAAGGATTTACAATAAAATGTATTTCTCGTACAAATCCATTAGGTCCATATCTTTTAATAATGAACGGCTATATTTCCTATAATAAACCTTATCTTTATAAGCAGAATAATCGTATCAAGACAATCAGAGTAACGGGGACAAATACTAAGAAATTTAAAATTCTAAATCTGCTTGATACTCCTCATCCACAAACTGTAGATATTTCCTTTATCACAGAACCAGAAGATATTAGAATAGAGATTGAATCTGTTTATAAAGGAACTAAGTATGACGATACTTGTCTTCATTATTGCATTAATTTTGATGATTATGTCATTCCCTTTGAGAATTAAATAGACGAATAACACTATGAATAAATTTGTTTTATAAACCAAAAAAAAGAAGCAGCTATCATAGTGAAATTCATGGAGACGAAAAGCATAATATTCTGAGTCCATCACAACAACGTTTTTATCATTGAATTAAAAATAATAAAAACAAACGCATAAAAAAATAACCGGCCCATATGAGCCGGTTATTTTATAAGATTTCAAAAATATTCTGCTAATCAACTAATCCAAACAAGCATCAAGATTTTTGCAGATTTCTTCCTTGTTCAGGTGTCTTCCGATGATTACCATCTTAATCATGCGGTCGCCGACTTTTTCGTCCCAGTCTTTTTTCATTTCTGGTTCTTCGGCGAGAACGCGCTGTTGTTCTGCTGGTGGGCAGGAAGCGAGCCAGTTTCCTGAGTAGCCTGCCTGAATCTGGCGGCCTGAAGTTTCGAGAACATATGCCATGTCGTCTTCATCGCTGAACCAGATTACGCCCTTTGAACGGATGATGTTGCGTGGCCATTTTGATGCAAACTCATCGAGCTTCTGGCGGTTGAACGGACGGCGGCGGTAGTAAACAAATGAACCGATTCCGTACTCGTCTTCGCTTTCGCCTTCGTGCTTGTGCTCGTGGTGATGGTGGTGTCCGTGGTGGTCATGTTCTTCATGGTCGTGATCATCGTCGTCGTCATCATCATCATGGTGATGATGCTCTTCATGCTCGTGATGGTGTTCGTGTTCATCATGATCGTCATCATCATCGTCGTCGTGCTCTTCTGCATCATGCTCTTCCAGAGCCTTTACCCAACCTGCACTTGCATAAACTGTTTCAAAATCAAAGCGGTCTGTACCAATAATTTCTTCAACAGGAACATCACATCTTGTTGTTTCAATAACCTTAACAGTAGGCTGAATCTTATTGATTACAGCGCGAACCATCTTCATCTGTTCATCTGTAACAAGGTCGCGCTTGTTTACGATAAGAGTAGAGCAGAACTCAATCTGCTGAATCAAAAGTGATTCAATATCCTCTTCGTCAATTCCTTCTTTCAGCAGAGCCTTTCCTTCATCAAACTCATCAACAAGGCGGCTTGCATCAACAACGCCGACAACGTTATCAAGCTTACCAATTTCGATAGTCTCAATAGCCTGAGCAATAGGCATAGGCTCACAAACACCGCTGGCCTCAATCATAATATAGTCGAACTTTCCGGTCTTCATCAGGTTTTCAATCTGATTTACCATGTCGCTCTTGAGAGTACAGCAGATACATCCGTTTGTAAGTGGAACAAGGCTGCTTGAATCTTCAATTTTTGCTTCTTTAGAAGTAAG